>ERZ772827.1231-NODE-1231-length-13130-cov-9.689560_pt1 | contig 13130 bp, 4 predicted proteins | sample MGYA00580850_ERZ772827 | MGnify/ENA primary metagenome ERZ772827 (study PRJEB29015, sample SAMEA2737950) | human oral metagenome | biome: human oral; feature: human-associated habitat; material: dental | place: China | collected 2145 ...
CTTTTTGTCCCTTAATAGGTATTGTTGTTGATGTAGTTGTTGCAAATACTATATTAGAAATAACTACTAGTTGTATAAATATCAACATAAATATTGCAACTTTTTTTATTGTATTTTTTTTCATTGAAGTTTTCTCCTAGTCTTAATATAATTATACATATATATTATACTATATTTTTTCTTTTTTTTCAAATAGAGACATAAGTTAATACTTATGTCTCATATTACTATCTTATTTTTCTATTTCTTTTAGTTTTAACATTCAATTTCCTAATTTTATTTTGATAAACATACATAACACCCATCAGTATTGTCACAATAAATATCCCTATAATCGTTTTAATATTACTTTCACCTGATTTTGGATAATCTTTTTCTACTTTAGGTATATTAGTATTACCTGTTATACTTCCATTTCCTGTAAGTCCTATTGGTCTTCCTAAAGGATCCACTCCTGTAAGACCTGTTCTAGTATTATTATTATTAAACACATTTGTATTATTGTTATTAGGATCTCCTGTTAAAACTCTTCCATTATATATATATGAATTATTTGTAGATGGACCATTGTTGGTAGTTCTTGGTTCATATGGTTTATATCTATTATCAACATTTTTATTATTATTGTTATTATTGTTGTTATTATTATCATTATTATTATTTGTAGGTTCTGTATATTTTTTTAACCATACTGCTTTAAACTTAGTTACTCCACCTCTCGAAACTATAAACTCTTTATCCCATTTAAGGAATGTATATCCATCTTTTTTAGGTGTTGCAAATGTTGTAAAATATTTATCATTATCTATTTCAAAAACGACAGGATGTGTCCATTTACCACCTTCTAATTCAAATATTATTCTTGTCCTTCCCTTTGTAACAGTACTTTCATCATAATCCTTCTGTTCAACAATATATTTAGGATTATATATTGTTATATCTCCTGATAAATTTGGAAATACCGATCCTCCACTATTTCCTCCGGTTATTATTTCCGACCATTATTACCAGGATTATTCCCTCCGATTATTGTTTCCGGCCATTATTACCTCCGGTTATTACCAGAATTATTATTATTTCCGATTATCTTTTTGATCATTACCATTACTTGGATGATTTTGATTTTGATTTGAATCATCTTTTTTTATCCATATTGCTTTATAATCAGTGTTTGAATATATAGGCAAGTGACTTTCTGGTGACCATCCATAAAATTCATAACCTTTTCTTTTTGGTGTATTTTCTGGAAGAGGAGGTACAGAACCTGCATTTATTTTTCCAGAAATAACATAATTATTATCAGCATCTGTTGCCTTAAATGTATATGTTACTTCTATTGGTTCCCACATAGCAGTTATTGTCATATCTGATACTATTGGTTGAGTCTCTGAAATTGACCATCCCTTAAATTTATTTCCTAATTTTGTAACTACCGTAGATCTTATTCTATTCAATGCATTTTGATTTTCTGGATCTCTTAAACTTTTATTTTTAGTTACATATATTTTTTCACCATTTTGCATCAAATTACTTCCACCACCATTTAGATCAACTGTTAGAGATGTGGAGTTTGCAGGAGGCACTGGTGTATCTTCAAGTAAAACTTTTATCTCTGTTGTTTCTGTAATCACTCTATCTAAACTCGGAGAAAAACCTACTATTCTTTTTCCTGGAGGAATTTGTAAATTTTGTGGTCCTTGAGGTTTATGACCTTGTACTATTGTCTCTGCTCCAACATACTGTTTATTAGGATTTTCTATATAATACTTAACTTCTTTATATTTTAACCATTCATCTTTAAGAAGCATTGATGTAAGCACTAAATCATTATTAAACACTCTAGATGTTTTTGTTATTGGCATAAAATATTCTTCTATATTTTGTACCATTCCATTCATTATAACTTTTTCCTGAGTGCTATATCCTTGAAGTTTAGGCTTCAAATTTCCTGCAACCGCAGATATAGTTGTACCTATTCTTATTCTTCCTGCATTATACATAAATCCGATATTTTCATCAATTATCTTTACATTTCCACCATAATTCTTTTTCTTATCATAATATGGCTCATATAAAACACCAAATGGGCTTACTCTAGCTGTATCAGTAACTTCATTTATCACTGTATCTTTATATAATTCTCTACCTTGTGGATTCATATCCCAACCTATAAATCTATATGTAGTAAATATACTACTGAAATCCCAATCATTTTGTGCAAGACCTGTTCCTGCCCAAAGATTTAAAGAAAATTTTGTTCCTTTAGGTATATAAAAATCTGCTTCTTTATATCCATATTTTAGATATCCTTTTGAGACTAAGTCTAAAACACTTTCCTGTGTTTTAAATGTAACTTTTATATATTTTCCTCTTCCTTTCCTTAAGGACTCTTCACGCTCTTTAGTTTCTGTTTTAGGTGTTATAACAGGTAATCCTTCAGGAGTATAACAATATATAACTGCCCTTTGTCCAATATTCTTTGAATTATTATTTGTAACTCCTTCAAATGAATATACTGATCTATTTCCAGAATTATTACTTGTTCTTGTATTATATGGGTTATTTTTACTTGAATATATACTTTTCCCACCATATAATTCTACATCTGTAGACTTATAATCTGTCATAAATTCAAAAGTTGCTTCTCCATAATTCTTCTCACTCCCTGATGTTACAATCCTAGGTATTTGGGTATTTATTTTTGACATTAATGTTAATCTATCTTTTTCCACTCCATTTTGGTCTTTTTGATTATATAACGAATCTACTCCGTAATCTCTTCTATACATAGCTTTAAGCTGATCATCTAAATCTGTAATATTATCTGATGATACGTCTGCTGTCCATTCTCTAACTCCATTATTCAAATCAAATACCCCTGTTATATTTCCAAAAGTTGCACTTGAAGAATTACTATTGGGATCTGATGTTCTGTCTGTATTATTAGTTGGTGATAGATTTGAAAGTCCCATTAAATAATATAATGCACCATATTCTGTATTTCTTGGTATTGATGTATGTTGAAGTGAATAATCCAGTCCATACATATTGTTTTCTTTTACCATTCTATCTATATTATAAAATGCTTGAGAATATTCTTGTGATTTCTGAATTGTATTAGATGGAGTAAATCTTCCATCTGTTCCTTGCATATATTTAGATATCCAAAATCCTTTTCTTTGAGTACCACCTTTTCCAAATGCCTCATGTATCCTAAAACCTTTAGATTTTATATCTTCATAATTAGGAACAAATTCCTTATCCATTTTCCAAAACTGTGTTTTAGCTAAGCTTTCATCAACCATACTTTCCATATCTGGACCTACAAATCCTTTATCTGTAAAATAACCTTTTACAGTTGTTTTACTTGCATCTGTATAATATGTTATCTTATATGCAAACCTTGGTATCCAAACCCAATAACTACCATCTTTAGTTTTTGCATTTGCCATTTTCCCTGCATAATAATCATACCACTTTTCGACATTTACTTGTGGATCTTTTAATATCTTTTCTTGACCATTTTCCCAATATATTGCTTCCATATCATCAACTAATATTGGAACAGAAGGTTCTTTTCTCATTTCAGCAATATTTAATATTGTTTTTCCATTTTCTTGATATACTGGTGATGAAAATAATATTTTCTTCCCTTCTGTTACTATTTCTGTAATATTCGCATTATATAATGTTATAATACTATATAGTACTATAATTAATGTTATAGCAATACTTTTACTATATTTTCTTAACATCAGACTCTCCTTCTTTCATATATATAATATTAATTTTAATATATCATAACAATAATTATTTGTTAATATATGTTTAATTTATGTAACAATAAAAAGAATCCAAATTAAGATAATATCAAAGATATCTTAAAATCGGATTCTTTTTAACTTTTTAAAATCTACTAAAATACTATTACTATAACTTTTATATTAGTAATTATCTATTTTTCATCTTTTTCTTTAAATATACCACCAATATTACTGTTGCTGTTAATATAACTGCTACTACTGATACAATTAAAAGTATATTTCTTCTTATCATATCTAAAAATCTTGCTTCACTTAAACCTGTTGGAGGTGAAAGTGTTACAATCTCTGTTGCACTTGTACTTGTAGATCCTGCAGCAACTATAGATGCTCTATCTAAATTAGTTTCTTTTTCTTTGGATTCTTTTATTTCTCCATTTCCTGGAAGTTCTCCACTTCCTATTTCATTTATTTTATCTAATTCTGTTATCATTACACCTGGAGTAAACTCTGTTCTACGTCCATTAGTTGTATGATATGCCATTACTTCTGCCATATTTTGGAATGTTAAATCATTTGATGCAGAACTTCCTGATGCTGTTCTGTCTGTTCTTATATTCCATGTCCTTATGAAATGATCAGACTCTGGTGAATTTGAATAACCATCAATATTTTCATATTTTCTTTCAATATTTTCATATGGGTTTACTGGAGTAATTTCTGTTGATGATTCTTTTAATAAGAATATATTTGATCTTGTATTACTATTTGTAGAATCTTCTTCAGTCACATTTTCAATATATCTTATTCCATTTTCATCAATATAGTCAGCTTTCTTAGCAACTTCTTCATTAATTACATTATGTACTAATCCAACTAAATCTTTCTTATTAATTGCAACCCATTGCATATTTTCAATATCTCCTGCATTCACTGTTGCACCATTATCTACAATATCCATTATAGATCTAATATTTATTTTTGCTTGTTCTTCTTCTGTAAGTTGATCTGTTCCTTTATTTATATAATACTCTCTACCTACATATCTACCATATTTATACTTATCTTCTTTTTGGTGTTTCAATCTACCAAGAGTTGGACCTGCTTCATCTGGTACACCTGTCTTATATGCAAGCTCTCTATATATATTTGTATCTTTAACATTTTCATTATCAACATCAATTGTTCTATCTAATTGACTTAAATTATATGCATATATTCCATATCTTATTTTAATTGTTGCATCTTGCATTACACTATCATCAATATTTATATATCTAAATCCTGATTTAATAGTTCCTCTTATCTTCTCATCTTTTTCTTTACCATCTGTTAAAGAAGTTCTATCTAATGATAATACCAAATCTTCGCCTATAGATTTTTCTTTATTAATTTCTCTCTCAACTTTAAGTCTTGAGAATAATTCTTCTCTTCCTCCATATTTAACATTTGATAGATCACTAGTTTCCGCTTTAGATATTTTACTTATAATATCATATTTTAAGTTAACTTTTTCTGTTCCATCTGCTGTTGTAATGACAATATTATTTATTTCTTTATTTAATACTATCTTACTTTCTGGTCTTTGAACAATACCCATATTGATATTTTTAACTGCATATTCAGTACTTCCAAGTTTTGTATTCTCTTTATTTTTATATATTCCTTCTATAAAATATATATCTTTAAGATCATTTAAAATTACAGAATTTCCTGCTTCACCTTTAGGATTATTATCTTTATTTAATTTTTCATAGTATTCAATACTGAAATTAATCTTTGGTGTTGTTGCATTCATACTTGTATATTTATGTGCAAGTTTTAATTTTTCTGCATCTATTTCATCCTTGTTTTCTGTTGTGTACACATTTAATGCATCTACAACATTATTTTTAAATGTATCTAGATTTCTTGTTACTTCAACTCTTCTACCTTCATCATCTCTTGCATATGATAATATTTGAGTTTCCTTATCTTCATCTTTATTTTTAGTAAGCCATGTTTTATCAATATTTTCTTCTTGTGTTGAATTTGCATAGAATTGAGTTGTCTTAAATGTTTCACCATTATACCATTTAGTTTTTCTTTCATTTCCTTCATCTGTAACTGTATGTACTAAATCATTTTTATCAATATCTGCATTTGCTACGGCATTTAATACTTGTCTACCTTGATTTTCTTTCTTACTAAATACTTCATTTGTTAATTTTTCTGGAGAAGGTCCTGAATAATTTAAATTTACTACAAAATTACCTGCTGGTACCCCAGTAAATTTATAATTACCATTTTCATCTGTTTTTATATTAGATTCAAATCCTGTTACACCTTTTAAACTCATATCTATACTTGGGTTATCATTTCTATCCTCTATCGTACCTACAATATGTTCTGGCCATACAAATCCCATATCAAAATATGTTTCTCCGTTTAATCCTTCATCTTTAGCATATCTTAAATCTGGTTTATCATCTATTTGTTGTGCATTAAAAGATAATCTCTCTTCTAATGTTACAGGATGTCCTGGTATTCCCTTTTCATTTTCATCTTTCTTACCATCACCTGTTAATATACCTCTATTTAAAGCATTTTGTCTATCTTCCCAAACAACACCTGTAAGCTCTCTGTTTGTTTCTTCTTGACTTCCCTCTGGTATTCTTACTGTTATTCCTGGCGCATCATCTGTATCATCTTCTAACACAAATTTATCTCCTTGTTTATTTGTAGAGAAATTTGATGGCGCTGAATCCCTGTCAACTTTACCTGAATATAATCCTGTATGAACATTATATGAAGCAAATGCTCCTATTTCTGCAACATTTGTAAAGTCTCCTAGTTCTAAAGCATTTGTCAGTGTTATTATTCCATCTGGTGCATCAACCTTATCTTTAAGTTCACCTAATGCTTCTCCATCTGTACTCTTAATGTTTTGTATATTTATTCCATTATTTACTCTATATGTATTAAATATATCTGCTCTTTCGCCTGGTTTTAACATGAATCCTGCATTCTTTGTATTTCCTTCTGTTTGTGTAGCTATATATCCTTGTGCTTGATCTGGAATTCTTTCCTTTCCATGAATTCCTTTTGCATCCCACTTAAGCTTAGTATCTTTCATTTTCTCTTGTACTTCTTCTGATAAATCTAGATTTGTTATTTCTTCATCCTTACCATGTATTAAATATGCACTTTCAGGTATCTTAGTTTTACCTATTTTTGCAAGTTTAACCCCTTCTTTTTCTATATCACTCTTAGGATCATTTTGTACTTCTTTATAAATCTCTTCTTGTACAATTTCCATTTTATCAGAATGTATATCATTTATTTGTGATACATATACAGCATCTGTAGCAGAACTATTCATAACATTAATCTTATATGTTAAATATACATCAACCTGTCTTGTATCTTGGTGTCTACCTGATTGTAATGTTGCTGATTTATCTTGCATACGTTCTTCTTCAATTTCTTTTTTTAGTAATGCCTTCACATCTGGGTTTGAAGAATACATTGCTGTTCTATATATATAATCTGTTTTATATATATCTAAAAATCTCTGTGTCTTATTTTTATCCCTTGCTGTTTGAACTTTATTTATATCAAGATTATCATTAGCAAGTGTCGCTTTATCAATAGTTACTGTTCTTGCTTTATTAATTTCTTCTTTTGTTAAATATTCTTCATAAAGTGATTTATATAGATAATTATACGCCTTTCTATTAGCTATTACTAACGCACTATTTAAATCTTTAGTTGTTTCTAAATCCACACGTCTTTTCTTAAGACCAAGATTTATCTCATTCATATATGATCTTTGGCTATAATATGTTCCTGCATATTGTCCATATGAATCTTCCACATATTCATCTACTGGTTCTGCACTCTCTGAACCTCCGAACTGAAGTATAACCTCCTCCAATTCCTTGCCATATAGCTGTATCTATATCTCCAGATTTGATTATATTTTCCCATATTCCTATATCAAATCCTCCATCTGCTTTAATTTTTTCCCAAATATTTTTCATATCAATTTTACCATTGTTAATTAAATCTGATATTGCAGTACCTGCAATTCCTGATTGTTGTAATATTTGGTTAAGCATATCTTTAACATCACTACTTACTCTTAAATTAGCTCCTGCTATATTGATATTTATAGACCCTGTTTTTGCAAGTTCATCCAATATTGATGCTGCTGTCATACCATATTCAATAGTCTTTTCTAAATTTGTAGAATCTATCTTACCATTATTAGCTATCCTTGATAGGAACCTACTTGTATAATCCCCTTCTTGTCCTTTTGCTATTTCATCTAAATTAACTTCATCATTAATATTCTTTACATCTGCTAATTTAAACTTAGTTCCTAAAGTATTCAGTCTTTTTATAACTTCATCTCCAGATATTCCAAGTTCTCTTTGTGCTATTCTGGTATCTACTGGTATACCATCTGCAAACATATTACTTGAATTTTCATTTAAATATTTAATGATATCTTCTCCAGTTGCATTTTCTGGAAAATTATTTGGTAAAACATCTTTTATAATATTTACAGGTATTCCTGTTTTCTTATATATCCAATCTACTACCTTGTTTCCAACTTTTGTACCATTTACTATATCTAATATTACTTGTGATTTATTTCCTCCTTTTTTTACCAATTCTTCAAGTTTGTTACCTGTTACCATTCCTTCTTCTACCACTTTTTGAAGTGTTGTAACAGCTTTATTAACTTTAGTCAACACTTTTTCTAATGGGTTTTTCTTTAGTACACCAAGATCAACTACCTTATCAAGTATTGTACCTGTTAAATTTCCATATTCTAATACTTTATCTAATATTTCAGAAGCTTTAATTGCAGCTCTTTGCATTTTACCCCATAATGTATTAGAATTTGCACTAGATTTTCCACCTATAACTCTAGTTCCACCTATTTTTCCATTTGAACCTTTTCCAAGTAATTTAGATAGAAATTCTTTTCCAAGATTTTTAAAGTCTTTTTGTCTTTTATTATCTGCTTCTATATCAGGAAGTATACCATTTCCATTAAGTGTATTTGTTAAATTATTCATGGCCCTTTTTGGATTCGATCTTCCACCATTTCCTGCGTTAAAACTATTTTTATTTCCTGGAACTGTTGGTCCAGAACCTATATTTGATTTGCTATTTCCAGCATTATCCCTATCTACATTACTATCTCCACCTGTTCTTTGATCATAATATCCATTATTATCATAAACTATTTGTTCATTTGTAGGGAGATTTATTCCTAAAAATAGTGTAGATGCTTCTATAAAATCATTAAAGTATGTTTCATCTAACTGTCTTCCTTCTGTTGATTTCATTTGGTACTCACTTTCAAATCTTCTTGTTGTTGTACCTTCACCATTGTTTATTACTTTTCCTGCATATTCTAACTTAGTGTTATTGTTTATTCTATTTCCTTGTTCATCAACTGCTTGTGCTGATCCTTCAGTGTGTAAGTTCGCATCTTGTGCTTTTCCTCCTGTTATTTCTGCATGTTTTCTATCATAATCTTGTCTATCTTTAAAGTTTTCAATTGCAAATGATGATTTTAAATATTTTTTCTTTTCTTCTGTTGTTGTCGAATTATATATTGATTGATTGTTTGCAAATATATTTGTATTAGGATTTTCTTTATCGTCTTCTGTTTGTAATGGTATTACTGGTTCATACATTATACCATCAAAATCAAATGTTACATCAAATATTATCGCATAGTTTACATAGTCTTTATTAGAATCTATCTGTTCTTGCTTAGAAAATCCAACATCATGAATATCATATCCACCCCATTGACCATTTTCATCTGATATTATTGGTTCTTTAGTTTGATCTATCTCTTCTCCTGTATCTCTTCTATAGATTCTTGCTACTTCTTTCTTAAGTATTTGTGCTATTGATTTATCTGAATTTAATTTCACAAAATTCCTATGTATTCTTACTCTTACACCTGCAACTCCCTTATCTTTTTCATCTAATATATTATTATACCCTGTATGTTTCTTCTCAGTCGGTATATAATCTTCCCATACTGTTCCACCAATTGGTAATTTTAATTGTGTTGGATATTTAGGTGTTGAAGTTGGTGGGTTTGGTGGTGGATTACCTGGTATTGGAGTATCTGTTGTTGGTGGTATATCCAGATGATCAAATTCTAGCTCTAATGCTATTTCTTCACCCCATCTTGCAGCACCATTATCTAAACTTACTATTGGCTGAATTACCACATTATATTCCACTTCATATTCTAACTCAACTTTTTCATCTGGGAATTCATCATATGTTCTAGAACCAAATTGTTCATTATGCCCAGCATGTCCTGAAGTTGTTGGAGTTGGTATATTATGATGTGCCAACTGAACACTTCCTACACCACCTATTGAATAATATCTACCTGCCATATTACCATTTAACAAAGGTATATAGTTTCTTAATATATCCACAGGTTTTACACCATAAGTATATGTAGGCCCATTTGTATATGTTTGTTCATGTCCTGTATTTTTACCACCAATATCATATTTTTCTTTATTAGATAACTTACCATTTTTACCTCTTATTTTAACTGAACTTACTGGTCCCTTTGTACCTTTATTACCACCAAAGCCAAAGCCTCCTAAATTCAAACCTCCTAGGTTAGATCCACCTAAGTTTCCTAGGCTTCCTAAACTTCCACCTATTCCTTGAATTCCTGTTCCTAATGGATCTGTTATCATTCCTGTTACTCCTGAAATTCCTGACAGATTTCCAATGTTACCTAAATTTATTCCTAGTTTATCTAGAATATTCTTATCTAATTTTCCCCAATCTTTAAATTTAGATAATGAGTCTACAACTTTATTATATTTATCCGTATCTAGAACTTTATCCAAAGCTTTATTTGCTGAATCTGATTTTAATAATTCATCTATTTCTTTACTTACATCATCTGGTAATTTTACTCCTGATTCTTTCATTTTATTAACTGTTTCAGGAGTTAATGATAGATTTTCTATTTTTATAGGGTTTGTTCCATCTACTGTTGTTCCTTTTGGTATTTCTCCTATAACATAATCTTTACCATTTAAATCTTTTCCTAATAAATATTTTCTTCCGTCTTTTTTCTCTACAATCTTACCATTAATACTAGCACCTGTTTTATTTCCATTTGTTTTGCTTTTATTTTTAGCTTGTTGTGCATCTTTTATAAATACAACATTATATGTACCTGTTATTTTGCTATACTTAGCACCTTGTACCATATAACCAAATACAAATCTAGCTTTAGCTATTTTGTGTAATGCTGGATCATAATCTATTGCAAAATAGAATTCTTCTTCACTCTTTGGATATTGATTTACATTTAGCTCACCATTTTTAGTTAAGAATCTCCATTTTTTTATAAACTTATATTTAGCATCATCACTTGATTTCATATCAAATCTATTTGGATCTATTTTATCAATTGGTCTTTGTTGCTCATCTGTCTTATTTGGATTTTCTTTTTGTGGGTTTTGAACATCATTTTCATAAACACCATATAATTGTATTTCTGTTATATCTGACATTAAATTATCATTATCACTTTTACCAACTTTAAATCCTTGTGGTCTTGGTTTATTAGGATCATTAGGATTTGTATTAGCATCTTTTGTTAATTGATGACTAAAATATCTTAATTTATATGGTCCTATTAACCATTTTTGTTGTGTTTTATCAAATTTTACTTTTGATACTTCTTTTAAACTTTTATCACTTATAGCTGATTCAATCTTTGGTTGATATTGATATTTTGGATTAGGAGCTTTTACTTTTTCTCCCTCTTTTGTTGTTATTTCTTTATCTTGGTGAAATCCTTTTGGTAAAATATATCTTATTTGTGGTTCTTTTGGATGATTTACAACTTTTGCTGTTTTACCATCAGTATTCCAAACTAATTCTCTCGGAACATTATTTTTTTCTATCCATTCATTGAATTTTTTTTCATATTCTTGATATTTTTTAACAAACTCAACAAATTTCTTAGCTTCTGCATCATTTATTGCTGTTCTTTTTAGAGCTTTTGCTTTATTATATTCTGCTGTTGTTCCTGCATTTGGATGTTGAACATGATCTGCATCTTCTGTTTGCCATATCGAAAATTGTTTAGAATCAACTCCCTTTTGTCCAGGCTTTTTAGTTTCTTGAATAACATCTAGTTGATATTCAGAATTTTGTCCCCATGCTTTAGTATATTGTTGTGCCATAATCGCAGAAAATGCACCATCTATAGCAGTTATGTCTCTTTCTACTGCTAATTTATGACCACCTGTTATATCTTCATAATTACCATCATGCTCTTCATCTGTTTCATATTTAAGTGATCCTTTATTTTTCATTTTCTTATTTGTATATAAAATTCTTGAACCATCTTTTGTTCTCTGAATTTGTTGTTGTGCCGGATCCTTATACATTACACTCCAGTCTTTCGGAATATAGCTAACTTTAGTATTTCCTAAGAATACATCATTAATCATATTCTTATCATCTTCTTCTTTAGTTTTTATAGCATTCTCAACTGCTGAAGTATCTGCTTGAATTACATTTGGATTTATTGGATTAGGAACTCCTAGTCCTCTTTGTGTTCCAACCTTTAATCCTTCTCCTCCACCTGCTCTTAAATATGTTTTCCAACCTTGTCCTGTATTACCAAAATAATTTGTAAGTCCTGGTCCAAACTCAAAGTCAGGGTGTCTTACTGTTGTTTCTATTTTACGTGATTCTGTTGAATATGTTCCATCTATTCCACCTTTGTCTGTATCAACTTCATTTTTTAATGTATCTAATATATTTTTATCTTTAAATATACTTTGATTTAAATATTGACCAGTACCTGCTGTTCCTTCTAGTCCATCTTTATACATTTGTGCACTTAATTGTGAACCTGAAGGAAGTCTTTTCCCTTCATAAAAACAAAGTATACCAGCATAAGGATTAAGAAGTTCACTTGCAAAATTAACATTTTTAACTTTATTAGGATCTATTTTTCCATCTGGCCCTGGTCCTAATAACTCTTGCATCTTCTTTCCACCTTCATCCCAGAAATATCCTTCTGGCAAGAAATTCTTATGTTCATTTATTCTAGGTCCATCATATCTCTCAATTTGATTTTTTTCTTGAGTCGCTGGATTTATTTTATTATTATGAAGATATTGACTATTTTGTTCTTGATATGATTTAGTCATATTTACTGAATCTTCATATGGCTTCATATATGTTTCTAATGCTTTTCCCGAATCTTCTGTTAAAGCTGTTTGCTGTGCTTTTCCTTTTTCTTCAAAGTTAGCTGGAAGAGTACTACTTTTAGCGTAGATACTCTTATTCAGCATA
>ERZ772827.1233-NODE-1233-length-13125-cov-3.746519_pt1 | contig 13125 bp, 9 predicted proteins | sample MGYA00580850_ERZ772827 | MGnify/ENA primary metagenome ERZ772827 (study PRJEB29015, sample SAMEA2737950) | human oral metagenome | biome: human oral; feature: human-associated habitat; material: dental | place: China | collected 2145 ...
AACCAGATACTAAAACACAAGCAACTTTCAACAAATACGGCAAATACCACGCTCACGAAATGTTGTTGTTCTTTGATTCAGTGTTAGAAGGTCTTAACAAAACTAACAACTAAAGAAACATCTTCAAATATAAATATCCGAGGAAGTATAATACTTTTCTCGGATATTTTTATATTAATTACTCATTCTTCATTGCTAATTATCAATTGTTTTGTACATTTGCGCTCTAAATTAACAAAGACTATGATTTATGAAATATGTGCCAGCTCTTTTGAGTCGGCTAAAAATGCTGAAATAGCAGGTGCTACCCGTATAGAGTTGTGTAGCGAATTAGGTGTAGGAGGGGTAACCCCCAGCTATGGATTAATTAAAAAAGTAATGGATGAACTCTCTATCGGTAACTGTGTACTGATACGTCCTCGTAGTGGTAATTTTACTTATACCGATGAGGAGTTTGATGTGATGTTACGCGACATCAATCTCTGTCGTGAATTAGGTTGCCAAGGAGTAGTAACAGGAGTGTTACATCGTGATAACACAATTGACGAAGAACGTACTGCACGCCTCAAAGAAGCTGCAGGTACTATGGAATTTATCTATCATCGTGCTTTTGATTGCGCCCCCGATCCCATTGCTGCAATTAAAACCCTAAAACGTTTGGGAGTTGAACGTATTCTTACCTCAGGGGGTAAAAAATCAGCTATTGAAGGATTAGAACTACTTAAAGAACTCAACCGCATAGCTGCAGGTCAACCCACAATTATGCCTGGGGGTGGTATCAATCCACAGAGCATTATACAGATAAAAGCTGCTGGTTTTACCCAAGTGCACTTTTCAGGTACAGTTTTTGAGGATTTGGGTACATCTTTGCCTTTCTCATTTAAAACAGAGGCGTTTTTAGACGAAACAAAACGCCCTATTTCTAATGTTGAAAACATCAAAAAAATTATGAATAATTAGCCAGTTTGTTGTCAATTAGCAAATTGGTAAATTGACAAATGAATATGGTTTATATAATTCTTATTGGTATTTTTATCATTTATTTTCTACTAACATTTTATGCAAGTAGAAGTTTAAAAACCCTCAAAGTTCCCCGTTGGGTAGAATGGCTATTTTGGCTCATCACAATAGGAGTGGTAATTTACTTGTTGTACCATTGGTTCTGTAGAGGAAAAGTTGTATGGAGTGCCCCTCAACAATATGCTGTTGCAGGGCTACTTACGTGGCTTATTATCTGTTTGTTTGTAACTCTTCCTTTGTTATTAGAAGATATTACACGACTTATAAAAGCTATATTTCGCAAACCTACTAATGCACCACGTATTCCTTCTCGTCGTAAGTTTGTAAGTACTTTAGGTTGGGGATTGGCAGCTATTCCTTTTGCTTCTATCCTCTATAGTATTTTCAAAGGAAAATATAACTATAAAGTTTGGAAATACACATTGTATTTCGATAATCTCCCTAAAGCATTTGATGGCTATCGCATTACTCAAATATCCGATATTCATTGTGGTAGCTTTGATAACTATGAGAAAATACGCTATGGAGTAGATCTTATCAACTCACAAAAAAGCGATGTAATCCTTTTTACAGGTGATTTGGTAAATAATTTGGCAAATGAGGTACACAATTGGAAATCACTTTTTGCTACTCTCCAAGCACCTGATGGAGTATTTTCTATTATGGGTAACCACGACTATGGTGATTATTCCTCTTGGGAAACTCCTGAAGCTAAACAACAAAATTTAGAGTATTTATTTCAATTACAAAAACAAATGGGATGGCAACTATTGCTTAACGAACATTGTTATTTAGAACGTAATGGCGAAAAAATAGCTTTAATAGGGGTAGAAAACTGGGGACACGGTCGATTTTCTAAATATGGCGATTTGAATAAGGCTATGGAAGGTGTAAATACCGAAGATTTTAAAATATTAATGAGTCACGACCCAACTCATTGGCAAGAGATTGTGTTACCTGAAAATAAAGATATTCAACTTACTCTCAGTGGTCATACACACGGGATGCAATGCGGTATTGAAATACCTGGGTGGCTAAAATGGAGCCCTTCACAATATATTTACAAATATTGGGGAGGAATGTATGAGGAGGATGGTAAATACCTGAATGTAAATAGAGGTTTTGGTTATCACGCTTTCCCTGGTCGTTTAGGGGTATGGCCTGAAATCACAGTTATTGAACTTAAAACTAAATAACTAAATTGTATGAAAAAATTTATTATCTCAGGAGGTGGTACTGGCGGACATATATTCCCTGCCATCGCTATTGCGGATGAAATAAAAAAACGTTTACCTGAAGCCGAAATACTTTTTGTAGGGGCTAAAGATCGTATGGAAATGCAAAAAGTACCTCAAGCAGGGTATCCTATTGAAGGTTTGTGGATTTCAGGAATTCAACGTAAACTCACTTGGCAAAATTTGATTTTTCCACTAAAGTTTATCCATAGTCTATGGAAATCCCGACAAATCATCAAGCGTTTTAAACCTGATGCCGTCATAGGTACAGGGGGGTTTGCCAGTGGAGCTGTAGTAAAAGTAGCAGGACAAATGGGAATCCCTACTTTTATTCAAGAACAAAATTCCTATGCAGGCATTACCAACAAGATGCTTGCCCAAAAGGCAAAGAAAATATGTGTTGCTTATGATGGTATGGAAGTTTCCTTTCCAAAAGAGAAAATCGTAAAAACGGGTAATCCTATTCGTGGAGGTTTATTAAATATAGAGCAACATCGCGAACAAGGTTTATCGTATTTCCAACTTAATTCTCATCAAAAAACACTTTTGATATTAGGAGGAAGTTTAGGAGCACGACGCATCAATCAGTTAGTGGAAGCTCAATTACCTTTATTTGAAAAATTAGGGGTGCAAGTGCTATGGCAATGTGGCAAACTTTACTATGAAGAATACAAAAAGTATAATAGTTCACAAGTACACGTTTTAGCTTTTATTGATCGTATGGAACAAGCTTATGCCGTTGCCGATGTAATTATTTCGCGAGCAGGTGCAAGTTCTGTAAGTGAATTATGTGTAGTAGGCAAACCAGTAATATTTATTCCCTCACCTAATGTAGCCGAAGATCATCAAACTAAAAATGCACGTGCTATAGCTGATAAACAAGCTGCTATTTTAATAAAAGAAAATGAATTAGATAGTAAATTTGCAGATACTTTTAGCAGCTTGATAACTGATGAAACTCAACAGCAAAATCTTTCGTCTCATATTAAAGCGCTAGCTCAACCCAATGCAACCAAAGAAATTGTAGATTTAATAATAAATAACAGATGACTAAATTTTTAACCTTTATAGCTCTCTTAGGAGGAGGAGTGCTTTCTATAGCACAAACTACCTTAAAACCCTCTGTATTTATAGATACTAAAAGTGATGATTTCAAAAAAGGTATTGTAGAAATCAAAGAATATACAAACTATGAAGTATATCAACAATTACAACGCAATCTCAAATCAGGTAACTCAGCTGCTATCAATGCTGATATGATACGTCAGGCATTTATCACGAGAAAGATAGCTTTACAAAAAGGTACTTACATCATTGATAACAACGAACAACATTTCGAGTTTGAAATAGGTAATAGTGGTCAATTAGTAGGTGAAGGTAAATTTGTAAATAAAAAGCGTAACATTCCTTCTACTTATATTTTTAACAATGGAAAACTTGCTGAAATTCATATTTTTACTCCTGAAGGAAGATTACGCAAAAAAAATATCTTCAAAGGTAATACTATAGAAGGATTGGTGTATGACCATGCTGGAAATATTGCTCAAAAAATAGAAATATACACTAATTTAAAAGAAGGCGCTGACCAAATAGTAACTACTTACCACAAGAATGGCAACCCCAGTAAAGAAGTAAATACTATTAAAAATACTACCAAAGAATATTATCAAAATGGCAAACTCAAACTCGAACAAATAAATAGTAAAACTACTACCAAATATGACCCTGAAGGGAAAATAACTGAAAAATGGTATGTTACAGAGAAAGGTAACTGTAAAGAACTATATGAAAAAGGGATAATCTCTCAAAAAATCTGTGAAGATCGCAGTGTGAAAGAAACAACTATAAGCACTTATAAAAATGGTAAATTAATAGAAACAAAGAAATTATGAATTTACAACCAATAACAAACGTTTATTTTATAGGTATTGGAGGCATAGGAATGTCTGCCCTTGCACGTTATTTCAATGCCAATGGCAAAGTAGTAGCTGGTTATGACCGTACCTCTACTGATATTACTGAAATGCTTGAAAAAGAGGGTATAAAAGTACATTTTACTGATGAGGTAGAAGTTATACCAGCTTCATTCAAAAATACTACAACTACTTTGGTTGTTTATACACCTGCTATCCCTAAAGATCATAAAGAACTGACATTTTTTCAAGAAAATGGCTACCAAGTAGTAAAACGATCAGAAGTGTTAGGCTTCATTACTAAAAACTCCTTTTGTTTAGCTGTTGCAGGTACTCACGGTAAAACTACAACATCGAGTATTTTAGCCCATATTATGGTAGAAAGTGGAGCTTCAGTAAGTGCTTTTTTAGGAGGTATAGCCGAAAATTTCAATAGTAATTTGGTGCTCAAAGGTAGTGAATATACAGTAGTTGAAGCCGATGAGTTTGACCGTTCATTTTTACGACTTTCACCTAACATTGCTTGTATTACCTCTATGGACGCCGATCACCTCGATATTTATGGTGATGAGCAACATCTTATAGAAGGATTTCACGAGTTTTCCGGAAAAATTAAACCTGGAGGCAGTCTCATTGTACGCAATGGACTAAATATAGCTGGTGAAACGTATGGTTTAGAAGATAATTCTGATTACAGTTTACAAAACATTCATATTGTAGACGGTATTTATCATTTTGATTTCAAATATGCAGGAGGTATTTATAAAGATATTACCTTTATGAAACCAGGGCGACACAACTTACTCAATGCTTTGGCAGCTGTTGCTATGGCTGTAAAAGCAGGAATTGCTCCTGAAAAATTATTGCCTCACTTAGCTACTTTTAAAGGGGTAAAACGTCGTTTTTCATATATCATTAAAGAAAAAGACTTTGTTTTCATTGATGATTATGCCCATCACCCTTCTGAAATCAATGCACTATATCAAGCAGTAGCTGAAATGTATCCTAATACTCCTAAAACTATTGTTTTCCAACCTCACCTTTTCACTCGTACACGTGATTTTATGAATGATTTTGCAAAAAGTCTATCACAATTTGATGAGGTGATACTATTAGATATCTATCCTGCACGTGAATTACCTATAGAAGGGATTACTTCACAAGTTTTATTAGAGAAAATAACTACTCCTCAAAAAACTTTAGTAAGCAAAACTGAACTTATTCCTCTTCTACTCAAGAAACGTCCTCAATTATTATTAGCTGTAGGAGCAGGTGATATAGGAGCTGAAGTAGCTCATATCAAAGAAGCTATGAAAAAGTAAAAACTGAAGAAAATAAAAAAATGAGGCTTATCTTTTTTGATGAGCCTCATTTTTATTTTTAGTATCCGAAGAGTTCTTCTAAAGAGAGTTTTTTGAAATCTCCTATTTTTTGAAGTTCATCTTTTGAAAGTTTCTTTTCAGAAGCTAAAATTACATAAGTATAAGGCTTTTTTGAAAGGTATTTATCGTGGAAAGTTTTTATCTCTTTCATTGTAATACCATCTATATTTTGATATACTTGCTTGCGTATATCATCCTTAAGACCTAATTCTTTTGCGGCTAAATAACTATAAATGATACCATCTTGAGTAATACGCTCAGTTTCTATTTCTTGTTTGATTTGTAGCTTGGCTAATTCGAGATTAGCTGGTAATTCAGGCATTGTATTGAGCAGTTCATTCATAGCCTCTACAGCTTCTTTAAATTTGTCAGCTTGGGAACCTACATAGGCAAGCACATAGTATTTATCAGCTTTTTTTCTTGGTGAAGCATAATAACCATAAGTACTATATGCCAACGCTTTGCTTTCGCGAATGGTTTGGAATACCAAAGACCCCATACCTCCACCAAAATAGTTATTGAATGCACTAATTACAGTACTTTCAGCAGGGTTGAAAGGAACAGTATTGCGCACCCAGCGTGTTTCAGCTTGTACCATTTCATAATCAGTAAAGAGTACTTGGTTTTTAGTCTGTTCTACTTGTTTAAACTCTTTTTTAGGAGCTACTTTAGCGAACTTAGTAGGTACTTTATGTAAAGGTTTTAGTTTAGTTGTAAGTTCTGAAAGTGTAGCAGGTCCATAATAAATAACGGTTTGCTCTACATTATTCAAATTTTTAACTCTATCTACCAATTCTTTTGCACTAATCGCATTAATTTCGGTATTAGAAAGTACATTGTTCACCTTATTTTTAGAACCATAAAGAGCATAATTAGTAAGTGCTTGCATAATAGCCCCACGATTAGCTTTTACATCTACACGTGATTTAGCAACACGTGCTTTAAGTGCTTGTAATACTTGTTCATCTGGTTGAGCATTGAGAACTAAATCTTCGTAAAGTTTAACAGCAGCTTCAAAATTCTCTTGTAAACCTTCTATTGATACATAAGTATATTCTTCTTCTGTAGAGATTTGGAAGCTGGATGCTATCTTATAAAATTCTTTTGAAATTTGTTCAGCTGATTTCTTATCAGTTCCTAAAAATTGGATGTATTGGGCTGCTATAGGCATTTTCAAATCATTAGCTGAACCTATTTTGTAGCGGAAACTCAAACGATACAACTCATTATCTTTATTTTGTACATACAATACTTCCGCATTACCTAATTTACCTTTTTGCAAATCTTTACTGTAATTTAAGAATACAGGAGCTACTGGAGTACTTGGCTTCTCGTTGATCATTTTCACAAAAGCTGATTGTTTATCGGCATTAGTTTCAACAGGAGTAATAGCAGGTTTTTCAATTTTTTCTACATTGGTGCGTTGTCCTTTCTCTTTATAAATAGCCACATAGTTATTACCTAAGTATTTATTAGCAAAAGCGACAATATCGGCTTTAGTAAGTTTAGAAAGATTATTTACATAAGCTACTTGGTCTTTCCAGTTGAGATTATCTGTAAAAGCTGCCATCAACATATTAGCGCGATTGCTATAAGATTCAGTTGCTTGAATCGTTTGTTTTTTCAAATTGTTGATAATAGAAGGAATGAGATCATCATCAAAATTACCTTTTTTAAGGTTTTCTATTTGCCCTAACATAAGATCTTTTACTTGTTCTAACGACTGTCCTTGTAAAGGAGCTCCTGATAGATATAGTACTCCATAGTCTATAAGTGTATAAGCAAAGGCACTGGCTTTTAGTAATTTTTGTTTCTTTACAAGATTCAAATCGATAAGCCCTGCATTGCCATTGGTGAGGATTTCACCTACTAAATCAGCTAATAGAGCATCTTTATCTTGGTTACCTGGCAAACGGAATGCTATAGAAACACTTTCAGCATCAGGGCCTACTACTTTCTTGATGATAGGGGCAGAGATAGGTGCTTCTTTCTCAAAAGTATATTGAGGTACAGGTTTAGGTTGCATATAGCTAAAAGCCTTATCAATTTCGGCAATAGCTTTATCAGGATTGAAATCACCAGCCAATATTACTGCCATATTATTAGGTACATAATAGGTTTGGAAGTACTTGCGAATTTCTTTTAATGAAGGATTTTTTAAATGTTCTACCGTACCAATAGTAGTTTGCAAGCCATAATTGTGTTTTTTGAACAACTCAGAGAAGAGAGTTTCAAATACTTCACTATTATCGCTATCCAAAGAGCGATTTTTTTCTTCATATACAGCTTCTAATTCGGTATGGAAAATACGAAGCACAGGATTGCGAAAACGTTCAGCTTGTACAGCAATATACTTATTAATAGCATTTGCTGGTACATCATCAGTATAAACAGTTTTCTCAAAAGAAGTAAACGCATTAGTACCTTGTGCTCCCATAGCAGTCATCATCTTGTCGTACTCATTAGCAATTGCATACTTGCTAGCTACCCCCGATACTGAATCAATTTTCTTATAAATAGCCTTACGTTTAGCAGGGTCTTTGGTGTGATTGTACTCTTCATAAAGGGCATCAATTTTGTCTAATTGTACCTTTTCTTTGTTCCAATCAAGAGAACCATATTTGTCAGTACCTTTGAAGAGTAAGTGCTCTAAGTAGTGAGCCAACCCTGTATTGGTAGCAGGGTCGGTTTTACTACCTGCTTTCACTGCTACATAACACTGAATGCGAGGTTCTTTATTAGTAGGACTTAAGATGACTGTAAGTCCATTTTTCAAGGTATAGAACCTTGCATTGGTGGGGTCGTGGGTTACATATTTGTAAGTATACCCGCCACTTTGGGCTTCTTTCCACTCATAGTTTTGAGCAGTAGCCCCAAACGATATGGCTATAGTAAACAGCCATAAAAATAGATTTCTTTTTAGCATAAAAATATAGTTTTAAGATGTGTATTAAAAGAAAAGGGTATCTAAAAAGTTGTTTCCAGATACCCTCTATTTGTTACATAAGTTATTACTTATTAATTATTTAAGGCTTCCTACCATATCTTCAGGACGTACCCATTTATCAAAGTCCTCAGGAGTAACATAGCCAAGACGTACAGCTTCTTCTTTGAGGGTAGTACCATTGCGGTGCGCTGTTTGAGCAATTTCGGCAGCTTTGTAATAACCTATTTTAGTATTAAGAGCTGTGACGAGCATCAACGAGTTGTCTACTAATTCTTTAATACGCTTGTAATTAGGTTCAATACCACTTGCGCAATGTTCTTCAAATGATACACAAACATCACCTAACAACTCAGCTGATTTAAGGAAGTTAGAAGCCATTAATGGTTTAAATACATTCAATTCGTAATGACCTTGAGTACCACCTACTGAAATAGCTACATCGTTACCCATTACTTGTGCTGCTACCATTGTCATCGCTTCACATTGGGTAGGATTCACTTTACCTGGCATAATAGAACTACCTGGTTCGTTAGCAGGGATGAGAATTTCACCAATACCAGAACGAGGACCTGAAGCCATCATACGAATGTCGTTTGCAATCTTGTTTAATGATACAGCTAATTGCTTGAGGGCACCATGGCTTTCTACAATGGCGTCGTGAGAAGCTAAAGCTTCAAATTTGTTAGGAGCAGTTACAAAAGGTAGACCGGTGAATTTAGCAATATACTCAGCTACTTTCACATCATAACCTTTAGGAGTGTTGAGCCCTGTACCTACAGCAGTTCCACCTAAAGCGAGTTCTGAGAGGTGTGCTAAAGTATTTTTGATAGCGCGAATAGCGTGATCAAGCTGAGCTACATAGCCTGAAAGCTCTTGTCCTAAAGTAAGTGGTGTAGCATCCATAAGGTGTGTACGACCTATCTTTACAACATCTTTAAAGGCTTCAGCTTTAGCGGCAAGGGTATCGCGTAGTTTTTGAACCCCAGGAATAGTTTTTTCAACTACCATTTTGTAGCAAGCAATGTGCATACCTGTAGGGAAAGTATCGTTAGAAGATTGTGATTTATTCACATCATCATTAGCTTTTAATACAGGATCTCCTTCACCTATTTGTTTGCCTGCCAACACTTGAGCACGATTGGCAATTACCTCATTCACATTCATATTAGATTGAGTACCTGATCCGGTTTGCCAAATTACCAATGGGAATTGGTCATCAAGTTTGCCTTCGAGAATCTCGTCACAAACTTGAGCAATAGCATTGCGTTTTTCGGCAGAAAGTACGCCTAAATCGAAGTTAGCGTATGCAGCAGCTTTTTTAAGATAGGCAAAGCCGCGGATAATTTCAATCGGCATAGAAGCGGGTGCACCGATTTTGAAGTTGTTGCGTGAACGTTCTGTTTGTGCTCCCCAATATTTATCGGCTGGCACCTTCACTTCACCCAAAGTGTCTTTTTCAATTCTATAACTCATTTTGTTTGTATTAGTTAAAATAATCTTCTTTTAAAAAACGCTACAAAGGTATATTTTATTTTCTAAATATTAAAATTTTTTTAAGAGATTTTTTGTTGTGATAATTCTGTAATTTGCTAATTAGCTAATTAATTGCTATCTTTGCGCCCTCAAAAGATTATTCAGAATAAAATGCTTGATAAACTAAACATTGTTAAACAACGCTTTGATGAGGTATCGGATTTGATTATCCAACCTGATGTGATTGCCGACCAAAAACGTTACATTCAGCTTAATAAGGAGTATAAAGATCTAAAAGAGTTGATGGATAAACGAGAAGAGTACATCAATGTAACTGGCAATCTTGTTGAAGCTGAAGAAATTATTGCCGATGGTAGTGATGCTGAAATGGTGGAGATGGCTAAGTTACAATTAGAAGAAAGCAAAGAACGCTTACCTCAATTAGAGGAAGAAATCAAATATATGTTGATTCCTAAAGACCCTGAAGATGCGAAGAATGCTGTAATGGAAATACGTGCTGGCACAGGTGGAGATGAGGCTTCTATTTTTGCTGGCGACCTTTATCGTATGTATACTAAATATTGCCAAAGCAAAGGCTGGAGTACTTCGGTAATGGATTTCAATGAAGGAACTGCAGGGGGCTACAAAGAGATTATTTTTGAAGTTACAGGTGATAATGTATATGGTACTTTGAAGTTTGAAGCAGGAGTACACCGTGTACAGCGCGTTCCTCAAACTGAAACACAGGGGCGTGTACACACTTCAGCGGCTACTGTGATGGTATTGCCAGAGGCTGAAGAGTTTGATGTAGAACTCAATATGGCAGATGTAAATATTATTCGTACAACCTCTACAGGACCTGGTGGACAATCGGTGAATACTACTTATTCTGCTATTCAACTCCAGCATATTCCTACAGGTATAGAGGTACGTTGCCAAGATGAAAAATCTCAACACAAAAACCTTGAAAAAGCATTAAAAGTATTGCGTTCTCGCCTCTACGAATTAGAACTTGCTAAAAAAATGGAAGCTGATTCTGCTCGCCGTAAGTCAATGGTATCCAGTGGTGACCGTTCAGCTAAAATACGCACTTACAATTATCCTCAAGGTCGCGTAACTGACCACCGTATCGGGCTTACTCTCTATGATTTACAGAATGTTATCAATGGAGATGTTCAACGCCTTATTGATGAATTACAACTTGCTGAAAACGCTGAAAAACTCAAAGAAGGTGATGTGTTTTAAAGAAGTAAGATAACAAAAATAGTGTTACTAAATAAAAAGATCCTGTCCGAAAAGTTTTAACAGGCTGATTATCAGCAATGAATAAAAAAGAGGCTATCTGGCAAAAGATAGCCTCTTATTATTTGGTGTTTTACCACAAATTTTGTATCTTTGTGGCTCCTAAAAAAACACTATGACAAAAGTATCATTTAAATCTGAACCTCACAAATTTTTAACACTTTTCCCCGAGAATATTTTTGATAAGTTAGATAGTAACCACCCTGCTAAATTAGTAGAAATGGTTGTTAATCAGTTAGATATAACTGATATTATTCAAAAATATAAGGGTGGAGGCTGTTCTGCATACCACCCTCGTACAATGATAAAAATAATCTTCTATAGCTATCTTTCTAACATTTATTCTTGCCGCAAAATGGCTATTGCTGTCAAAGAAAATCTCCCCCTTATGTATCTTGCAGGAGGTACAACTCCTGATTTTAGAACAATCAATGACTTTAGAGGTAAAATTTTGAAAGATTCTTTGCAAAAACTTTTTGCTGAAATAGTAAAACTCTTAGTAAAAGAGGGTTATCTAAGCCTTGATGTACAGTATATTGACGGTACAAAAATAGAATCAGCTGCTAACAAATATACTTTTGTGTGGAGAGGTTCTGTAGAGAAGTACAAGGAGAAGTTAGAGGCTAAAATAAATAAAGTGCTCTCTGATATAGAAGATAGCATACAATCAGATAATCAAGAGATTACTAAGCAAGAACTTCCTAAAGAAATCAATACCAAAGAGCTTAAAGAGAAATTAGCTGAGATTAATAAAAGGCTAAAAGAACCTACTAAAAAACAAGCTAAGGAGTTAGAAAAACTTCAAAATGAGCATCTTCCAAAGTTAGAAAAATATGAAGAAAGTCTAAAAATAATGGGAGATAGAAATTCTTATAGCAAAACAGATACAGATGCAACTTTTATGCGAATGAAAGATGACCATATGAAAAACGGTCAGCTCAAACCAGCTTATAATGCTCAAATATCCACTGAAAATCAGTTTATTACTCACGTTAGTATACACCAAACACCAGGCGATACCAATACTTTAGAGAGCCATTTAGATGGTTTTGAAAAGAGCTATCAGAAACAAAGCAAAGAGGTATGTGCCGATGCAGGTTATGGTAGTGAAGAGAACTACGAAATGCTGAAAAAGAAAGAAATAGAGGCTTATGTGAAGTACAATTATTTTCATAAAGAGCAGAAGAAAAAACAAAAAGAAGATCCTTTTTCGGTTCAGAATATGTACTATAATCTAAAAGAGGATTATTATGTATGCCCAATGGGACAGAAATTGAGCAATGTAGGGAAAGGAAAACGGACTTCAAGTAATGGATATGAATCAAAAGTCACTTATTATCAAGCACAAAGGTGTGAAGGGTGTCCACTAAGAGGCTTATGTCATAAGGCAAAAGGCAACCGAAGGATAGAGGTCAATTATCGATTAAATCACTTAAAAACAGAAGTAAGAACCTTATTAATGAGTGAAAAAGGGCGGTATCATCGCAGTAAGCGACCGATAGAAGTAGAAGCAGTATTTGGTCAACTAAAAAGTAATAATAAGTTCAATCGGTTTACACATAGAGGCAAAGAAAAGGTAGAAATGGAGTTTTTACTAATGGCAGTTGGGCATAATTTTAGAAAATTAGTATCCAATAAGGCGACTACTACCAAAAAAGAAGCAAAAAGCAATGAAAATGTGGTAAAAACACCTCAAAATGCTACTTTTTCATTTTTTTACCTTGCCCAATCTGCTTAGGAACTCTAAAAACAATCTTTTTTAGCCAACCATAGAGTAATCCTCAAAAAAAAGGGGGCTGTCCTTAAAAGTTTAAACTAAACTTTTTGGACAGCCTCGTTTCTATTTGTTGTTC
>ERZ772827.1234-NODE-1234-length-13089-cov-4.695642_pt1 | contig 13089 bp, 2 predicted proteins | sample MGYA00580850_ERZ772827 | MGnify/ENA primary metagenome ERZ772827 (study PRJEB29015, sample SAMEA2737950) | human oral metagenome | biome: human oral; feature: human-associated habitat; material: dental | place: China | collected 2145 ...
TGTGCCGACCACGGCGGCACTGGAACAGGCAGTCACGAACAAAGGTCTCGTCGAAGCGGACGGAGGCCTCGTTTTCATGTCCGCAGCGACGGGCGATGCACTGACGCGCTCGGCGGTCAATCAGGAGGGCATCGTCCGTGCCGCAAGCCTTGACGGTGCGGCGGGAAGCGTGCGCATGACGGCGAACGACGTGCGTCTCGCTGCAGGAAGCGTGACGGACGTGAGCGGCGCTGTAGCCGGCACGGTCGAGATCGGCGGCGGCTGGCAGGGCGCGGGTGACCTCGCGCACGCGCAGAATGTCACGATTGAGCGCAGCGCGGCTGTGCGTGCGGATGCAACGTCAGAGGACGGTGCGGGCGGCACGGTCGCCGTATGGTCGGACGGCATGACGAAGTTCGCGGGCGAGATCACGGCACGCGGCAAGGGCACGGGCGCGGGCGGCGCCGTCGAGACCTCGGGCGCGAAAGTGCAGATCACGGGTCGCGTCGATGCCTCGTCAGAAGCGGGCAAGGGCGGCGAATGGCTGATCGATCCCGGTGATGTCGTCATCAGAAACCTTACGGGCAGTGAAACGGCGTCGGACACGCTCATCGACGTGCAGAGCGTCAAAAACACCTTGGACGGCGGCACGTCGACGACGGTGCAGACGGCAAGCGGCAACAACGATTACAAATTGACTGTGCAGGACGCCATCACCAAGACGGCGGGCGGCGATGTGACGCTGACCTTGAAGGCGACGGGAAGCGTAAATATCAACGCCGACATTACTTCGACGGCGGGCAAGCTCAATGTGAATGTCGTATCCGATACGAACCATCGCGCAGGCGGTCGTGTCAGCGTTGCGAATGGAAAGAACATCACGACGCTCGGCGGCGACGTCAAGATCGGCGGAGGTCTCATGGACAGCGGTGTCGGCTTTGCCAACTCGCAGAGTGCGGGCGAGGCTGGCATCACGCTCGATCATGCCGTGATCAATACCACGGACGCAGGCGGCACGGCGGGCGGCAATGTCGAACTCGCAGGAAGCACGACGGCAGATGCAGCGGGCGTGTTGCTCTCCGGCACGACGATTACGGCGAGCACGGGTAAGGTCACGCTGATCGGCAAGTCCACGGGAACCAATGCGGCTCTTGCCAAGGGCATCTCCATCGACGGCGCATCGAATATCACGACGCGCAATGTCGAACTCCGCACGGACAGCATCGACCTCAATGGTACGATCACGGGCGACAGCGACCCGAGTGGCTCGGCAAAGGTCTGGACGCTCTCGGATGGAAAGACCATCAACTTTGGCTCTGGCTCGGGCGGGCTTGACCTCGCGGGCAATACGTTCACGTCTGCGGGCAATATTCGGAACTTCAAGAAGAACACAGTCGGCGATGCCGCGAAAAAGGCGAATATCATCGCAAACGGCGTGACGGCGGACGAAGATCTGGAAATGTATACGGGTGCAGGCACGCTGACGGTCAGCGGCGCACTAAATGCTGCTGGTCATGCGCTGACACTCGGCTCGAAGAATGCCATGACGGGGGCGGGCGTCATCACGGCAGACGCCCTCAAACTCGATGCAGCAGATGCCACAGTGAACCTCACGGGAACGCATGCCGTCACGAAGCTCGACGGCAAAGCAAAAGGCCTGACATTCAAGAACGGTGCTAATCTGACCGTTGGAGGTGAAACTGGGCTGACAACTGCAGCGGGCGGCGCGGACATCGAGGTGACGGCGGGTAATCTTACGGTCGGCGCACATGGCATCACGAACGGCGCGGGCGCGATGAAGCTCAAGGCGAGCGGCGCGCTCTCCCTTGATGCGAATGCCGAGGTAAAATCGACGGGGAAGGCAAACACCTCCCTGGAAGCGGCAAGCGTCAGCTTTGGAGCGGATGCCAAGGTAAAGACGGCAGGCGGCACGATCAATCTCAAGACGGATGCGCTGACACTCCCCACGGGAGCGCAGGGCACTCTTTCGAGTGCAAACGGAAAAGTCACGGTTGAGACGAAAACGGCGAACAAGACGATCACCGTTGGTTCTTCGAGTGCCGCTGATCTCGAACTGCCCGATCTCAATTTCATCAACTCGGGCACGGGCGAAATCCAGATTGGCAGCGCGAATACGGGCAATGTTGAGATTGGCACAGCCGATGTCAAAGCGCCGCTGACGGTCGAGTCGGGCGCAACGCTCAAGTTCTCAGGAACGCTCTCGAATACGGGCAACAAGAACACGACGTTCAAGGCGAACGCCGTGGACTTTGCTGCGGGAGCAAACCTTGCGGCGGGTACGGGAACGATGAAGATGGTGACGGACAGCGTCACGAACTGGAACAATGCGGCATTTGCTGACAGCAATGCGAAGGGCACGTTTGCAATTCAGCCCAAGACGGCTGGTGCTTTCACCGTCGGCGGATCGAGTCCGAGTGCGCTCGTCTCGGATGCAGGTTTCGGCAAGCTTAAGGCAGGTAATTTCTACAACGTCGCCATCGGCACGAAGGACAATGTCGGCACGGCGACCATCGCGGGCATTTCAGCGGGCAATATGCCTAAGTATACGAGCATCCTGACGCAGGGAAAAATCAATATCACGGGCGCGGTCAACGGTGCGGCGACGGATACGCTCGCGCTCCATGCCGAGGCATCGGGCGCGACGCTCGGCGATGGGCTTTCCCAGAGTGCGCCAGTCACGGTCGGTAATCTGCTGCTCCTCGGCAAAGGCTCGATGGATCTCAGCACGCAGCCGAATGCGATCCAGAACATTGCCGCCGATATGGCGGACGGCGATCTCAAGCTCAAGAATCAGACGAACATGAAGGTCGCTGTCGTTGAGAATCGTACCGTCACGCCGAAGGCAAATGTCGACGGACTGAAGACAAAGTCCACGAATATTGCTCTTGACACGGGCAAAAAGCTCACGGTTGCGGGCAAGCTGACCTCGACGAACGACACGAAAATCGAAGCCGACGATCTCGACCTCGGGAATAACAAGGTCAACGTCGGCAAGAAGCTTACGCTTGAAAAGGCGGACAAGACGCAGGCCATCAACATCGGCACAGGAGCGAACGACTGGAACATCAACAACGCCGCCTACGGCGATATTAAGATCGGCGGCGCGACGCAGACGGGCAACATCAATATCAAGGGCGCGACGTTCAAGAAGCCGTCGGATATTGAGACCACGGGTGACGTCACGCTGACGGGCACGACGAAGGCGGGAGCGGACGGCAAGTCCGACATGAAGATCAAGGCGCATGCGGCGACTCTGCCGACGGCGTCGGATACGCTCGCGGTCAAGAATCTTGAACTCGACCTCTCTGGCGGCATCGACCTTGGTCTTGGAAAGATCAACGGCGATAAGGACGGCAAGGTCACGGCGAAGGGCGCGACAGCGGGGCAGGACATCTATATCAGCGACAATGCTGCAGATGCCCCTGCCGCAGATTTCCGCATTGCATACCGCACGATCAATGACACGCTCAACGGCTTCGGCGGTTTCGACGTCGCGGGTGAGAAGCATGTCTATTTCTATCAAGGTACGGTCAAGAAGTCCATCAACGCGGCGGGCAAGCTCGGCGTCGAGGTTCGCGAAAACCTTGAACTTGAGGGGGAAGGCGCAAAGCTTACGATCGGCGCAGATCCGACGCAGACGGGGCATGACCCCGCCTCCGTCATCACCGGCGGATTCACCGTAAAGAACGGCAAGAGCGTCACCGTCAAGGGCAAGGGCGCGGGCATCAACGTCAACACCGCGCAGGCAATCGCGCTTGAAAACAATGCCACATTCAAGGTCGAGGGCGACGAGGCGAAAGTTCGTCTGCACTCGCGCGGAGGCAAGGTCGTCTTTGGCGACGATGCCGCCCTTGCCATCTCCGGCAGCAAGGCGGATGTGCGGGCAACGGGAACGGAACTCGACCTCGGCGCGCGCGCGAAGATCGACCTCGGCAATGACCGCGCGGGCTATCTCGCCCTCAATGTCGATAAGGTCAATGAAACTGCAGGCGAAGACAATACGACAAACATCACGGGCAGCGGAAGGCTCGACCTCGCTCCGCGTACCACGGGCAGGGCGATGACCGTCGATAACAATGCGTCGGGCGCAGGTCTCCATATCACGGGCGACCAGCTCAATGGAAAGCTTTTCGGCAGTAATTTCGGCGAGTTGAGTCTCGGCAATGAGGCGACGGGTGACGTCACGATCGACGGCATCACGGCGAACAACAGCGTCACGATCCGCACGAAGGATACGAACAAGGTCACCATCGGCACGAACGGACTGACGGTCGGCGGCAATCGCCGCGTGACGCTCAAAACCGGCTCGATTGAGAACTCGGGCGGCGCGGGCACGATGGCGGTTGGTACGGGCAGCACGCTGAACCTCTATACGAACAGCATCGCGAACCTCGCGGCGAACGGGAGCAATCCGTCCGTCACGGGCACGGGTACGCTCGGCATCGCGACCTACGACGGCACGAAGACCATCGGTCTCGGCAACACGGCGACGGGCGATCTCCTGCTGCCCGATGCGAAGTTCGGCACAGTGTTCGGTTCGGGGTTCACACATTACGCCATCGGCAACGGTACGCAGGGGACGATCAATGTCGCAAATTCTTCTCTTGCGAAGGACGTGACACTCCAAGCGGATACGATCAACTTCGCGGGGGATATGACGCTTGCAGCGAACAAGACACTCGTTGTCAACGCCAAGACAGCGGCGAACCAGACGGCGGGCAAGATCAAGACGGATAAACTCGCACTCCTCGGCGGCAATATTGCGCTCGAAAAGAACAATGAAATCGGTACCCTTGCGGCAGACGCGCTCTCCGTCAAGGTCAAGTCGAACGCGCTGACCATTGGGCAGATTACAACGCCCACAGGTGCACCTGTCGCTTCGCGTACCATCAAGGGCGTGAAGTCGGGCGAAGCTGGCGGTACAGCGGGCGATATCGCGCTGTCCGCCGATACCATGGCCTTCACGGAGGGGGTCGAGGGTAAGGGCAATCTCACTGTACAGCAGGCAAATGCTGCGACGAATTTGAGCGTCGGCACGACAGGCACGGGGTTGAATCTGCCCGCAAACCTCTTCGGCGGGAATAAAATCAAGGACGGCTTCAAGCATGTCTACCTTGGCCGTGACGATGCGACGGGCGCGACGAACGTCGGCGGCAATCTGAACTTCGTCGATCCGACGACGATTCGTTCAGGAAAAACCGCAGGATCGATGACGGTCGATGGTTCGGCAAACATTCGAACGAACGGCAATGATTTTGCGCTCGAATCGAAGGATCTGACAACCGCTGCGGGAAGCGAGGTTGATACGGATACGGGTGCACTCACGCTCAAGACCGATAAGATCGACCTCAACGGCAAGATGAAGGGCAAGAAGGCGCTCAACATTCTGCCGATGTCGCAGAACCAGGACATCAGTCTCGGTGCGGATGATCCGACGAAGCTCTCTTTGCTCAATCGTTATTTTGATGGCAATAACCGTACCTTCTGGGAGTATGAGATTGTCAACATCGGCGACCGTGGAGGCGGCGGACGCCTCTATCAGAGCGGCACAATCGACACGCCGTTCCGCGTCAACATCCAGCAGGCGATTACGAGCGGCTCGGGCGGTGTCAATATTGCGGGTACGATCAAGACGAACGGGCAGGATTACTCCATCGCCAGCCGTGAGGTCGACCTCAGCAATGCTACCATTTCGGCGGACAGCACGAATGGAGGAACGCACGGCAACGTTACCATTCAGGCGGATACGCTGACCCATACAAATAGTAAAATCACGGGTCATGGAGATGTGACCTTTGATACCTATACGCCGGGTAAATCCATTCATTTCGGTACAGGAGGGACTTCCTCTGATTTCAGCCTGCCGTCCGACATCTTCAGCGGCACGGGACTCCTTCAGAAGAACTCGGACGGTACGGGCTTCCGCAAGATCCGCATCGGCGGGCAGAATGCGGGCGATATTTCCGTCGGCAACGTCGATCTGCCCGAGGGACTCGCGGATACACTTGCCATCAAGTCGCGCGGTACGGTGAGCTCGACGGGCGTTCTGAAATCCGTTCCGACGCTCGAGGTGGAGGCGAACTCCGTCAACCTTACGGGGCCGAACGAGATCAAGAACCTTGGCAATATCACGTCTGCCGCAGGTGTTTCGATCGAGACGAAGGGCGGAACGAACGTCACGGGTGTGATCACGGGCAATAACGCTCCGATCAATATTACAAACAAAAATGGCGGCAACGTCACGATCGCACCCGGCGGGCAGATCGTCGGTACGGGTACGTCCGATGTCGTCATCGAAGCGCGGGGCGGCGCGTTCAAGAACAAGGGCGGCGCAAGTGCTATCCAGACCGCACCCGGCCAGCGATATGTTGTTCATACGGAGGACTCCGTCGAGAACGAGATCGACGGGCTTGTATTCCAGTTCCGCAAATACGGCGTGGACTACAGCAACCGCGGCTCCTTCCCCGTTCCTGCGGGTCAGAACGCCATGTTCTACAGGTATCAGCCGGAACTCAAGCTGTACTCAACCCGTGTCTACGGCGATGATAACTCAGCATTCTTCAATGCGACGGCAGGTTTCCACATCGTTGACGACGGCAACGTCAAGCGCCGTGCGCTCGATAGGACAGAGGTTGACTACATCCGCGATCATGTAATCGATTCGGGCACGCATAACTTCGGCACGACGCAGGATACGAACGTCAATGCCGATGTCAATACGGCGGATGGAACGGTTACGAACGCGGCGACCGATTCGACTGTGCGCGCAGGTGCGCGTACCTACGGGTCGAATTCAACGGTCGCCGGCGAGAAGATTACCTACACGGGGCACAATGACCTCAACTACAAGATCACGGTTGATTACCGCATCGTGCCGCGCGTCGTCACGGTCACGGGCAAGACGGAGACGGTGACATACAACGGCAATCCGCACAATTACACAGGCACGAACGGTGTCACGTTCACAAACTTCGCGAACAGTCAGACGGCGACGACGCCGGGACTGCTCTCGGGTTCTGTTTCCTATACCCCGATTGCGGACGCGACAAAGACGACGGGCTTTGCGCAGGGCGCTGTTCATGCAGGTGAGTATACGGTCGGCTTGTCGAACAGTACGCTTACGGCAAACAACTACAAGTTCAAATACGTGCCGGGCAAGCTGACGATCAAACCAATCGATATCCACTTTACCGCGCCGGGCGGTGAGCGCATCTACGGTACGCCGAACGACAGCGTGACGATTCCTGCGCCATCGTATACAGGGGCGCTTATCTCAGGTGACAGTTTTGCGAAGTACTCGGTTACGGCAATGGACGGCACCAATCCGGTTACGGAGCGCACAGGTGTTGGCACATACGCGATGACACTTAACGGTGCTGCTCTTGCGCCCGGCAGCCGAAGCCTTGCGACGGACTACAACATCACCTCGACCACGGGGACGCTGACGATTAAAAAGCGTCCGCTCACCATCACGGCGGGCGATAAGTCGCGCGTCTACGGCGATGCGAATACGACAGCGGGCTATGTCAACAATACGGCGAAGGTCAACGTCGGCGCGACAACCGCGACGACGGGACTCGTCAACGGCGATGCCATTGACGATGTGACGGAGATGATCGATCCGACAGCAACCGTCACGACAAATGCAGGCACGGCAGGTCTTTGGACAAAGGCGAGCGCCGCGCACTTCTCTTCGGGGACGGCAAACAATTACAACATCACCTACGTTGACGGACATTTCAATATCACGAAGCGTGCACTGACCCTTGTCGCGGGCGACAAGAGCCGTATCTACGGCACGGCGAATACGACGGCGAACTATGTGAACGGCACGAATCTGTTCCGTGTCAAGGCGGGCACAAACCTCGTGAACGGCGATACGATCTCCTCGGTGACGGAGACGATTGACCCGCGTGCGACCGTCACGACAGATGCAGGTACGCCAGGACTCAAGACAATGATCGGCAGTGCTGTTTTCGGCGTAGGAAATGCCAATAACTATGATGTTTCCTACGAGGTCGGCAGCTTTGCCATCACGCCGCGTGACCTCACGCTGCGTGCAGGAGATAAGACGCGCATCTATGGAACGGAGAACAGTACCGCAGTTTATACGGGCGGCACGACGAAGTTCCACGCTGATGCCGCGACGGCGACGACGGGACTCGTGAACGGTGATACGATTGCAGATGTGGTCGAATCGACGAATGCGACGCGTATGACGAACGCCGGTACGGCGGGACTCAAGACGCAGATCACGAATATGCGCCTCATGGGCAATCGCAAGGCGTCGAACTACAACATCACCTATGTGGACGGCGGCTTTGCCGTTACCCAGCGTGACCTCTACATCAGGGCGGGCGACAAGTCGCGCGTCTATGGCGACGGCAATGAAACGGCGCAGTACGTGAACGGCACGAGCCGTCTCAACGTGCGTCCTGCCGACGCGACGACGGGGCTTGTGAACGGCGATACGATTTCCTCCGTTACGGAGACGATCGATCCCGCCGCCACACCGACAACGAACGCGGGCACAGGCGGACTTTGGACGCGTGCCTCTGCGGCGCAGTTCTCACATGGCACGGATGCCAACTATAACATCCACTACACAGACGGACATTTCAACATCACGAAGCGTGCGCTGACCCTTGTCGCGGGTGACAAGAGCCGCATCTACGGCACGGCGAATACGACGGCGGGCTATGTGAACGGCACAAATCTGTTCCGTGTCAAGACGGGCACAAATCTCGTGAACGGCGATATGATTTCTTCGGTCACTGAGACGATTGATCCGCGTGCAGCCGTTACGACGGATGCAGGTACGGCAGGCCTCAAGACGATGATCAGCAGTGCTGTTTTCGGTGTAGGAAATGCCAATAACTATGATGTTTCCTACGAGGACGGCAGCTTTGTCATCACGCCGCGCGATCTGACACTCTATGCAGGAAGCAAGACGCGCATCTACGGTACGGAGAACAGTACCGCCGTCTATACGGGCGGCACGACGAAGTTCCGCGCTGATGCCGCGACGGCGACGACGGGACTCGTGAACGGTGATACCGTTGCCGATGTTACGGAGTCGACGAATGCACTCGTTACGAGCAATGTCGGCACATCGGGACTCAAGACGCAGATCACGAATATGCGCCTCATGGGCAATCGTAAGGCGTCGAACTACAACATCACCTATGTTGATGGCGGCTTCGATATCACGAAGCGTGACCTCTATATCACGGCGGGGGACAAGGAACGTGCCTTTGGTGCGGAGAATGCAACGGCACAATATGTGAACGGTACGCAGCGCATCAATGTCCGTCCGTCTGATGCCACAACGGGGCTTGCAAACGGAGATACAATCTCCTCCATTACGGAGACGATTGACCCGATGGCAACCGTTACCGCGGATGCGGGCACCAGCGGACTTTGGACGCGCGCCTCTGCTGCGCAGTTCTCGCAGGGCACGGATGCCAATTACAATATTCTCTATGTGGATGGCAGATTTGCCATCGTTCCGCGTGAAGTCCTCGTGACTGCGGGCAATGTTACACGCGATTACGGCGAGCCGAATCCTGTTGTGACAGAGTACGTGATCGAGCGCGGTGACCGCACCTCGTGGCGTGGCCTCTTGGCGGGCGACGAGGTCAGCGGCATCCGTTCTTACTATGATGCAGCAATCACACCGACGACGCAGGGCGGTTCTTATCCGGGCGTGATCCATATTGATCCGGCGTCTGTTACCGCCGGCTACACGGGTGCCTCGGCGATTTCCAACTATCGTTTCCGCTATGCACCCGGAAAGCTGACAATTCAGATGCGCGGGTTCGATATGAGCACGCCGGAGGGCAGAGCCGTGATCACGAGCACGGGCTCTGTCACACAGGTGACGACAGGGCTTACCGGCGCGGCGGCAAACCGCGTTTTGGGCAGCATTGGTGAGATCAGGGGCGGAGGCGATACGAACGCTGGGGCTTCGACCGGGAACGGATCGGGGGCAGCAGCACAGACCGTTGTTTCTGCGACTGCGAAGCAGGAGCGCTCGTTCGCTGACGGCGTGACGATTCAGATGCCGCAGGATGCGGCACCGACGAATTGGGCAAACCGTGTCGTCGTGATGAATGGCAGCACGCCCGAGGCGCATGATTTCGTCGAGCACAAGGATGGCTCGTTCGGGTTTGATCTCGGCAGGACGCGCGGTGACCGCGGGTTCCGTCCTGAGGATCCGGCACACAATACGTCTGAGGCAATCCCTGTGCTCTTTACGGATGGCGGCTCGCGCGACCTTGATGGCATCTATACAGTCAACTATTCACCGGAGAAGCTGGCGATCAAGCCCTCATCGAAGAAGGTTGACATTCCCGATCCAAAGGAAATCCGCAATACGTCTGCGCAGGCACTCAGCTTCCTCTACCAGACGGCGAACGGCTCTTTCGAAGTGACGTTTGGCAATGGCATTGTGACGCTCTATCCGCAGGATGAGCCGGCACTCTCGATCATCACCGCAAAGGAGCGCAAGGCGGAGCGCGCTGTGCTCGCCTCGGGGCTGCTCACCGCGATTGAGGATCTTGGCGTAACTCCTGTGGAGATCCGCGCTGTCTACATCTTCAACGTACTCGATGGGAAGAGTGAAGAGACAACAGCTTAATAACCCATAGAATCACTGATAAATAGTTCAAAAAGAGAGCTTCTGAGTGAAGCTCTCTTTTTCTCTAAAAAACTTTGACTTTTTGTCATTTTGCTCTTGACTTTTTGCTTTTTACCGTGTATATTCAGTATAGATTTTGATTAGCACTCAGTTTTGCAGAGTGCTAACAGACTTTGAAAGGAGAGGAGAGGGGTGAATGTCGGACGATCTGGACGCGCGCAAGAGTCAAATCCTGTGGGCAGTCGTCGATGACTACATCGCATCGGCGGAGCCAGTCGGGTCACGGACACTCGCGCAGAAATATAATCTCGGCATCAGCCCTGCCACAATTCGAAATGAGATGGCAGATCTCGAGATGCTCGGCTATCTGGAGCATCCTCACACATCTGCCGGACGTATTCCCTCATCGAAGGGCTACCGGTTCTACGTCGACGGTTTGCAGCCCATCGCACCTGTGACGGATGCCGAGAAGAAGAAGATTCACGATTGGTACAACCGGCGCGTGCGACGCCTCGATGAGGTGTTTCAGGAGACGGCGCGGCTGATCGCGGACGTGACGCACAATGTATCTCTCGTACTCGCTCCGCAGGCGGCACAGTCGACATTCCGCATGCTGCAGTTCCTGCCGCTCGATATGACGCACGCGATTGCCGTGCTCATGACGGATGCGGGATTTGTGGAGAACCGCATTGTCGAGATTCCAGACGGTGCAACATACGCAGACTTTCAGCGCATGGCGGGGGCAGTCAATATGGTGCTCTCAGGCAAGACTCTCAGTGATGTGACGAAGACGGATATGCGCCGTGTACGCGATGCGATCGGCGATGAGTCGATCTTCGTCGCTGCCGTGGAGGTTATGCACAGAGCATTGGAGGGGCGGTCAGAGGATCGGCTCTACCTCGGCGGTACGGCTCAGCTGCTCGGCAATCCTGAGTTTCAGGATCTTGAACGCGTCCGGGCGATGCTGCTTGTCCTTGAGAGAGAGGATCTTGTCAAGGATATCCTGCATACACATGCCGGAGAGGGCCTCGAGGTCACGATTGGACGTGAGAACAAGAACAGCACGTTCTGGGACAGCAGCTTTATCACTGCGACCTATCATGTCGACGGCAGGCTGCTCGGAACGATTGCCGTACTCGGGCCGACGCGTATGGAATACGCGAAGGCGATGCGCATATTGGACTATGTAAATACAAATCTGACAGAGATGATCTATCAGCTGAAATGGTAGGAGAGGTGAACAGTTTGCAGGAAAAGGAAGAGATGACTGCAGATGCGACGGCAGAGGCTCCGCTAGTAGAGGAAGTATCCGAAACGGAAACGGCACCTGCTGATGTGACTGTGGAGGATGTGCCCGAAGAGGATAATGCAGCTCAACTTGAGGCACAGCTTCAGGAAAAGAATGACCGCATTCTGCGCCTTCAGGCAGACTTTGAGAACTTTCGCCGCCGGACAATGAAGGAGAAGGAGGAACTTGCAGCTGTCATCACGCAGAAACTGCTCACGGACCTCCTGCCGCTGCTTGATAACTTTGAGCGTGCGATGGCGGTGGAACAGACAGACGTGGAGGCTTTTCAAAAGGGTGTGGAGATGATCTTCACGCAGCTGCGTGAGGTCCTCGACAAGCATGGGCTTGAGAACATTGAGGCAGATGGGCAGCTGTTCGATCCGAACATCCATCAGGCGGTCATGCGTGTCGAGAATCCAGATGTGGAGGACGGTACGATCACACAGGTGCTGCAGAAGGGCTATCAGGCAAAGGGCAGGGTCATTCGCCCCGCCATGGTGCAGGTAGCCGGCAACTAAGCATACAACAACTTAAATGTGTTTTGGAGGAATATAAAATGGCTAAAGTAATTGGTATTGATCTTGGAACGACGAACTCTGTTGTCTCCGTCATGGAGGGCGGCGAGCCCACGGTTATCACGAATCCTGAGGGCAGCCGCATCACACCATCTGTCGTGGGCTTTACGAAGGACGGGCAGCGCCTCGTTGGCCGCCTTGCAAAGAACCAGGCAGTCTCGAACCCTGACCGCACGATCTCGTCCATCAAGCGGCATATGGGTGATCCAAACTATCATGTAACGATTGACGGCAAGAACTACACGCCGCCCGAGATCTCTGCGATGATCCTGCAGAAACTCAAGAGCGATGCGGAGGCATACCTCGGCGAGACAGTCTCGCAGGCAGTCATTACTGTTCCGGCATATTTCAACGACAGTCAGCGTCAGGCGACGAAGGACGCCGGCAAAATTGCAGGCCTCGAGGTTCTGCGCATCATCAATGAGCCGACGGCCGCGGCACTCGCCTACGGCCTCGACAAGGATCAGGATGAGACGGTTCTCGTCTTTGACCTTGGCGGCGGTACGTTCGACGTATCCATCCTCGAACTCAGTGAGGGCGTCTTTGAGGTTAAGGCGACGAACGGCGACACGGTTCTCGGCGGCGAC
>ERZ772827.1235-NODE-1235-length-13083-cov-4.564860_pt1 | contig 13083 bp, 10 predicted proteins | sample MGYA00580850_ERZ772827 | MGnify/ENA primary metagenome ERZ772827 (study PRJEB29015, sample SAMEA2737950) | human oral metagenome | biome: human oral; feature: human-associated habitat; material: dental | place: China | collected 2145 ...
CATAATACATTAATTTTCAGAGTGCAAATATATGAAATTATTTTGACACCTCAATAAGGATTTTTAAAAGTCAAACCAATGCAAATTATCTGTAAAAAGAGCTATAAAGAAAATAAGTGCTAATAGTATGATGATAAATGGTATGACATCAATTAATAAATTGATACTCAAAGGCACTAAATCAATTTTTTCTTTTTTAGTATTACTGCCAATAACATCTTGCAACTCTTCTATTTTTGATTTATACTGTTTTGCGACCTCTTTGCTAAAAGGATTTTTCGAGTAAATAAAATATAATGTACCTTCAATACGCAATATGCGCCCTATTTTACCTTTGGAACTTTTGAGATAAAAAATCTCTACTTTTTCAAATTCAGTTAATAATTGCTTGTTATTGCGTGTATAAATAAACTGTCGTTGCTTGCTATTTGTTTCAATGATAAGTTTTCTACTTCTTAGTTTAACATATCCTAAAGTACATAAAACCACCATAGGAAGATATAAACGAATAACTATACCCCACCATTTCTGAAGTTCAGATGTATAGAACATCGGTAGAAGGAACAAAATAATAAATACTATAAAAACTATAATCCCCTCCCATAAGGATATTGACCAAAACTCGAATGTTTTTGATTTGGCAGATACACTCATAATAAGGATTTTTAAAAGTCAAACCAATGCAAATTATCTGTAAAAAGAGCTATAAAGAAAATAAGTGCAAAAGGAAGGCATATAAGTAGTGTGCCATAAATAGTCCAGAGCATTAGAAATGGTATCCAATCGATAGGTTTGCGGTTAGGATTATTACCTATTACACTTTGTAACTCTTTAATATTCAAATCGTATTCCTTTATCTTTTCTTTACCAAAATCTTCCGTATAAATATAAAACAGTTCGTTTTTAATTCGTATCATAGACGCTGTTCTACGCTTATACAACCTTATATAAAAAATTTTGTTTTCGTTACAAGGAACTACCAATGATTTATTATTGATTCTGCAATTAAGTTTATCATTATCAATTACTTCAATAAAAAGTTTTTTAGACCTTATACGACAATATCCCAAAGCACAAAAGCACAGCAAAGGAACATATATACGAATAATGATGCCTGCCCATTTTTGAAAATAAAGAGAAGGGAAAATAAACAAAAAAGCAAATGCCCCAAAAATTATAAAACTCTCCCACAAAGGCAGCACAGAAAACTCAAATGTTTTTGATTTGGCAGATACACTCATAATAAAGATTTTAGAAAGTCAAACCAATGTGTATTGAAGCCGTCTCGACTTTTAAATGATTTGTGAAAAACATAGGGATTCCTTATCTTTGTATTTACAAACCCAAAAGACAAGTCATCCCTATATTAGAAATTTTAGACAAAGATACGATAATAAATGAAATAATACCTCTTCTTCCTATAGGAAAAAGAGTGTTGATGGAAGTCATACACCTGCTATTTGTGGAGGAGAACAAATAGCAAAGTAATACTTGATGTGATTCTTATCGCTCTATATTGAATCGTTTTGATACAGCTATTAGTAGCTGGAAAGGATTTAATTACTTATCCCTTATAATTATGGGGCTCAAAAAGTTTAATACAAAAAAATCGAGATGAACTTTATAGTCAAGTAGAAATAATCCCAAAAATTGACTTAAGAAAAGACAATACCCCCCTTGTTCTCTGCTCTCCGTTCATTGTTCTCTGCTCACTGTTCTCTGTTCTCTGCTTACTGTTCACTGTTATCTGTTATCTGCTCACTGTTCACTGCTTACTGTTATCTGTTCTCTGTTCTCTGCTCACTGTCCCTCCCGTAAATAGTCTAAAGCATGGTTACCTTCGTGAAAGAGCAAGTCCAAGATACTAAGGTTTGGGATAAAACCATGTTTGTCAGAGAAAATCTGGTAATAAGGCGTCTGTGTACCTTCATAAGGACGCTTGGCATCAGTAAGATAGCGAAAATCCTCATCCTCTGAGTAGCTTTCCTTATAGGAAGTTGTCTTCTCCCACTCCACAGAAGCATGTAAGCAATCCAGTACCACCTCTATAGTACGAAGATTCAAGTCCAATAGGTAGGTATGTTGCTCTTGAAAAATAGGTACAATCTTATCCTCGTAGTACTCAAAATAAGGAGAAGTACGATAAGCTGTCTGTAGCGTTTTCCAATGTTGTTTCTGCCAAGCTACATTGTTATCTACCCGCACCTCCTTATAAAGCTGTCGCCCTGTCTCCCCTCCAGTGTGTAGGATAGGTACCGTGAGGATTTGCCTACCATTCGCCCCATAGATATACGTGCGATTGCGATAGGTCTGCTTTTGGTAATTATCCGATACTTCCAAAACACAAGGGGTCGTTACCAATAGTGAAAAAGAGGCTATCGTAGGGAAATAAGTAGGGTGTAATAATGCCTTCATGTGCTGTTATTTCTTTACTTTTCCTTTTTTGTATTTCTTCTTATATACCTCATAACCAATATAGCTAAGCACTCCTAAGCCCAATACCCAATAGAGGTAAGAGACGGGTTCTCCCTCACCATTGACAGTGGTAAAGAGGCGGTTCCAGCGAATTTTATTCAAGCCTGAGGCATTGCTATCCCAGCTCATCCAGATAAGTACTGGCTTACCTACCACATGGTCAAAGGGCACAAATCCCCAATAGCGGCTATCTTCGGAGTTATGACGGTTGTCCCCCATCATCCAATAGTAATCCTGACGGAAGGTATAAGAGGTCACCTTCTGTCCATTGAGCAGAATATCCTCTCCTTGTATCTGTAGGGTATTTCCTTCATACTCAGTGATAATACGCTTATACAGTGGCAGATTCTCTGTGGTGAGCTGTACGGTTTTGCCTTCAGCAGGGATCTCCACAGGACCAAAGTTATCTTCACTCCAAGCATAGTGCTTACTATGAGGGAATATAGCAGGATTGTACTCTTTAGGACTTATCATCTTGGTCACACTCTCTACATGAGGGGTTTTCTGCAATTTCTGAGCTACTTCTTCGGTAGCGGATTGTACGACAAACTCGGTATTGCTCCTAAATCCAGAAGCATCCGTTACTCCAAAGTTCTGGAACAGATAAGCAGGAAGCAACTGCTCAGCTGTATACTGTCCTCCATAGAGGCTTACAAGATAATTCTGAAACTCAGGAGATACACGTACTATATAGGATGTCTGCAACTTAGCTCTCACCGGATAGATTTCTTTCTGCCCATTGATATACACATCCCCCTCACGTATCTCGAAGGTATCTCCCGCTATGGCCACGGCTCTTTTTACATAGTGAGATTTTTTATCTACCGGCTTATATGCATGATAACCAGAAGGATCGCGGAAGAAACGCACCGTATCAGTAGGCCAGTTGAATACTACTATATCATTACGCTTGATCTTCTGCAAAGCAGGCAAGCGCAAGTAAGGCAACTGAGGCTTAGGCAGATACGACTTCACTCCTACCAAAGGTAAGGTATCATGCACCATAGGGGTAGCAAGAGGGGTCATAGGCAGGCGTGCCCCGTAATGGAACTTACTGACAAAGAGAAAGTCCCCTACCAAAAGGGTCTTTTCCAATGAAGAGGTAGGAATTGTATAAGGCTGGATAAAATAGGTATGTATAGTAGAAGCTGCCACTACAGCATAGAGAATCCCATTGAGCCAAGAGGGTACATTCTCGGCGATTACCGCCTCACTTTTCCCTATATATTGAGTCTTAGGCTGATACATCACATAAGCAATAAAAAGCCCTAAGGTCACTACTGCCAAGAGGGTATAGCGCTTCTGGCGGTAGCCAAATACATGCAACCACTCATAGGCCAATACCACAGCCATAATATTGCCTATTACAGGCAAATATACCAAAAATACCCACCACCAAGGGCGCTCAATAATCTTCAGAAGAATAAGCATATTCCATACAGGTACAAAGGCTTGCCACCCTTTGTAGCCTGCCTTCTGGTAGCCTTTCCACAAGAAAAGCCCTTGTAGGAGCTGAACTCCTAAAAAAATAGTTAGATAGGTCAACATGAATATTTCTTTTAGCGCACAAAGATAGCATTATTTATGCTTTTACGCAAAAAAACTACTTAGAAATTTTCCAAGTAGTTTCCTCTTAAATTAAATTGCTATGAGTTATGAAGCTGTTTGTATCTTTTTTTCCAATTCAATAGCCTTAGGGAATAGGATATTATTCTCCAAGTGGATATGACGATGTAGGTCATTTTCGAATTCTTCCAACATTGCATAAGTAACTTTATAGGTGTTACAAGCATCGGCAGGGGGAGTATATCCTTGGGTAATTTCAGCTATTTTAGCAAAACGATCTCCCTCAATAGTATGATCGTGCTTCATCATTTCGATAGGATTTTCCACTGTACCAAAGTGAGAAGGCTCCAAAGGGGTACCACTCTGGGCTGCTTGAGCCAATTTCTCAATAAAAGGGAAAAGTACACGCTCTTCTTTTTGGAAGTGCTCTCCTAAGTCATGAGCACTTTCGGTAAAGAGTGCATTTACCTCAAAGAGTTCTGGGTGTCTGTCTCCATGCACCTTGCAAAGCTTATCCAAGAATTGCAATAACATAGGAGTTTTTTCCCTTACATATTCGTGGTGTATCTTTACAATATAGTTAGCTAATAGGTCTAAAGGCCAGCTACTTACATCTACATTATCTCCTTTTCCAGAAGGCAAAGCAGAGAGCTCATCTATGAGTTGTTGTTCCATAACTTTTTTCTTTTCACAAGCCTCTTCTATGGTTCTTCCACCACGACAGCAGAAATCTATTCCGTGTTTTTTGAAAATAGCAGCTGTACGAAAATCTTCCGCTACTATCTCCCCAATTGTTTTATTTGTAAAATCCATTATTTTTTATTTTTTGCAAAGGTATAAATTATTTTCCAATTACCCGTTATAAAAATATCTTAAAGTCTTTTTTTAACTTTTTATATAATAGAAAAACATCATCAACTATTTCACAATCAATGAATTTAAATATAATTTTAATCAATAATTAACGTTCTTATTTTTCGCTGAAAACAAAATAAATCAAAAATAAAAACTATAGCGATATAGATAAAAACTATAGTTGATTACTTCTCTATCAAATTGTAAAAAAACAGATAGAGGTTATCTGAAGAATAACCTCTATCGAACTATTGCAAAAAGCTAATTACTATATAGCTAAAAACACCTTATCTATAGCTTCCTGATGGCGTGCTTTGTGGCGCATAGGGCTTCCTGGAGCTGGTGCAGAATATGCATTGGCCGCAGCCAATCTCCATTTTACTATATCGAAATTCATGAGCATATAGCCATAAGCCCCCATGTTCTTAGGTTCTTCCTGAGCCCATACATAATCGGTCACATTTGGATAACGTGCAATTATAAGCTTAAGCTCTTCTATAGGGAGCGGGAAAAGCTGTTCTATACGTACCAAGGCTACATCCTTACGACCCAATTTCTCTCTTTCTGCCAAGAGGTCATAGTAAAACCTTCCTGAACAGAAAGTAAGGGTACGTACTTCTTCTGGATTCACCTGAGAATCATCCAATACTTCTTGGAAATATCCTTGAGTAAGTTCTTCAACAGAAGAAATCACCAATGGATGTCTCAGTAAGCTCTTAGGAGACATCGCTACAAGGGGCTTTCTGAAAGGAGCCTTGAGCTGACGGCGAAGTAAGTGGAATAGGTTGGCTGGAGTGGTACAGTTGGTCACATACATATTCTGTGTAGCACATAGCTGTAAGTAACGCTCCAAGCGAGCTGAAGAGTGCTCTGCTCCTTGTCCTTCATAACCGTGAGGCAAGAGCATTACCAAACCATTTTGATTTTTCCATTTGTCCTCACCACAACATATGTATTGGTCTATCATAATCTGAGCACCATTGGCAAAGTCACCAAACTGAGCTTCCCAGATAGTCAAGGTCTGTGGAGCAGTAAGGGCATACCCATACTCGAATCCTAACACCCCATATTCGGAGAGCAGAGAGTTATATACATGGAAAGTTCCTCCACCTTGTTCTTTTATACGGGATAGAGGAATGACACTTTCTTCTGACTCTTCCTCTTTGACCACAGCATGACGGTGAGAGAAAGTACCACGACCTACATCCTCACCGGAGAGGCGTACATCATGCCCTTCGGATAAGAGAGTCGCAAAAGCCAAGTGCTCAGCCATCCCCCAGTCTACCTTATTTTGTTCAAAATAAAGATTATGACGCTCTTTGATAATCTTAGTTATCTTATTGATAAACTTCTTATCCTCAGGAAGTGTAGTGATAAGCTGGGCTAAAGCATCCAATTTTTCTCTTTCGTAAGAAGTGCTTATCTTAAGGAGCATATCCTGCTGAGAGGCAATATGCTCCAATCCCTTCCACTCATTTTGCATGATAGGCGTGATGATCGTAAATTCCTTTAGGCGAGAAGCCTCCAATTCTGTATCCAGATGATTGCGGAAAGTCTCCTGATAGGCTTCTATCTCCTGAGGAGTGATCACTCCTTGTCTTACCAAAGATTCTGTATAGATCACTGTCGGATTGTTATGACCCCCTATAATCTTATACAAGGCAGGTTGTGTGAATCGAGGTTCGTCCCCCTCATTATGTCCATATTTTCTATAACCAATTACATCGATAAAGACATCATGCCCAAAAGCCATACGATACTCCATAGCCAAAAGCATAGCACGTACTACCGCTTCGGTATCATCGGAATTGACATGCAGTACAGGCGCTTGGAATCCTTTAGCTACATCTGTACAATAGGTAGTAGAGCGAGAATCCGAAGGATTCGTAGTGAACCCTATTTGGTTATTAATCACTATATGAACTGTTCCTGAAGTACTATAACCACGAAGGCGCTCCATCTGCATTACCTCATATACGATCCCCTGTCCAGATACAGCCGCATCGCCATGCATAACGATAGGCAATACCTGAGAAGGATTATCGACATAGTGAAGATCTTGTTTAGCGCGTGTAATTCCTTGTAGGACAGCACTTACTGTTTCTAAGTGAGAAGGGTTGGGCGCAAGGTTCAACAACACTTCGTTACCCTTGGCTGTAGTACGATGGGTAGTAAGCCCCAAGTGGTATTTTACATCCCCATCAAATTCGGGATCTAAATAATCCTTACCATCGAATTCAGAGAACACATCTTGAAGATTTTTCCCTAAGATATTGATAAGAACATTCAGACGACCACGGTGCGCCATTCCTATGACTACCTCTTTTACGCCTCTTTGGTCAGCAGCTGCCTCAATAAGAGCATCCAAGGCAGGGATTACAGCCTCATTTCCTTCCAAAGAAAAGCGCTTTTGACCTACATATTTGTTATGGAAAAAGTTTTCTAAAGTAGTAGATTCGGCTAATTTCTCCAAGATACGTTTCTTTTGCTCTTTGGAGAACTCAGTAGTATAATCTCCTGAATATATTTTTTCTTGGAACCATTTCTTTTCTTCCTCATTATCCAAGTGCTCAAACTCTATGGCGATACTCTTAGTGAAAGTATCTTCTAACTTTTTCAAGATTACAGAAAGAGGAGACGGTGCCAAATGGATTTCCTTAGCGGCATCGAACACTGTAGAGAGATCCGCCTGAGAAAGGCCAAATTTTTCTAAGGATAGGGATACCTGTGGCGCTTTACGCTCCTTGAGCGGATCTATCTGAGCAAGCAGATGTCCTTGGCGCTGGTAAGCCTTGATCAAATTAAGTACTTGCAATTCTTTCTCTACCTTGCCAGAGACTGGCACGGGGGCAGCTTGAGGGGAAGAAGCTACTGAGGAAGCCACAGGAGCAGCTACCGTAGAAACTTCTTGAGGAACTGATTCCTGAAAGAAATCATCTCCATAGCTCTCGCGAGCAAAATCAAACCCCTGGAAGAATGCTCTCCAACTGGCCTCCACCGAGTCGGGATTCTCCAAATATTGGTCGTACAAATCTGCAAAGAACTGTGTATTTGCAGCATTAAGAAAAGAATATTTGTCCATAAGGAATCAAGATTTTATAATAAAAATTCTATATGTGATATTTACGGGCAAATATACGAAAAAATAATGATAAAAAGCCTTTTACTTTTAGTTTTTTTTCGCTGAAGATTTTCTCACCAAATCAAGAGTTCTACTATCCTTTTCAGAGGGTATATCATCAGAAGACTTCTCACCACTCCGCCTTAAAATGCAAGACTTCTTCTTTAGGTTTCAGTACCTTTATTTCTATGGAGTCATAACTTTTTAGAAAACATTCTGTTATCACAGGATACTCCTTTTTCAGCTTATCATAATCAATCTCTACCTTTTTAATATCCTCAACTTTGATTACACTATCTTTTGGCACATATTTTTCCAAGAGAGGGACTAATTCTTGTCGTCTATCATTCACAAAATCAGTAGGAATAGACAAAAGGAGATACACTTCCTTTTCTTGATAAGGGTATAGTTTTATAATATGCTTTTTAAAAGGAATATATTTTTTTTCTTTTTCATCCAACTGCATAGCCTTATTGGACAGATGGATGTCCGCTCCTTTTATATATTTCGCCCTCAATGACACAAAATGAAAAGAATCATTTTTAATGGTTATCTTTTTATAAAAAGAGAAACTTCCATCTTTTGAGGTATAAGAGATTAATCCTGTAGGTAAATTTTTTTGTTGGGTGATCCTTATATGATTTTCTGAAGAACAACTCACAAACAATACGAATAAAAAAATCACATACTTACTCATAAAACTATTTTATTTATTAATAAAAAATGAATCTATAATCATACCATTATCTTCTTTGAATAGCATGTATACCTCACTCAAAAAATAGAATTTCTCTTCAAATTTCATTTTTATAGACTTATGAGGGTATTTTTTACTAAAATCAGAGAGTTGCTTTCTATTTTTTATAGTTCCATCTAAAAGAGCTTGCATTACCTCCGTACTAATTTCTTTTATATGATAGGAAGTGGCTTCCTCTAGTTTTTCTTCCTCATAACTATGCACTTCATCTAGCAACTTTAAAATCCCAATATTTTTTGCTTTCATTAAAGTTTCTATATCATCTTTCATCCAGTCTTTTCTAGTCTGTATTATAGGATCAATCAATATCTGCATACCTACACTCACAAATAAACCTAACAGAGGATTGGCACTTCTAATTAAGAGCATAATCACATTAGCAGTAGCATCACTAATATCACCCCCTTTTGCAAAATCAAGCAAATCCTTCATATCAGCAAACATCCCCAAACCTTCCTTTAGTAAGAAAAGCCCCTTTACACGCCCCCCACTTTGTTCGAAAAAGCTATATTGTAAAATTCCTTTGGTAGTCTCTCCTTTCACTCCCGTTCCTCTATTAGGAGCACGACTGTAAGATACCTGTCTACCATCTGCCAAATGCTCTATAACTTCTATTCTTTTTTTATGAGCCCCTTGAATTACTTTTTTAAAATTGGTACCTAACTGCCCCTTATTTAGTTTTGCTAAAACAATAGATTCTACTTTCTTTGTAGTCCATTCCTGAATTTTTTTAGATATTTTCTCCCCTATATATCCTTTGCTCCAATCTTCTAAAATATCTGCAAAAACAATCATCTCTCCCGAAAAGGAATATATTTCTGGAAAATAATACTCTTTCTCAGGACAAGCTGGTTTTATATAAATATTCCTATTATTAGTAACTCGTAAATAGTATTTTTCCTCAGAAGGAAGATTTATATTGATATTCTCTTTATTATAGTCTACATTCCAATAAAGGTCAATATCTGCCCCAAAGAATACATCATCTATATATTCTTTCCATTGAGGTTTTAAATAGACTTTAAGTACCACCTTTCCATCTTTTATGGTACATTCTTTAGGATTTTCTATCTTATCATCAGTATTTAAGTAATCGACCCACATAAAGGAATCATAGTCATATAATTGCAAACTAAGTTTATCTCCATCATTATATTTTCCCATTAATACTATATGAAAATATACAGTATCTTCTAAGAAAGCTTTTGTAATGATTTTTTCTCCTTCTTTATCAGCACTCCACCATCCTTTTATAAGAACACTTCCTTTTGTAACAAAAGAGATTGAGGGTTTTCTCTCTATCTTTTCCCACTCTCCATATACTACTGCCATAACTAATTATTTTTTTTATATTATAAACTTTTATCAAAACTACTCGGTGCATCTACTTGGCATGTTTGAAGCGATTGTGAGTCCATAGGTAGTACTGAGGCGCTTTTCGTATCTGACACTCAAGCATTTGAGTAAAAATATCAGTAATCTGGTGCTCAGGAGTCTGCTGCGGTTCTTCACTGATAAGAGTAAAAGTAGCCTCATAGTAGCCTCTTTTGACCTTCTGTATATCACAGAAGACCACAGGGATATTGAACTGACGAGCGATACGCTCTGCCCCTGTGAAGACGGGCACAGTAACCCCCATAAAAGGGCGCCAATAGTTCTTAGGAGAACTCGATGGAGATTGGTCAGAAGCCAAGCCGTAGGCACAGAGCATTCCCTGGTGCTGCTGGCGACGTATCTCCTCTATCGCCTTGTAGCGAGAGATGAGGTAACTGTGGAATCGCTCCCTGAGACGGCGTATATATCGGTCAAAATACTTATTGGTAATAGGTGTATACAGTGCATAAGAAGTGTGGGGTATCTGCGAAGCCAAAGAAAGCAACCACTCATAACTATTGTAGTGCCCACACATGATGATAAAGCTTTTCCCCTTCTGGTGAAATTCCTCCAAAATTTCCTTGTTGGTATAGGTCATTCTTCTGTGCATTTCCTTTTGAGAAAAAGACATCGTTCTGACCATTTCCAAGAAAATATCACAGAAATGATGATAGAATTTCTTCTCTATTTCTTTGATTTCCTCCAAAGATTTTTCTGGGAAAACACGTACAAGATTCCCCCTTACTACTCTCTTTCGATAGCCAATAACTCTATAGATAAGAAAGCAAAGCCCATCCGATAGGCCATAGAGAAGCCTATCGGGCAGGCGAGAGATTATCCAAAGAAAAGGATAAGCAAGGTAAAAAGTCAGCCATTGCATAGGGCGAGGAGTATGGTTATACTTCGCGGGTGATATCCCACTGTTCGAGATACTTGGCCACTCTTTGGACAAACATACCTCCGAGTGCTCCATTGACCACTCTATGATCAAAACTGTGAGAGAGCATCAGTTTGTAACGGATAGCGATGACATCCCCTTCAGGCGTTTCCACCACCGCAGGTACCTTTTGAATGGCGCCGATGGCTAAGATTCCCACTTCAGGCTGGTTAAGGATAGGCGTACCGAAGAGGTTTCCAAAAGCCCCTATATTGGTCACTGTATAAGTACCTCCCTTGACCTCTTCCGGTTTGAGCTTGTTCTCACGGGCACGCTTGGCCAAGTCATTAACCGATTTAGCCAATCCTACCAAACTCAATTGATCCGCATTCTTAATTACTGGCACGATAAGATCGCCATTGGGCAAGGCTGTAGCCATCCCTATATTGATATTCTTTTTCCTAAAAATACGTTCGCCATCGGTAGAGATATTCATCAAAGGAAAATCCTTCAATGCTTTAGCTACTGCTTCTATAAAGATAGGAGTAAAGGTAAGTTTTTCTCCTTCGCGGCTTTCGAATTGTTTTTTGTATTTATTGCGCCAGTTCCAGATACGAGTCACATCCACCTCGATAAAGCTGGTTGCATGAGCCGATATATGCTTGCTCTCGCTCATATAGTTGGCAATAAGCTTGCCCATACGAGTCATCTCGATCACCTCCACATTGTCATCGACAGGAGAAGGCGTATAGGAAGTTGTCGCCAGCGGTGCTTGCTCAGGAGCACTTACAGGTATCTGTAAAGAGGCGGCAGGAGTAGCTTGAGCCGCCGGAGTAGGAGTAGCCTGAGCCGCTGGGGCAGGAGTAGCCTGGGCTGCAGGAGCCTCTTTTTGAGACTGGGTAGCGGCTAAGTTCTTTATAAAATCGTCAATATCAGGATATTTTACTTCATGACTTTCTGCTACTTTCTGCTCTGGGGCTGCCTCTTTTTCCTCTTGAGCAACCGGTAAAGCTTCTGGTGTAGAAGAAGCAGAAGTAATTGTCGCTGGCTCAGGAGTAACCGTCACTTGCGCTTGTTCTCCCTCTTGTCTTGTTCTATTTTCTAAATAGCGAAGAATATCATACTTAGTGATGCGTCCCTGAGCCCCTGTTCCCTCAATAGAGGCCAATTCCTCCTCTGATATATTTTCTTCTTTGGCAATGGTTCTTACCAAGGGAGAGTAGAAATCCTTTTGAGTATCTTCCTGTGAAGTAGCATCCGCAGAGGTATCCACTTGAGTAGGCACATAAGGTACAGCAGGCACTACCTCTTGTAGTTCTTCCTCTGAAGTAGCTGCGGGCAGGGCTATCTCCTGAGGCTCCTCAGGAGAAGAAATGTTCTCTTGCTCAGGTTCCTCTATAGGCAATAGTTCCTCAGAAGAAGGTGTAGCCTCAGGCAGGGCAATAGTAGGCTCCGATGCGGCATTTTGCTCTATTGTTTCGATCACCGCCATGAGCTGTCCTACCTTTACCACGGTTCTTTCCGGAGTAAGGATTTCGGTGAGGATTCCCTCTACATCACTGGGAATTTCAGAATCAACTTTGTCAGTGGCTACCTCCACCAAGATATCATCCAAGTGTATGGTATCCCCTACTTTTTTAAGCCAAGAAGAGACAGTAGCCTCCTCAACGCTTTCTCCCATTTGTGGTAATTTTAATTCGTACCTTGCCATTTTTTTTAATTGTTAATTGTTAGTTTTGAGTTCTGAGTTCTATTTATTTTAAAAATAAGGTATCCATTACCCAGCCTCTTCTGGTGATTATCTCATCTGAGGGCATTTTCGTATTATAACAGTCTATTTGCTCTCATAAGATTATATTCATTTTAGTTAGCCTTTATTTCCTTTTTCAGAATAATAGTATCAAGGCCTGAATAAGGGAACCATTTGCCTCTTATCTGACTAAAAGTATAATAGTTTATTGTGTCTGTTATATAATATTCTTTCTTAAAGTAGATTTCTTGATGAAGTATACGCAATTCCTCTTTTATCTCAAAATACCCTTCCTTATTAGAATAAGT
>ERZ772827.1236-NODE-1236-length-13073-cov-10.728837_pt1 | contig 13073 bp, 10 predicted proteins | sample MGYA00580850_ERZ772827 | MGnify/ENA primary metagenome ERZ772827 (study PRJEB29015, sample SAMEA2737950) | human oral metagenome | biome: human oral; feature: human-associated habitat; material: dental | place: China | collected 2145 ...
TGGCCACGCCGTCCTTCTGGCTCGCCCTGCTGCTCATCCAGTGGTTCTCCGACATTCCGGGGGGAACGGGAACCTTCCCGGCGCTGGTGTCCGAGTGGGTTCCCTTCAGCGAGGACCCGGGCGCGTACCTCAATCAGGTCTTCCTGCCGGCACTGGCCATCGCGGTTCCCAACACCGGGTCCCTGACCCGCGTGGTTCGTACCGCCATGGTTGAGGAGCTCGACCGTGACTACGTGCGCACCGCCATCGGTGGCGGTATCCCCAAGAACATCGTGGTGGCCCGTAACGTGCTGCGTAACGCGCTCATCACCCCGCTGACCGTGCTGGGACTGCGCATCGGCTACGCCATGGGAGGCGCTGTCGTCATCGAGATGATCTTCAACATCAAGGGGATGGGGCAGCTCATCTTCCAGGGCATCACCCGCAACGACGTCAATATCGTCCAGGGTGTGTCCATCACGGTGGCACTGGCATTCATCCTCATCAACATCGTCGTCGACATGCTCTACGTCCTCGTCAACCCACGAATCAGGAGCATCTGATGCTGCACCGTTCCACACTGGATAAGGCCTCGCGGCCCGGGCTGCGCTTCCAGGGCTGGAAGGCACTGCCCCTCGGCTCCAAGATCGCCGTCACCGTGCTGGGCCTCATCGCCCTGATCGCCATCCTGGCCCCGGTCATCGCCCCCTACTCGCCCGGTGCCACCGGACTCGCGGAGGCCAAGACGACCTCCTACATCGAGGGTGTCGGCGAGGTCACTGCCACCGACCCCGTGGTGGCTCCCTCGATGTCCCACCTGTTCGGCACCGACGGCACTGGACGTGACATCTTCTCCCGGGCCGTCTACGGAGCCAGGGTCTCACTGGTCGTGGGCCTGACGGCCACCGGCCTGGCCCTCCTCGTCGCCTCCGTTCTCGGGGCTATCGCCGCCACGTCCCGCAAGTGGATCGCCGAGACCCTCATGCGCGTCCTCGACGTCATCATGTCCTTCCCGGGCATCGCGCTGGCCGCCGTGCTCGTCTCGGCGATGTCGACCCGCTTGCCGATGCTGCCGGTCATCATCATCTCCATCGCCATCCTCTACATCCCCCAGCTCACCCGCGTGGTGCGCGCCAACATCATCTCCCAGTTCGGAGAGGACTACGTCGCCGCGTCCAAGGTGATGGGGGCGCCAGTGCCCTGGATCCTCCTCAAGCACGTCGCACGCAACTGCATCGCCCCGATCATGGTCTTCGCGACCGTCCTGGTGGCAGACGCGATCGTCTTCGAGGCCTCGCTGTCCTTCATCGGCGCGGGCATCAAGTCCGTCAACACCCCGACCTGGGGCAACATGCTCTCCGAGGGCAAGGAGCTGCTCCTGTCGGGCCACTGGTGGCCGACCTTCTTCCCCGGCCTGCTCATCCTCATCACCACCCTGTGCCTCAACGTGCTGTCCGAGGGACTGACCGATGCGATGGCCTCGCCCCGCATCAAGGCCAAGCCCGACGTCCAGGCCGATGAGGAGGCCATGGAGACCCAGGAGACCCTGGACGCCTGGGACGACGCCGCCGAGGCGGTGACCGCCAACGCCACCGTCGCCAAGGGAGACGACGCCGCCAACGGACTGAGCTCCCTGACCGGCGTGGTCGCTCCGGCTGCCGAGGACGTCCCCCTGGCCGAGCGGCTCACCTCCCTGCGGGTGGCGGAGCTCGCCCGAGGCGACCGACTCGTCTACAAGGACACGGGGGAGGACCCCGTCCTGGAGGTCAAGAACCTCTCGATCGCCTTCCCCGAGCAGCATGGCGACGTCAACATCGTCGACGGCGTCTCCTTCTCCGTGCGCCCCGGTGAGACCATGGGGCTGGTGGGGGAGTCCGGTTGTGGTAAGTCCATCAGCTCGATGGCCGTCATGGGACTGCTGCCGCCGTCGGCTCGGCTCTCCGGCGAGATCCTGTTCAAGGGGCGCAACATCCTGGAGATGACGCCGAACGAGCACAACGCCCTGCGTGGCCACGAGATGAGTATGGTCTATCAGGACGCTCTGTCGTCACTGAACCCCTCCATGCTCATCCGCACCCAGATGGCTCAGCTGACCTCGCGTGGAGGTACCCGTAGCGCGGAGGAGCTCCTCGAGCTGGTGGGGCTCGACCCCAAGCGCACGCTGCGCAGCTACCCGCACGAGCTCTCCGGTGGTCAGCGCCAGCGCGTCCTCATTGCCATGGCGCTGACTCGTGACCCCTCACTGGTCCTGGCCGACGAGCCGACGACGGCGCTGGACGTGACCGTCCAGAAGCAGGTGATCGACCTGCTCAACGAGCTGCGCGAGAAGCTCGGCTTCGCGATGGTCTTCGTCTCGCACGACCTGGCACTAGTGGCCAAGCTGGCCCACCGCATCACCGTCATGTACGCGGGCCAGGTGGTTGAGCAGGCCCCCACCAGCGAGCTGCTGTCCAACCCCGTTCACGAGTACACCCGTGGCCTTCTGGGAGCCGTGCTCTCCATTGAGGCCGGTTCCAAGCGGCTCCACCAGGTGCGCGGCGTGGTCCCCTCGCCCAGCGAGTTCGTCAAGGGTGACCGTTTCGCCCCGCGATCGTCCCACCCGACGGTTGGTCTGGACACCAGGCCCGTGCTCAAGCCCGTGCCCGGAACGACCGAGCACAGCTACGCCATCACCCCCGAGCTCGAGGCTCTGCTCGCGAAGGAGAAGCACTGATGCCGTCCAACACCTCTGCATCGACCTCATGGAGCGAGGACCAGCCGGTCGTCGAGCTCAAGGGCGTCAACGTCATCCACAAGTCCCGCACCGGCGGTCTGTTCAACCCGGACACGGTCCATGCGGTCAACAACGTCTCGCTGTCCGTCAAGCGCGGGGAGACGCTGGGACTCGTGGGGGAGTCGGGCTGCGGCAAGTCCACGACCGCCAGGGTCATGGTGGGACTGCAACCAGTCACCTCCGGCGAGGTCGTCTTCAAAGGTCGCCCGCTGGGGCACTCGGCCTCGGACCGCCGTGAGCTGGGACGCAGCATCTCGGTGGTCTTCCAGGACCCGGCAACGGCTCTCAACCCACGCATGATCGTGCACGACACGCTCATCGACCCGCTCAACGTCCACGGGATCGGCTCGCCCAAGGAGCGCGAGGCGCGCGTGCGCGACCTGCTCCACCTGGTCGGTCTGCCTCCCAGCGCCCTCAACGTGCTGCCTCGGCAGATCTCGGGTGGTCAACGGCAGCGTGTGGCCATCGCCCGCGCGCTCGCTCTGGACCCGGACATCATCGTGGCCGACGAGCCCACCTCCGCTCTGGATGTCTCCGTGCGTGCCCAGGTGCTCAACCTCCTCCAGGACCTCAAGGCATCCCTGGGGCTGGGGCTGGTGTTCATCAGCCACGACATCAACACGGTGCGTTACGTCTCGGACCGGATCGCGGTCATGTACTTCGGCAAGATCCTCGAGCTCAACACCACCGAGGAGATCTTCAACAATCCGCAGGAGGAGTACACCCGCACGCTCCTGGCGGCGGTGCCCTCGCTGCTCGAGGCCTGAGCAGACGGCCCCGGCCGCGGCCGGTGACGCAGGCACCTCCTGGTGAGGGGCGGACCCACGTGGGTCCGCCCCTCACCTGTCTATCGGTCCCGTTTGAGTGACCATGTCGTTCCCGATATCTTCGATGTCGGAGCGGAGATACCGGTTTGATGATTGCGAGAAAACGAATCGTCATTCTCGTGTGAACTCGGTGTTCGTAAGCATTGACTTCCAGGTCACATGTCGGGTAGATTACTTTCATCGGCTCAGAGAGGAGCTGAAAGCGGTTTGAACAACCGCCAACAAAGATGTTGCATGTGAAGGAGGGTCCTATGTATGTCGCTGCGCCTTGGCGCGTGACCACGACTGCTCGTCGCCAGTCCGTCGTGCGTGAGGGTAGGGGCCCTTCGTTGATCCGCGTGTGAGGTCTGGGCAGACGCCAGACTCCTGCCTGAATGGTGGAGAAGGCCTCGGAAAGTGGCCCACCACCTGCCTTATTGTCACCCTCCGGGGTGGCGTGCGTCCTGATGCGTGCCCGATTCTGCATGATTGATGAGGGCTTTTAGGGCGCACTCCCGCGATGCGTGTCTGAGATCCTGTAGCAGGTGCAGATGTGTGTCGCCGATGACATCAGCTGATCAATAGGGACCTCTGTGTCTTTTTCGAGGTGGATAAAGATAATGGGAGCAGTATGTGCCGCAATGCGGCTTGATGAAGAAATGCTCGGCGCGGAAACAGGAACCATATCCTTCGACTTCAGGTCGAGGTCTGATGGAAACCTGTTCACGCTACGAGCACCCGAGGGACATTCACTCGATCTGCGCATCGTGGGATCGTCGCTCGTGTACGAGGCGAGGGTTCCGGACCAGTGGAACAAGCTCGAGGCCGAGGACGTGCGGTCGCTCGACGACGGGCGCTGGCACAGCGCCGCAGTCACCGTCAGTCCCGCCGGTACCCGTCTCTACCTCGACGGCTATCAGGTCTTCTGCGGAACGACGACGGCGTTCCTCAAGGATCTTCCCGGGCTGACAGAGGCAGTGCTCGGGCAGGGGGACAGTCCTGAGGTCGCCGCGTTCACAGTGCACCCCCAGGTGCTGACCTCACGTGAGGTCATGGCACTGTCACGGCGCGCCGAGCCGCTGGTCGAGTTCGCCGCCAACCGGTTGAGCTCCTACGACGTCAGCCGGTTCTCAGACTCCAGACGCGGATCCTTCTGGCTTCGGTTCCGGGTGCGAGGCCGTATGCAGCAAGGAGCCCTGCTCGCAGCCGGCGGGCAAGGACGTGAGCAGCTCGCCGTGACGGTCGGACCGGAGGGGATCACCTACACCGGCGTGAGCAGGACGGGCGTGCGCCGAGAGGTCACAGCTAGCGGCGCATGGAGCGACGGTGGCTGGCACGAGGTCGTGGTCACCGTGGGGCACGGTGCGGTCGATCTTTATGTTGACGGCTTCCGTGAGCAGCACGCTCCCGGCGAGTTCTTCCTCGGCGAGGTCGAAGGACTCGACGAGATCGTCGTCGGGCAGGACTGCGACGGCGTGCGCCTGTCCGGCGAGGTGCAACGAGCGGGGATCTACGACTACGCACTCAGCGACGCCCAGATCAAGCGTCTGTGTGAGGTCGAGCCGATCGAGACCGATGCCCTGTTCGACCGGGGATACCGAGGCTCGGCGTCCTACCGGATCCCGTCCCTCCTCGCGCTGGCCTCCGGCACCATCCTGGCCGGGGCCGACCAGCGCGTCTCCAATGCCAACGACTCTCCCAACGACATCAACTTCGTCGTACGTCGCTCCCTTGACGGCGGGCAGAGCTGGGAACCGGCGCGCACCGTCATCGACTGCCCGGGCAGCGGAGAGGACGCCTCATCGGTGATCGACTCCTGCATGGTCCAGGACCCGCACACGGGGAGGATTCACGTCCTCATCGATCACTTCCCCGGTGGAATCGGGCAGCCCAACTGCTGGGCGTCCACCGGATTCGACGAGCAGGGACGAAGGCTCTTGCGGGACCTTGACGACGGACGCTACGTCGTCGAGGAGGACGGTGCAGTCACGACGATCGACGGGCAGGCAACCGAGTTCCGGGTTGAGGATGACGGCACCGTGCTCCGCGACGGCCAGCCGGCCGGGAACTTCGAGCTCGCCCCTGGGGCGGACCCGGCTGAGAGCCTCCTGGCCATTCCGACCAGCTACCTGCAGATCGTCCATTCCGACGACGACGGCGTCACCTGGAGCAAGCCGCGAGACCTCAACCCCCAGCTGAAGCAGCCGTGGATGAGGTTCCTGGGCACCTGCCCAGGCAACGGCATCGCCCTGCGGCACGGCCCCCATGCCGGACGGCTCGTGGTACCCCTCTACTTCAACAACGACCGCAACTGGCTGGCGATGTGCGCCACCGTCGCCTACTCCGATGACCACGGACAGACCTGGCGGCTCAGTCCCGGTCCCAACGAGGGCAGAGCGACTTCCGACGGCCAGCTCGACCCGCAGACATTCGTTGATGAGACCTGGTCCCTGCACGAGGCGGCCGTCGTCGAGCGGCAGGACGGGGTGCTCCTGCTGTTCATGCGCAACCAGCACCCTCATGGCCGCGTCGCGGTCAGTGAGTCCCACGACGCGGGACAGACCTGGGGGGCTATCCGCTTCGATGAGAACCTTCCCGAGATCTGGTGCCAACCCAACGCAATCTGCCTGCCCTCGGCCGAGGGCGAGGACCGCATCGTCTTCGCCAACGCCTCGCTCATGCTCCCGTTCCGGGGCTGCGGCGTCATTCGGCTCAGCCTTGACGGGGGACGCACCTGGAAACGCTCACGGACCTTCAACCCCGGTCACTACGTCTACCAGTGCATGTGCGTCCTACCCGATGGAAGGATCGGGCTGCTCTGGGAGAACGAGTGCCAGGGACTCTACTTCTCACGCCTTCCCCTGAGCTGGTTCGACGCCGGCATCGAAACCATCGAGCCGCACACCACCGCGGATCAGGACGGGAGCTTATGAAGCCAACGCCTCGATCCGTCTCACACCGCTCAACCATCCCCGTTTCATCGCCCGTTCAAAGGAGAACCGTTATGACCCCGTCCACCCCCGTTCCGTCTCACCCATCGCCCGCCTTCAACCGTCGCAGCTTCATGATCCTCGGAGGCGTCGGAATCTGTGGGGCGCTCGCCGCATGCGGCGGGCAGAGCTCCTCCGAGGATGAGGAGACCGGGCCGCTGCGCGGCACCGTCACCATGTGGTCGTCCTTCACCCAGGGGCCGCGTGCCGACTGGATGAAGAAGATGGCCGAGGAGTTCCACACCAAGAATCCCGATGTCACCGTCAAGATCGAGCAGTTCTCCTGGTCCGAGTTCAACACCAAGTGGACCACCGGACTGACTGCCGGACAGGTGCCGGACATCTCCACCGCTCTGCCCAATAACGTCGTGGAGATGATCAACTCCGAGGCCCTGGTCCCTCTCGACAAGGTGATCGACTCCATCGGCCGCGACCGGTTCCCCAAGCCGGCACTGGCCGAGGGCCAGTCGGATGGAAAGTCCTACTCCGTGCCCATCTACTCCCACGCCCAGGTGATGTGGTACCGCACGGACGTGCTGCAGTCCAAGGGGCTGTCGGTGCCGACAACCTGGGATGAACTAGCCGCAGCGGCCAAGGCTATCGGAAGGTCTGATGATCTCTACGGGTTGTCCGTACCCCTGGGGACGGGGGACATGCTGGGGGCTCGCTACCTCAACTTCTACGTTCGTTCCGCGGGCCAAAGACTGCTCAAGGACGACGGAACGGCCAACCTCACCTCCGAGACCGCCCTGAGCGGCATCAAGTACTGGACCGACCTCTACAAGTCGGTCTCCCCGGAGGGGGCCTTGGACTACGCCGTTCTCGACCAGGCGACGCTCTTCTACCAGGGCAAGACCGCTTTCGACTTCAACTCCGGATTCCACATCTCCGGGGTGTCCACCAACCGCCCCGACCTGGTCGACTCTATCGCCGCGGCGCCGCTTCCCAGGATGAAGGCGTCCGACCCGGTCAACTACCCGGCCGAGGTGTCGAACGTGCCCCTGGTGGTGTGGGAGGCATCCAAGGTGAAGCGAGAGGCCAAGGCCTTCCTGGAGTTCCTGTTCACCAAGGACAAGTACATCGAGTTCCTCCACTCGGTCCCCGGCGGGATGCTTCCCGTTCTCAGCGACATCTCGCAGGACTCGACCTACCTGGGCAATGAGACCATCCAGAAGTACTCGGACTCGATCAAGGTGATCCAGGACCAGGTCGGCGTCGGCAGCGCCATCGGCATGGAGAAGGGGCCGCTCGTCCAGGCCGGCGTGCTCACCAGCCAGGGGCTGATCGAGAAGATGTACCACTCGATCATCATCGATGGGACCGACGTCGAGACTGCCGCCAAGGACTGCGAGAAGAAGCTCAACGAGGCGTTCAAGGCCGCAGGAGCCAGCCTCAAGTGAGTCGGCGCGGTGGCGGGGCCGGGGTCTCGTCCCCGCCACCCAGTCCGAAAGGTGAACTCATGACGCGCATCAAACAAATGAACTGGACGGGCGTGTGCTTCGTCGCGCCCTCAATGATTGTTGTCCTCGCCCTCCTGATCTACCCCGTATTCTCCAGCATCTGGTACTCCTTCACGAACAAGAACCTGTTGCGTACCAACTACGACGTGGTGGGGATCTCCAACTACACGGACCTGCTCGGCTCCTCGAGCTTCTGGAACGCGTTCGGGGTATCGATCAAGTGGACCGCGGCCTCGCTTATCGGCCAGCTCGCGATAGGTATGGTGCTGGCTCTCGCACTGGATCGGGTTCCACGCGGATCGGGAGTGTTCCGTACGCTCCTGATCGTCCCCTGGGCCTTCCCGGCCATCATTACCGCCTTTGCCTGGAAGTGGATCCTCAATGATGTCTATGGATTCCTCCCCAATCTTCTGACCTCCCTCGGGGCAACTGATAAGAACATGGCGCTGCTGGGTAATCCAGACACGACCTTCTGGGTTGCGCTGCTGATCAACATCTGGTTCGGTGCCCCGATGTTCATGGTGAACATCCTCTCCGCTCTCAAGACGATCCCTCAGGAGCAGTACGAGGCCGCGATGATGGATGGCGCCTCCGGGTGGCAGAGGTTCAGATTCATCACACTGACACATATTCGTGAGGTCATTGGCCTGCTGGTCATCCTGCGTACCATCTGGGTCTTCAACAACTTCGACATGCTCTTCCTCCTGACCGGCGGCGGGCCGGGGGAGAGGACCACGACGCTGCCGATCTTCGCCTACCAGGAGGGCTGGAACCTGCGGCAGCTCGGTGTCGCATCCACTGTCACGATCCTGTTGCTGATCTTCCTGCTGCTTCTGGCCTTCGGGGCCTTCAAAATGCTCAACCACTGGGAAAAGGAAAGGGGCTGAACCATGCGACGTGCTGGTCGTAGTCCGTGGGGTACAGTAGGCGTGTACCTTATTCTCATCGTTGCCGCCTTTGTTGCGGTGTTCCCACTCGTGTGGGTCGTCTCCTCGTCCTTCAAGACCTCTCATGAGCTCTCACAGAATCCGTTGCAGCTGTTCTCCAGCTCGCCGACACTTGAGCACTACCGCAAGGTGATCGAAGAGATCGGGTTCCTGACGAACCTGAAGAACTCGCTACTGATCGCCGGATGCTCCACAGTCATCGCCGTCCTGGTCTCGCTGCTGGGAGCCTACGGGATCGTGCGCTTCTTCCCGCGCGTCGGGCGACAGCTCACCAAGATTCTTATCGGAACCTATATGTTCCCGCCGATCCTGCTCGCCATCCCGTACACCATCACCATGGTCAAGCTCGGGCTCATGAACAGTTATATAGGGTTGATCATCGCGTACCTGTCGTTCTCGATACCCTATGCGATCTGGATGCTCATCGGGTTCTTCCAGACTGTGCCCGTCGGGATTGAGGAGGCTGCCGCAGTCGATGGGGCCAGCCGGTTCCGGGTGTTCTGGCAGATCTCGGTACCCATCATTCTGCCGGGGATCGTGGCGACCTCCGTCTACACCTTTATCAACACCTTCAACGAGTTCCTCTACGCGCTCCTGTTCATCACCGAGTCGGACAGGATGCCCGTCGCAGTCGGCCTCTACTCTCTCCAGGGGTCGGAGGTTCTCGACTGGGGAGCCATGATGGCTGCTTCCGTGATCGTGATCGTCCCGTCGGTCGTTTTCTTCATGGTCATCCAGAAGCACATCTCAGGCGGGCTCTCAGAGGGCTCCGTCAAGTAGCCCTTCCCAGGGGGCACCCCAGTCCTGCCCTCCTGCCGCTCCGGCGTGCGCGACGAGAGTGATCGCTCGTTCGCGCGCGCCGGGGTGGCGCCGAGCGGCAACATCTGCAACAATGACTCCTGACGTCAGATGTCAGACGTCTGATATACTTTCAATGAAGAGAGAACACCACATGGACAACCGTTTCACCGGCGTCATCCCGCCGGTTGTCACCCCTTTTACCGCTGAGGGCGAGGTCGATCTCGACAGCCTGGACAAGGTCGTTGAGCACCTTATCGCCGGAGGCGTCGATGGCCTGTTCGCCCTGGGGTCCTCCGGAGAGGTCGCCTACCTCACCGACGCTCAGCGCGATGCCGTCATTGAGCGGGTCGTCAAGACGGCCGCAGGTCGTGTACCGGTGCTCGCAGGTGCCATCGACACCACGGCCCACCGCGTCATCGACCAGGCCCGCCGGGCCGTCGCTCTTGGGGCCGAGGCGATCGTGGCGACCTGCCCCTTCTACGCCATCAACGACGCCGAGGAGATCAAGGCCCACTTCCGCGCCATCGCTGAGGCCGTCGACGTTCCGGTGTTCGCCTACGACGTCCCCGTGCGCCTGGGCGGCGCCAAGCTCGGCCGAGACCTTCTCATCGAGCTGGGGAAGGAGGGCGTCATCGTCGGTGTCAAGGACTCCTCCGGCAACGACGTCGCTTTCCGCAGGCTGGTTGCCGCCAACGAGGCCGCAGGTCACCCGCTGGCCCTCCTGACGGGGCATGAGTGCGTCGTCGACGGCATGCTCCTGCTGGGCGCGGACGGAGTCGTCCCCGGCTACGGCAACGTGGACCCGGTCCGATACGCCGAGATGTGGAAGGCCTCTCGCGAGGGCGAGTGGGACGAGGTGCGTCGTCTCCAGGACGAGATCTGCGCCGGCTTCGAGATCGTCTTCGTGCCCCAGGGGCGTTCGGCCGATGCCACGGGTATCGGCGCGTTCAAGACCGCGATGGAGGCGCTCGGAATCATCGCCACCAACGAGATGGCGTTCCCGGTCAAGGCGCTTCAGGGCGAGACCAAGGACGCTGTTCTGGAGATCGTCAAGGCACAGGGCCTTATCTGACGCCATCCGACGATCTGCTGGCTGCGCGCCCGACCGTTCCCGACGGTCTGAGACCTCTGTCAGACACCAGAGCGAGTCGGGCGCGCAGCCCGCTACCGGCGGCATCCCGGCCCCGTCGCGTTCCCACCTCCGTGTGCGAGCGCACCCAGGTGTATCGCCGCGGTGCGCTGTCTCGTCGGCCATCCGCCTGCGTCCCTCAGATCACTGCACCCGCATGCACCCGAACTGCATGCCAAGTACCAATTTGGAGAGCGCCATGAGCCAGGATGTCCTCCCATCCGCCCCCACGAACCCATCACCGTCCGGCGAGGCGCCGCTCGTCGTCGGACTCGACCTCGGCGGCACCAAGATGGCTGCGGCCCTGGTGGACGCCCACGGGACCCTGCGAGGTCCGGTGGCCTCCTGCCCGACTCCGGCTCACGACGGCCCTGCCGCCATGCTCGACTCCATCAGTGCGCTCGTGCAGCAGGTCGTGACGGCCGGGACCCATGAGGCTCCAGGGCTGCCCGCCTCCGTCACGGCGATCGGCATCGGCACCGCCGGCGTCGTCGACGTCGAGAACGGGACGATCCTGTCCGCCACCGACGCCATCACCGGCTGGGCCGGCACGCGGGTCGCCGCCGGCGTGCAGGAGCGGCTCGCCTCCGCGGGGCTGGGGGTGCTCCCGGTCCACGTCGAGAACGACGTCGACGCCTACGCCGCGGGGGAGGCGTGGCTCGGTGCAGGCACCGGGGCGGAGGTCGTCCTCATGGTGGCCGTGGGTACCGGCGTCGGCGGCGCCCTCGTCATCGAGGGGCGAACCCGTCGGGGTGCCCACCACGTCGCGGGGGAGATCGGCCACGTGCCCGTGCCCGGCGCCCAGGGCGAGCCCTGTACCTGCGGCAGGCCAGGACACCTCGAGGGCGTCTCCGCCGGTCCCCAGATCTACCGTCGCTACCTGGCCAAGGGGGGAGATCCTGACGTGCCCGACGCCCGTGAGGTGGAGAGGCGCGCGGATGCAGGGGACGGCATCGCCCAGGAGGTCTACCGCGACTCGGCGGTCTGCCTGGGCAGGGCGCTGGCGGGCCTGGTCACCGTCATCGACCCCGACGTCGTCGTCGTCTCCGGCGGCCTGGCCCGAGCCGGCGACCTGTGGTGGGGGCCCCTGCGGCAGACCTTCGCCTCGGAGATCATCGACCCGCTGGCGTCCATCAAGATCGTTCCGGCCACGCTGGGGACCACCGCTCCGATCGTCGGCGCGGCCCGCGGCGCCCTTGCCCTGGCCGAAACCCGGAACGAGCCCGTGTAAGCAGTCGCGAGTCCTCCCAGTCACCGACAACCACCGCCATCAGGCACCATCAGACAGGACAGTACCCATGACCGAGCAGACAGCATCACACCCGTCCGCGGAGCAGCAGTCGGCCAGCGCTAGCCTCCATCCCGTCCTGGAGCGCCTGAGAGGAGGGCTCATCGCCTCCGCCCAGGCGTACCCGGGTGAACCCATGCGTGACCCTCGCACCATGGACCAAGTGGCCCAGGCCTGTGTCGCCGGCGGTGCCGTCGGCATCCGTGCTCAGGGCCTGGCGGACCTGTCCCTCATCTGCCAACACGTCGACGTGCCGGTTATCGGCTTGTGGAAAGAGGGGCACGACGGCGTCTTCATCACCCCCACCCTCACCCACGCCATCGCCGTGGCCGCCACCGGCAGCCAGATCGTGGCCCTGGACGGCACGCGCCGTCCCCGTCCCGACGGGCTGAGCCTCGCCCAGACCGTCGAGGGCCTCCGGCAGGCTCGCCCCGAGGTCCTCATCATGGCCGACTGCGGGTCTCTGGATGACGCCAGGGCCGCGCAGGACGCCGGAGTCGACATCCTGGGGACCACCTTGGCCGGCTACACCGGGGAGCGTCCCAAGACCGACGGCCCCGACCTCGAGCTCGTCGACCAGGTCGCCGGTATCGCGGAGGTCCCGCTCGTCGTCGAGGGACGGGTACACACCCCCGCGCAGGCCGCCGCCGCCATGGAGCACGGGGCCTTCGCCGTCGTCGTCGGAACCGCGATCACCCATCCGACCACCATCACGTCGTGGTTCGCGAGCGCCCTACCGGGCGCCCTCTGGAAGGGCTGAGCCAAAACGGCGTCGTTCCGCGACTTGCTCCGCATGTGACGGGTGTGACTTCTGGGGCGCAAATGTGCGAATTGTTACTCGCTATCCAGCGCGACACTCCGGTCTGACCTGACAAACCCAAGGTTTTATGCGTAGCGTTG
>ERZ772827.1239-NODE-1239-length-13055-cov-4.518846_pt1 | contig 13055 bp, 9 predicted proteins | sample MGYA00580850_ERZ772827 | MGnify/ENA primary metagenome ERZ772827 (study PRJEB29015, sample SAMEA2737950) | human oral metagenome | biome: human oral; feature: human-associated habitat; material: dental | place: China | collected 2145 ...
AGTACATGTGGTTCAACAACGTCGAGACCCGTCCCGGCGTCGGCTACCCCAAGGGCTGGGAGGACCAGGAGCGCTGGAGGGGCGGCTGGACGCGCACCGCCAACGGCCGTCTCGTGCCCCGCTCGGGCGGGCGCCTGCGCCGCCTGGCCCAGCTGTTCGCCAACCCGGACATGCCCACGGTCGAGGACTACTACGAGCCGTGGACCTACGAGTACGACAAGCTCCTGTCCGCCCCCAAGGACTCCCCCGCCCTGCCGGTGGCGCGCGCCAAGAGCCAGCTGACGGGCGAGTACATGCCCACCATCGAGTGGGGACCCAACTGGGACGACGACCTGGGCGGCTCCACCGAGATCCTCCAGGACGACCCGGTCCTCAAGACCATGGGACGCAAGGTCGAGGCGAGCATCGACAAGACCTTCATGTTCTACCTGCCGCGCATCTGCGAGCACTGCCTCAATCCGACCTGTGTGTCCGCCTGCCCCTCGGGCGCGATGTACAAGCGCACCGAGGACGGCATCGTGCTCGTCGACCAGGACGCCTGCCGCGGCTGGCGCATGTGCGTGAGCGCCTGCCCCTACAAGAAGGTCTACTTCAACCACTCCACCGGCAAGGCTGAGAAGTGCACCCTGTGCTACCCGCGCCTGGAGGCGGGCCTGCCGACCGTCTGCTCCGAGACCTGCGTGGGGCGCCTGCGCTACCTCGGTGTCATCCTCTACGACGCCGACCGCGTCTCCCAGGCGGCCGCCACCGAGGACCCGCAGGACCTGTACATGGCCCAGCGTGAGATCCTCCTGGACCCGCGCGATGCGCAGGTCGTGGCCGCCGCCCGCGCCGAGGGCGTGCCCGAGTCGTGGATCACGGCCGCCCAGGACTCTCCCGTGTGGGACCTCATCTCCACCTACGAGGTGGCCCTGCCCCTGCACCCCGAGTACCGGACCATGCCGATGGTCTGGTACATCCCGCCGCTGTCGCCGGTCGTCGACGAGGTCGCGGCCGCCGGCCTGGACGGGGAGGACCACAAGGTCCTGCTCACCGCCGTGTCCGAGATGCGCATCCCCCTGGAGTACCTGGCGACCCTGTTCACCGCCGGTGACACGAACCCGGTGGAGAAGGTCCTGCGCCGCCTGGCGGCGATGCGCTCGCACATGCGCGAGGTGCGTCTGGGACGCGTGCCCGACGCGAGCATCGCCGGCGCCGTCGGCATGGACGGCGAGCAGATGGAGAAGATGTACCGCCTGCTGGCCATCGCCAAGTACGACGACCGCTACGTCATCCCCACGGCCACCCCGGAGGTGCCGCGCGGCATGACCGCCATGGGTGAGGACGTGCGCACCCTGCTGGGCATGGGCGCCCCCGAGGCCTGCGGCTCCGCCGCCGCGGCCAGCGGCTCCGTCGCCCTGCCGATGCCGCGGGTGCGCCGCGAGAGCGTCCCCGCGCCCGGCCCCGCCGGACGCTGAGCTGACAGCGAGGCACGCATGACCACCTTCGTCAGAGCGCCCCGGGCGGCGACACCGCTGGAGCCCGTCACCCCCGTCGAGGTGACGGCGCCCCAGCGCGCCACCGCCCACATGGTGGCCTCCCTGCTGCTGGACTACCCGGCCGAGGACAGCTTCGACTCCCGCTTGGACGCCTGCGCCGCCGCGCTGGCCACCGAGGGTGACGCGCTGCCGCCCGAGCCCGTGGCCGCAGCCCTGCGCGGCTTCATCGCCGTCGCCCGCGAGCGCGGGCAGCGGGCGATGGCCGAGCACTACGTCCGGCTCTTCGACCAGCGGCGCCGCTGCTGCCTGTACCTGACCTACTACGCCGTCGGCGACACACGCCACCGCGGAGCCGCGATCCTGGCCTTCAAGCAGGCGCTGGCCGCCGCCGGCTACGAGATGACCGAGGACGAGCTGCCCGACTACCTGCCGGTGGTCCTGGAGCTCAGCGCCCGCAGCGGTGACGAGGTCGCCGCCGCGCTGCTGTCCTCGCACCGCGAGGGCATCGAGGTCCTGCGGGCCGCGCTCGTCGACGCCTCCAGCCCCTACGCCGGGCTCGTCGAGGCCGTCTCGATGACGCTGCCGCCCATCGACGAGGCGACGGCGCAGCGCATCCGGGCGCTCGTGTCCGCCGGACCGCCCACGGAGACCGTCGGGGTCACCCAGACCCTGCCCTTCCCCTCCACCCCCGTCACCCGCCTCCCGGGCATGCCCGCCTGGGACATGAGCCAGGAGAGCCGTCCATGAGCACCTTCGAGTCCGCGGTCGTGTGGACCGCCCTGCCCTACGTCTGCTTCCTGCTGCTCGTCGTCGGGCTCGTGTGGCGCTACCGGACGGACCAGTTCGGGTGGACGAGCCGCTCCTCGCAGTGGAACGAGCGGGCCATCCTCCGGTGGGCCTCGCCGCTGTTCCACTTCGGCATCCTCTTCGTGGCGATGGGCCACCTCATGGGCCTCGTGCTGCCCAAGTCGTGGACCGTGGCGATGGGCGTACCGGAGCACGTCTACCACCTCGTGGCGGTCATCCCCGGCACGATCGCGGGCCTCATGACGGTCGTGGGCCTGGCCGCCCTCCTCTACCGTCGCATCGTCGTCAAGTCGGTGCGCCTGGCGACGACGAGGAACGACATGGTCATGTACGTGCTGCTGCTCGTGCCGATCCTGCTGGGCTTCGCGGCGACCGTGACGACCCAGCTCTTCGGCGGTGCCGAGGGCTACGACTACCGCGAGACCATCAGCCCCTGGTTCCGCTCGATCTTCCTGCTCAACCCGCAGGCCGAGCTCATGGCCGAGGTGCCGATGGTCTTCAAGCTGCACATCGTGGCGGGTCTGCTGCTCTTCGCGATCTGGCCCTTCACCCGCCTCGTGCACGCGGTGAGCATGCCCGTGGGCTACACGACGCGGCCCTACGTCGTCTACCGCTCGCGGGAGGGGGCGACCTCCACCGTGGCGCCGCGTCGCGGCTGGCAGCCGGTGCACACGCAGGGGACGGGCAACGTCGGGGCGGATGACCTCACCCCCTCGCACGGCGCCTGATCGGGGTCGGGGGCGACGCGCTGCCGATAGCATCGGCCGTGGCGCCGTCGTGCCCGTGGGCCGCACGGGAGGACGACGGCACCCGGGGGGTCTCCCCCGTGGGGCGGGAGCCTGACGGAGGCGGCCTCGCAATCGCCACGATCCCGAAAGGAACGCCATGCGCCTGTCGCGCCGCGTCACACTGACCACACTCGCCCTCGTCTCCTGCCTCACGCTCGCCGCATGCGGTTCCTCGGCGTCGGACACCTCCACCGCGCCGGCCACCGGCGCGGCTGCGAGCTCCACGTCCTCTGAGGCCGCGGTCTCGGGCGAGATCACCGTCTTCGCCGCCGCCTCCCTCCAGAAGGCCTACGAGGAGATCGCCGCGGCCTTCACCGAGGCCCACCCGGAGGCCTCCGTCTCCTTCGACTTCCAGGGCTCGCAGGACCTCGTCGCGGCGCTGGACCAGGGCTCGGCCGCCGACGTCCTGGCCACCGCGAACAACTCCACCATGCAGGACGCTATCGACAAGGACCTGGTGGGCAAGCCGACGGAGTTCGCCACCAACGTCCTGACCCTCATCGTCCCGGCCGGCAACCCGGCCGGGGTGACGGGTCTCGACTCCTCGCTCGACAATGCCGACCTCGTCATCTGCGCCGTCGCGGTCCCCTGCGGTGAGGCGACGGCGAAGCTCGCCGACGAGCTGGGCGTCACCCTGCACCCGGTCTCCGAGGAGCAGAAGGTCACCGACGTACGCGGCAAGGTCGAGTCCGGTGAGGCCGACGCCGGCATCGTCTACACGACCGACGCGGCTGCCGCCGGTAGCGCCGTCGAGCAGATCGCGCTGCCGCCCAACTCCGTGATGAACCACTACCCGATCGCGGTGACCAGCAGCTCGACGAACGCCGCCACGGCCCAGGCCTTCGTCGACTTCGTCCTCTCCGACGCCGGCCAGGACATCCTCGCCTCCCACGGCTTCGGCGCCCCGGCGTCCACGTGAGCGGCCTGCGCAGCCGAGCCGTCCGCAGCCCGCTGCCCGCCCCGGTCCTCCTGCTGGGGGTCCTGGGTGCGGCAGCGCTGCTGCTGCCCTTCGTCGGGCTCGGCACGCGCGTGGCGTGGGCCGACGTCCCCACGCTGCTCGCCTCCGGCCCCGCGCGGACGGCACTGGGACTGTCCCTGCGCACCTGCATCCTCGCAACCGCCATCTGCGTGGTGCTCGGGGTGCCGCTGGCCCTGCTGCTGGCCCGCCGGTGGCCCGGGGTCAGGGCCGCACGCGTCCTGGCGGTGCTGCCGATGACGATGCCGCCGGTGGTCGCGGGTATCGCCCTGCTGTCGACCCTGGGCAAGCGGGGCCTGTTCGGCCCCGCCCTGGAGGCCGCGGGAATGCGGGTCTCCTTCACGACGACGGCCGTCGTCATCGCCCAGGTCTTCGTCTCCATGCCCTACCTCGTCGTCACCCTGGAGGCGGCGCTGCGCAGCCGGGACACGCAGGCCGAGACGGTGGCCCGCACGCTCGGGGCCGGGCCGTGGACGGTCCTGGCCCGGGTGACGCTGCCGCTCGTGGCCCCGGCCCTCGCCCGGGGCACGGCGCTGGCGTTGGGCCGCAGCCTCGGCGAGTTCGGGGCCACCATCGCCTTCGCCGGCTCGAAGGAGGGGGTCACGCGCACCATGCCGTTGGCCATCTACCTTGAGCGTGAGAACGACACGGCGACGTCCCTGGCCCTGGCGGTGCTCCTCATCGCCCTGTCCTTCCTCGTCGTGGGGGCCACGAACGTGCCCTGGTCGCAGCTGCGGCGGCGCCGGACCGCCGTCGAGGCCCCGGCCGCTGCGCCCCCCGTCCCCGCCACCGGCGACCTCCCCGCTTCGTCCGACCCCTGTGGCTCCTGCGCCCCGCCGGCCGGTCCCCCCGGCACCGCCCGCGGCGCCGGGCGCGCGGTCCGCGTCTCCTTCTCCTCGGCGGTGCGCGGCGTCGCCGTCGACCTGGAGGTCGCCGCGGGCCGCACGGTCGCCCTCGTCGGCCCCAACGGCTCGGGCAAGTCCACCGTCTGCGCCGTCCTCGCCGGGCTCCTGGACGCCGACGGCGGCCAGGTGAGCGTCGGTGAGCGGCTGGTCGACGGCGGCACCCGCGGATCCGTCTTCCTGCCGGCCGGACGCCGCGAGGTGGCGCTGCTGTCGCAGTCCCCGGGCGTCTTCACCCACATGAGCGTGCTCGACAACGTCGCCTTCGGGCCGCGCTGCCGGGGCCTGGGGCGTGCGGCTGCCCGTGAGCGCGCCCGCGCCGAGCTCGCCGCCGTCGGTGCCGAGCACCTGGCGCAGCGCCACGGCTCCCAGCTCTCCGGCGGTCAGGCGGCCCGGGTCGCCCTCGCCCGGGCGCTGGCCACCGACCCGGCGGTCCTCGTTCTCGACGAGCCCATGGCGGCCCTGGACGTCACCGCCCGACAGGACATGCGCAGGCTCGTCGCCCAGCGGGTGGACGAGCGGGGCCTGACCCTGCTGCTGGTGACGCACGACGTCCTGGACCTCACGGCCCTGGCTGACGAGGTCATCGTCCTGGAGGACGGACGCGTCACCGAGTCCGGGCCCACCGCCCGGGTCCTGGCCGCCCCCGCCTCCTCCTTCACGGCGCACCTGACGGGCACCGCGGTCCTCACCGGCACGCTCGACGGCGAGGCCAGCGCCCCGGGCCTGCTCCTGGCGGACGGCACCCGCGTCGCCGGACGCCCCGACGAGGACTGGGCGGGAGCGGGCCGGGCAGGCTTGGCCCTCGTGCCTCCCGACGCCGTCGCCCTCTACCCTGCGCAGGGCAGCGGGGAGGGATCACCGCGCAACACGCTGCCCGTGACGGTCACCGCCCTGGAGCGTGCGGGATCCCTCGTCCAGGTGCGCCTGGTCCTGGCCGACGGGCAGTGCCTGTCCGCCGTCGTCACCGCGGGCGCCGTCGCCGACCTGGCCCTGGAGCCGGGCGCCGCGGCCACCTGCGTCATCAAGGCCGTCCAGGTGCGGCTGCTCGCCTCACACGAGATGGCCGGGGTCCCTTCCACCAGCGAGGAGCAGTCATGAGCAGCCGGTCCAGCGCCTGGGCGCCCGTCGTCGACGACTCGCGGCGGCGCGCACTGACCGCCGCCGAGCGGGAGCGCTACGCGCGCAACGTCCTCGTCCCCGAGGTCGGCATGGCCGGGCAGGAGAGGATCCGGGCCGCCCGTGTCCTGCTCGTGGGCGCGGGCGCGCTCGGCTCCCCCGCCGCCCTGTACCTGGCTGCGGCCGGCGTGGGCGCCCTCGGGATCATCGACCCCGACGTCGTCGAGGTCTCCAACCTCCAGCGCCAGGTCCTGCACACCACCGACGCCGCCGGACGTGCGAAGACCGACTCGGCGCGCGCAGCGCTGGCCGCTCTCAACCCGGACGTCGAGCTGGTGACCGTGCCCGAGCGGGTGACGAGCGCCAACGCGCTGACGCTGCTGGAGGGATGGGACGTCGTCGTCGACGGCACCGACAACTTCCCCACCCGCTACCTGCTCGGGGACGCCACGGTGCTGCTAGGTGTCCCGCTCGTGCACGGCTCCGTGCTGCGCTCCCACGGCCAGGTCAGTGTCTTCGACGCCGCCCACGGGCCCTGCTACCGCTGCCTGCACCCCGAGCCCCCGCCGCCCGGGTCGGTGCCCTCCTGCGCCGAGGCCGGGGTGCTGGGCGTCCTGCCCGGCATCATCGGCTCGATGCAGGCCACCGAGGTGCTCAAGCTCGTCGTCGGGGGTGCCCGCCCGCTCATCGGGCGGCTGCTGGTCCTCGACGCCTGGGGCGCGCGCGTGGACGAGCTCACGGTGGCGCGCAACCCCGGCTGCCCGGTGTGCGGGAGGCGGCCGAGCATCACCCGCGCCAGCGGGCTCATCGACTACGAGACCTGGTGCGCTCTGCCCCCGGCCCCCGACGACCAGGACGGTGAGCGGGGCGTGAGCCGGGTCAGCGCCGCCGGGCTGCGGGAGCAGATCGAGACCGGGACCGCCCCCGCCGTCCTGGACGTGCGCGAGGAGGTGGAGGTCGAGCTGCGGGCCTTCGCGGGCGCCCGGCACATCCCGCTCGGTGAGGTCGCGGAGCGCCTGGGCGAGCTCGACCCGGCGCGCCCGACCGTCGTGCTGTGCGCGGCGGGCGTGCGCTCGCTCAGGGCCATCGAGGCCCTGCGGGCGGCGGGCTACCGCGGCGAGCTCATCAACCTCGAGGGCGGGCTGAGGGCCTGGGACGCCCTGGGCTGAGGCGCTTCGTCGGCCTGACCGTGTGCCTGACGCCACGGCGGCCTCGGGCCTACCCTGGGGTCAGGGCCTCGCCGTCGTGCCCGCCGGGGCCGCCGAACCCGCTCGGGCAAAGGAGCCGCTATGAGTCCTGAGATCCCACAGAAGATGCGCGCCGTCCTCATGCGCGGCCCCGGTGACGTCGTCATTGACGAGATCGACGTGCCCCGCGTCGTCAAGCCCACCGACGCCGTCATCCGGCTGGAGGCCGCCTGCATCTGCGGCTCGGACCTGTGGCCCTACCGGGGGCTGCAGCCGGTGGAGAACAAGTACATGGGGCACGAGTACGTCGGCACGGTCGTCGAGCTCGGCGAGCAGGTGAGCACGCTGAAGGTCGGTGACTTCGTCATCGGCTCCTTCATGCTCTCGGACGGCACCTGCGAGATCTGCCAGGCGGGCTACACCTCGCGCTGCGCCAACGCCGGCAGCTACACCGGCTCGCAGGCCGAGTACATGCGGGTGGAGCTCGCCGACGGCTCCCTCGTCGTCGTCCCCGGCGGGCGCCCCGAGGATCCGGACAGGATCGCCGACTACCTGGCCGCCTCTGACGTGCTGGGCACCGGCTGGTTCGCGGCCGTCGCGGCCCAGGCCGGCCCGGGCAGGACGATCGCGGTCGTCGGGGACGGGGCCGTGGGTCTCAGCGCCGTGCTGGCCGCCAAGACCCTGGGGGCGCAGACGGTCATCATCTCCTCCCGGCACGAGGACCGGGCGGCCCTCGCCCGCGAGTTCGGGGCCGACGTCGTCATCACCGAGCGCGACGCCGAGGGGGCCGCCAAGGTCAAGGAGCTCACCGGGGGCTACGGCGCTCACGGCGTGTGCGAGGCCGTGGGGACGCAGGAGTCCATGGACCAGGCCATCGCCTCCTGCCGCCCGGGCGGCTACGTCGGTTTCGTGGGGGTCTCGCACAACCAGAGCATCGACGGCCAGGACCTGTTCCTCTCCGAGGTGCACCTGCACGGTGGGCCCGCACCGGTACGCACCTACCTGCCGGACCTCATCCGCCGCATCCAGGCCGACGAGATCCACCCCGGCAGGGTCTTCACCGCCCGCATCCCGCTGGCCGACGCCGCCCAGGGCTACAAGGCCATGGACGAGCGCCGCGAGATCAAGGTGCTGCTGGAGGTCTGAGGCCCACCAGCGGGTGGGGCGCACGCGCGGGCGGCGCACCGCGGTAGCATCGGCGGGCGCATTCGTGTCACAGGTCAGGGGGAGAGTCATCCTATGCAGTACGTCGACTCCCGGCAGACCCGCAAGGGCCGCGGCGCGTTCTTCACCCCGGAGCCCATCGCCGCCTTCATCGCACGATGGGCGCTGCGCCACGCCACCGACACGGTCCTGGAGCCCTCCTGCGGGGAGGCCGTGTTCCTTCAGGCCGCTGCCCGGCGCCTGGAGGCGCTGGGCGGGGCCGCGGCACCGGGCCAGCTGCGCGGCGTGGACCTGCACGAGCAGTCCGTGGCCCGGGCGCGGGACGCACTGAGCGCCTCGGGGGTCGAGGCGACCCTGACCGCCTCTGACTTCTTCGACGTCACGGCGCACGCTCCGGTCGACGCCGTCATCGGCAACCCGCCCTACATCCGCTACCAGGACTTCCACGGCACCGCCCGCAGCAAGGCCCGCGCCGCGGCCCTCGCCCAGGGCGTGCACCTGAGCGCGCTGGCCTCCTCCTGGGCCGCCTTCACCGTCCACGCGGCCTCCTTCCTCACCCCCGGGGGGAGGCTCGGCCTCGTCCTGCCCGCCGAGCTGCTGTCCGTCAACTACGCGGCGGCCGTGCGCGAGCACCTCCTGCGGCGCTTCGCCTCCGTGCGCCTGGTCCTGTTCGTCGAGCGCGTCTTCCCCGACGTCCAGGAGGAGGTCGTCCTGCTGCTGGCCGACGGCTACGACGCCGAGGGCCGCGGCACCGACCACTTCGAGGTCCTCCAGCTCCACAACCTGGACGAGCTCGACGGCGACACGCCGTCGCGTCGGTGGACCCCGGCCGCCCCGGGAGAGAAGTGGACGACCGCTCTCGCCAGCTCCCCGGCCTACACCCGGCTGACGACCCAGGCACCCACGCTCTTCACCTCGCTGGACCAGTGGGGCCGCCTCACGCTCGGGACGGTGAGCGGGGCCAACACCTTCTTCGCACTGACATCGGCACGCGTGAGCGAGCTCGGGCTCAGCCCGCGTGACCTCGTGCGTGTCAGCCCACCCGGCTCGACCCACCTGCGGCGGCTCACCCTGCGCGAGGAGGACCTGGCCCACCTCGACGCCGCCGGGAGACCCACCTTCCTCTTCTTCCCCGAGAACGAGCCCTCCACGGCCGGACGCGCCCTCATCGCGGCCGGGGAGGCGGCGGGCGTCGCCGAGGCCTACAAGTGCCGGGGCCGCTCCCCGTGGTGGCGCGTCCCCCTGGCTGCGCGAGCCGACCTGTTCATCACCTACATGAACGACGACTCGGTGTCCGTGTGCGCCAACGAGGCCGGGGTCTACCACCTCAACTCCGTCCACGGCCTCGTCCTGGACGAGGGACTGCGGGACCTTCCCCGCGAGCTGCTCGCCCTGGCGTCCCACAGCTCCGTGACGGCGCTCGGCGCCGAGCTCGTGGGGCGCGCCTACGGCGGCGGCCTGCTCAAGCTGGAGCCCACGGAGGCCAGGCGGCTGCCCGTGCCCGCACCCGATCTCCTGCGCGCCCGGCGCGAGGAGCTGGAGACGCTACGCCCCCGTGCCCGCCAGGTCCTGGAGGAGGGCGGTGCCCCCGCGCTCAGGTACGCCGTCGACGACGCCCTGGGTCTGGCCGCGGTCATCGGCGCGCCAGCGCTCAAGGAGATCCGTGAGGCCCGCGATGCCCTGGCCCGGCGGCGTCGCTCCCGCAGGAGGACAGTCTGATGCCCGCACGACAGGAACCGGCACCCGCACGCCCCTGCCCCGCCGTCACGGGCATCGCCCGCTACGACACCCTCATCGCCGGGCGCACGGCAGGCCCAGCGTGGCGGGGCACCGGCAGCGACCGGCGCTACGAGGCGGACACGGACCTGCTCGGGGACATCCTCACGATCCCGGTCTCGGAAGGCGCCACGCCCCAGTCGGGGCTCCTGGGCAAGGGGCTCGACGCGTGGTTCGCCCACGAGTTCCGCCGTGCCGGCTTCGACCCGGACCGGGTGTGGCCGCGCGCCCAGGAGCCGCGCGTGCTCGCCCACGACGTCGTTGCCCTCCTGGACGCCCTGCCGAAGGCCCTGGCCGCCGACGTGCGCGCCCGCCTGCCCCAGCTGCGCCGCGTCGCCCCGCAGGACGCGACGATCCTCGGGCGGGCCTACGTCAAGCAGGTCGACGTGCTCATATCCTCGTGGCGCACCGGACCTGAGCTCCTGCTGTCGACCAAGTCCCAGAGTTCCTCCTTCGGCAACAACCTCGCCAACAGGTTCGAGGAGGCCTACGGCGATGCCGGCAACCTCCGGGCCCGCCACCCGTTGGCCGCCGTCGGCTTCGCCTTTGTCGTGTCGACCGCGATCGCTGACGAGCCCCACCAGCTCGCCAAGGCCATCGACATGATGCGCAAGCTGCGCGACCGCGGCGACGGCCACGGCTACACCGCGACGACGCTCCTGGCCTACGAGCCGTGCGCGGGCGGGGTGAGCCTCGTGGCTGACCTGGTCCCGGAGGATCTCGGCGTCAACCCGTTCATGGAGACCATGATCGACACCGTCCTGGCCGCAGCGCCGGCCAGTGAGCACCGGCTCGCACGCGAGCGCCGGGACGGCACCGGGACGCCGGGCTGAGGCGGCCCGCCGTGCGGCAACCGGGCACACCGATGGTCAGATGAGACGGCACCTGATCTGGCACGGTCTCGCCACTCGAACGTCAGGGTGCTGGTTGCCGACTCGGTGAGAGCGAGGCGCTGTCAGCAAGCCGATAAGCCGTCGACCTCCCCGCCCCTACACGCTGCAGGTCCCCACGCTCAGCCATCATCGTCAGCAGCTTCTGCGCGGTTCCGCGTGACATCGAGGTCAGTCGCATGAGGTCGCCCGTGCTGACCCTGCCGTACGCGCGGCACCACCGTCCGACGGTCTCCTGGACATCCTCAAGCCGGGTCGAGACGTATCCCATGACGTCGGCGAACCACGGCTGCCGGCGAGCCTCAAGTACTCGCTGACGAACCTCTGCCGCCAGCAGCCAGGCCTCCGCGTACCGTTCGATGAGCGCCTCACCGTTGACGCTGCACTGCACCGTCGCCCGCAACGCTGCCTCGGCGCCGTCCGCGTCCGTCTGCAACGCCACCATCACGTCCTCGACAGAGATGAAGGGACGACGTAAGAGGAGGTCGACAATGACTGCGACGCGCATGTCTCTCTGCCGAGGGAGGGGACGGATCGAGGCGAACAGCGCCTCCACCGGCGCCACAGGGTCACCTCCCGCCAACGTGCACACGATGTGCGGGCCAGGCGTCTCGACGATCGTCGGGGGTCGGTGGCCGAGCGGGATCATCGCGGTGTACATGCGGTCCACGCCGAGCCCCTGCTTCTCGACAAGGGACAAGGCTCGAAACAGGTCCGCCAGGGCCGGGTAGCGGGCGTGGCGGTTGCTCAGGACGTTGGCGGAGCTGATCCCTCCCGTGAACCCACCCGGGCTACGGACCTCTAGCGTCGAGTCAACAGACAGCCACCGGACCTCCGTCGGTTCCACCGAGTTCCAGTCCCGGTGGATGACACCGTTGAGAATCGCCTCACGAGCCGCGCTGAGTGGTACCAGGCGCTGCGATGACGCGGAGAAGCGCTCCGTCGGCCGGGTCGAGAACCCGATGAGGGCTGCGAGCGCCTGCTCCACGACGTCGACCTGTTCCCGCAGCGACAGCGCACGATCCGGTTCGATCCGGTTGAGGACCTGCCCGCCCGGGACGTCAAGCACCGTGAGGTCGATCAGGACGGCACGTGCGGGTGTCAGCACGATCCTGGCCGCCTGGGTGAGGTAGCCGTCCGGACGAAGGGCGGCGACACGGCGCAGGACGTCGCCGTCCGTCTCCTCCGTGTCTGCCTTGAGATCGGCACGGATGAGCGACATCGCTCCCCGACCCACGTCCGACAGCGTTCGCTCGGAGCGCTCCGCCATGGAGTCGCGTTCCTGAGAACGCTCGCGGTGCAGCCACCACTCGGAGCGGTCCACTGGGGCACAGCTGTCACCAACGCGCCAGCGCAGTCGTCCGCTCGTGTCGGCGATCGGCTCTCGCGCCTCGGCAACGTAGAGGACAAGGAGCCGTTGCCCGCCGACGGCTCTGACCTCGATGTCGGGAGCAACGTCGATCGCCTGGTAGATGCGCTGCCGCAACCAGTCCTCGTTCAGCTCGGTTCCGAGGACGACTCCCGTGCGGTCCTCGACACCGAGGATGAGGGCTCCGCCCCCGGGCGAGTTGGCCATGCAGGCGACCTCATCGGCCAGCTTGGTGGCAGCCATCGGGTTCTCGGTCTCACCCGGCTCAAGAGCGGGACCGTTCCTCCTGCCCGCCTCCTCCTTGAAGTCGACAGCCGAGGTCTCCATCCTGAGTGTCAGGACACCGTCACGCTCGGAGGCGAGAATGACATCGACGTCCTGGCGTAGCCGGTCGCGTCGTTCGAGTCCTGTGGGTCGCATACCAGCTCTCCGCGAAATCCAGATGTCAGTTTACAGTCAACCTAATCTAACATCGTTCGGCTCTTCAGGCATAAGCATGTTGATTCAGATACCTTCTGAAGTGACAGAAAGCCAGGCGGCCGCTCCGGCCAGTGAGCACCGGCTCGCACGCGAGCGCCGGGACGGCACCGGGACGCCGG
>ERZ772827.1240-NODE-1240-length-13051-cov-2.244460_pt1 | contig 13051 bp, 14 predicted proteins | sample MGYA00580850_ERZ772827 | MGnify/ENA primary metagenome ERZ772827 (study PRJEB29015, sample SAMEA2737950) | human oral metagenome | biome: human oral; feature: human-associated habitat; material: dental | place: China | collected 2145 ...
GACGTTTCAAACAGGGTAGTGCTGGAACCCGCACCAATTGGGCGTTTGCGAGCATACGCCTCTGGAACCCGCGTGGATTGGGCGTTTCAGACAGGACAGCGCTGGAACCCGCGTCAATTGGGCGTTTACGAGCAGGCATCCCGGAAACCCTTATTCCACGCAGGATTCCATTCGGGCTTCGAGCTTGCTCCGCCGCTGCCGGCATCTGCCTGCATTGCACGTTAAGCGCGGTAGCAGTAGCAGTAGCGGCGGCGTGCGGCGGGCTGAACGTCTGTGGCGTCCGAACGTCCACGGCCGCGCCGGATTTTCAAAAACGCTTATCAAACGAAACGTAGTAATTCCGCCCTCGGCCGACCATGGTGGTCGTGTCATAGCTGTTGTAATGGATACGCTTCCGGTCAAAGAGATTGTTGATGCCAAAATTCAGCGTGAAGTTCTTATCGAAGAAGCTCATGCCGCTATCCACCGGCTTCCAGCTGCCAAACAGGTCGACGATGGTAAACGCCTGGTTGATGTAGCGGTATTCCCGGCCGCGAATTTTACGGACATAGATGTCGCGCTTCGGCTTGAACCAATGGGTTAACTTGACGCCGCCGGTCAGCTTCAACCCCGGATGGGTGTAGGAAGCATTGAAAGAGAGCTTATCCACCGAGGGCTGCTCCAGCTTGCCGGTTGCGCTATCGATAATTTTCAGGTGATCGTATCCGCCGCCGAATTTCCAGTCGCGCCAGCGGTATTTTCCTTCGACTTCATACCCCTTGCGTTTGGCCGCGCTGACATTTCGGTACTGAGCATATTGACGGGTTGTGACACGATCGCCAATGTCGGGAGGCGTACCCAGTTCAGGCGCCTCCTTCAGGGAGATCATGTCCTCGATTTTGCCGTCGAAATAGGTCGCCTTGAAGTAAAGCTCGTCATGACCCAGTAAATTCTGCTTATCGACCGAAAAGCCGATCTCATACTCCTTGGCCGTTTCCGGCTTCAGGTTAGCGTTCGGCACATACCAGTAATGGGGATTTAACGCACCGTCGGATGAGGTTTCGTGCGGCGTCGGGCCACGGAAGGTTTCCGCATAACCGGCCAGGAGGTAGATGCCATCGAAGGCTTGATACGCCAGACTGACTTTCGGCGACAGGCGGCTATCCTTGTATCCTTTCGCGCCGCCTTTATCGACACCGCGCTGGAAGCTGTCGTAACGCGCGCCAAGGGTCACATCCAGCTTGCCGAAGCTGGCGGTATTCTGCGCATAGATACCCAGATCCTTATAGTAATTGGGCATCGAGCCAAACGCGGACACTTTCCCTTTGTTGACCATGTGCGCATCTTCGTTGCGGTCTTCATAATCGAGTCCAATGACAAGCCGGTTATCGACCGCACCGAGTTTAAATTTCGATTTGTTCTTGACACCCAATCCCCAGCGCTCATCCCAGTTGGTATAACGGTTGGCGGATAACCCATCCCAGATGCGCGAATAGGACGCCTTGCTTGTATAGAGCTTGGCCTCCAGATCGATCCACGGATTGTTCGCCGGGGCAAACTGATAGCCAAGACTGTAGTCCTTTTGCTTGAGCCATCCATACACGGGCGACTTGCCCGGATCAACGCCGTACAAGGTCTGCCATGTAGTTTCCAGATTCTCGTTATAGTCGAAGTATGAAAAGGACAGCCGTTGTTCCGGCGTTATATCCCAGCCCAGCTTGAGCATAGTGTTCTTGATGTTTTCATCGTTCGCGGCATGCGTAATCCGTTCACCATCGGTTGTCACTACGCCGCCGGCAGCCAATTTGTTGTCGCCGAATTCGGCTCTGCGCCCATAGACAACGAAATCAAAGGGGCTGTTTTTTGGATCAAACGCAAAAGCTAAATACCCACTTCGGCTGTTGTTGACATCATAACGGCCACCGACGGTCAATCCTGTTTCTTTGCCTGCGGCGAGAAAATCCCTGGCATCCTTCGTCCGCATACTCACGATTCCGCCAATGGCGCCGCTACCATGCAGCACGGAAGAGCCGCCCTTGACGACTTCAACCTCCTTCAACAGATTCGGATCCGTACGGAAAGAAGAAATATGGTTGGAAAACATATTCACCGAGCGCCGGATGCCATCCTGTTCGATGATCACCCGATTCTCCGACTGATAGCCAAAACCGCGAATCTTGAATTGCGAGCCGATCTGACGACCATGATCGTAGCCCGTCTCGAAGCCTGGTATCTGGCTGAGGCTTTCAACGACATTCTCACTGCCCTGCAAGTCTTCGTTTTCCAGCACGCTGACTTGCCCGGCATATGTTGCGGCGGAACTATCCATGCGGTTGGCAGTGACCGTCACCGGCGCGAGGCTGACTTCCGTACTTGCGGATTCAGAGGACGTACGGGGTGGTTTGGCGGAATCATTTTCCTGAGCGAATGCCGGTATGGAAAGGCATACGCCCAACAGCGCAATGCTGTTTGCCAGACAGGTTTTCTTCATCAAATCTTCTCCATGCATATTCGGGTAAATCAAAAATCCAGGCCGGTGGACGGCATGTTTTGGCATCTCTCACAAGGCGTAAATCACGAGTGCCCAAGCGCGATGCCGGCACGCTGCAACGTCTCTCTCAGCAGCAAAACAAGGCGCATTAAATGTGTTCGCCAGCTGGCTTATTATTAAGCAATAAATGATAACAATCATCAATAACATTTTTATAGTTACGATCAAAAAACACGCTGAGTACGGCTTTTCTCTTGCTATTACGCAACACATGTCTCCAAAGCCATTCGTGGTTTTTCATGATTCTCCGGAAAATCCGGCGACCAAATCCATTCATGATCGCCTTCGGTAAAAAAGATAAACGCGCCATGAAAAAGGCCGCAGCAGTCGCTGCGGCCTTCGATATATTTTTGATGTGATGTTGCAGAAAAAAACCGGTGCAATACCTCAGCAGAATCTGCGCACTCTCCCTTCAGATCCGCCCTGCATTTATCGGCGAGCGCGCGATTCAGCCCTCCAGAAACGCCCAGCGCTCCAGCAAGGCCATGAGTTCTTCCTCGATCTCGGCGAGTCGCGTCGAAAAACGCCGCGCTTCGTCCGGTTGCGCCTGATACAGCGCCGGATCTTCCAGCCGCAGCATGGTGGCTTTTTGTTCCGCCTCCAGCGCTGCAATACGCCCCGGCAAAGCGTCGAGTTCGCGCGTTTCTTTGTAACCCAGCTTGCGCCGTCCTCCGGCAGAACTTTTCTCTGAAAGGGGTTCGGGCGATGCCGGCGCTGTCGTTGCCGGATGCTTTGCCGAAACTGTACGATGCGCGCCGCCAGTTCGCTGCATGGCCTGACGTTCTCTCTGACGCCCTTTTTGGTGTTCCAGCCAGTCGCCATAGCCGCCGACCGATTCATACCAGCGGCCCTCGCCTTCCGGCGCGATGATCTGCGTCACGACATTGTCGAGAAAAGCGCGGTCGTGACTAACGAGGAACAGTGTGCCCGCGTAATCCTGTAGCAACTGTTCAAGCAGTTCCAGCGTTTCGATATCCAGATCGTTGGTAGGCTCGTCGAGTACCAGCACATTGGCAGCGCAAACAGGCGTGCCAGCAGTAGCCGGTTGCGTTCGCCGCCGGACAGCGATTTGACCGGCGAACGAGCGCGCTCGGGCGCAAACAGAAAATCGCCGAGATAACCGATGACGTGCTTCCTCTCATTGCCGATTTCCACATAATCCGAGCCGGGAGAAATCACATCGACCAGCACCGCTTCCTCATCGAGTTGCATCCGGAATTGATCGAAATAGGCAATCTGCAGGCACGTCCCCAGGCGCACCTGACCGGCATCCGGCGCCAGTTCGCCGAGAATCAGGCGCAACAGCGTCGTCTTGCCCGCGCCATTGGGGCCGATGATGCCGATGCGGTCGCCGCGTTGCAGGCGGCAGGAAAAGTCGCGCACCACGGCTTGATCGCCAAAGCTTTTGGATACATCGACCAATTCAGCCACCAGGCGACCGCTTTTTTTGCCGGCGTCGATCGCCAGCTCGACGCATCCCTGGCGCTCCCGCCGTGCCGCGCGTTCGCGCCGCAGCCGTTCAAGCCGGCGCACACGGCCTTCGTTGCGCGTTCGCCGCGCTTCGACGCCTTTACGAATCCAGACTTCTTCCTGCGCCAACAGTTTATCGAAGCGAGCGTTAAGGCTTGCCTCGTCGTGCAGCGCTTTTTCCTTGATCGCCTGATAATCGGCAAAGCAACCGGGAAACGATTGCAGGCGGCCGCGATCCAGCTCGACGATGCGCGTCGAAACACGGTCGAGAAAATGCCGATCGTGCGTGATGAAAACCATCGCCACGGCAGACGCGCGCAGCATGTCCTCCAACCATTCGATAGCCTCGATATCGAGATGGTTGGTCGGTTCGTCAAGCAGCAATACATCCGGCGGCACCGCCAATGCCTGCGCCAGCGCCAGCCGTTTTTTCTGCCCGCCGGACAACGTGCCGACCCGCGCACCGGCATCGAGTGAAAAGCGCTGGATCGCCTGTTCCGCCTGCGCTTCAAAAGACCAGGCCTGGCGCATCTCGAGCGCACTTTGCAGATGGTGCAGACGATCAAGCAGAAATACCTGACGCTCCGGCGATACGGAAATCTCATGCGCCACGGCATGGTACTCGGCGAGCAGTGACGAAACCTCGCCCATGCCGGTGACGACCGCCTCAAACACGCTCATATCCGGCGCAAACAGGGGTTCCTGCGGCACATACCCCAAATGCAGCCCCGGCTGCCGCCGATCTGTCGCACCAGGCTCGTCGACACCACGCCATCATCGAGCGCACCCTGACCCGCCAAAGCGCGCAGCAGAGAAGATTTACCGCTACCGTTGCGCCCGATCAGCGCCACACGCTCACCCGGATCAAGCTGAAAACTGGCGTGGTCGAGCAGCGGCACATGACCGTAAGCCAATGAGGCATCGGAAAGCGTCAGATAGGGCATTTCAGCAGCTCTTTAACAAATCATTAAGCGACGGCGCCCCGGCCGCGCCCGCCCAGAAAGCATCGGACACGTCAAACATATTCCTCCAAAATAAATGTCACGGCGGCAAGTGCGTGAATCCGGGCGCTATCGAAGACGGGCAGCGGGCATTCTTCCGGCTGCAACAGCAAACCGATTTCCGTGCAGCCGAAAATCACCGCTTGCGCACCTTTTGCCTGCAAACCGGCAATGACGCTCTGAAAAAATGCGCGCGCCTCGGCAGTCAGGCGATTGCGGCACAGCTCCTCGAAAATCACCCGATCAATTTCATCCTGCTGCGCCGCATCCGGAACAAGTGCATGCACGCCCCGCAGACGCAAGCGGTCGGTATAAAAACCGTCGCGCATGGTAAAGCGCGTCCCCAGTAAAGCGGCGGTATGCAGTCCCTCGATCCGGAGGGCATCGGCAACGGCATCGACGATGTGCAGCAGAGGAATATTGACCGCGTTCTGTACGGTATCGGCAACCTTGTGCATGGTGTTGGTCGCCAATACCAGCGCCTGCGCGCCAACGCTTTCCAGCCGGCGGGCACTCTGCGCGAGGACTTCTCCGGCCTGCGCCCAGTCGCCTGCCCGCTGCATCCGCACAATAGGCTCAAACTCCAGGCTATGCATCACGATGTCGGCGCTGTGATTGCCGCCCAGGCGGGCGTTGATTTCGCGGTTGATGCACTGGTAGTAGGACACCGTGCTCTCCGGACTCATACCGCCGATGATACCCAGGGTTTTCAGTTTCATTCCGGCAAATCCTCGATCTGCCGCACCAGACGCCCAGCGTGATCCCTGGCCTTGGCCTGCACGCTTTGCAGATCTTCCTCACGGCTAAGTCCGGCAATGTACATCATGCTGTTGGAAATGACCGGTTGCCCGAACTGCAAGCCGCACAACAGCCCCGTCTGGCGTAAAGGCGGAATAAACGCCTCAATGGCGTAATTCATCGCCTGGCCTTCCGCATAGGCTTCGGCTGGCGAGCCGGTGGTAAAGGAAACGATGAGCCGCTTGCCGCCCAATTTGGCACCTGATCCATAGGCAAAACCGTGCGTGAACACATCGTCCAGCCATTTCTTAAGCAGTGCGGGCAGGCTGTACCAGAAAAGCGGGAACTGCCAGACGATCACGTCGGCGGCAAGCAGTGCCTGCTGTTCGGCGGCAATATCGATCTGGTAGTCGGGATACAGCGCGTCCAAACGGCGAATCTGCGCATGGGGCAGACGACCGGCAAGTTCATCGAGAATCGCCCGATTGGCGGTAGACTGCTGCAGGTTCGGATGGCCGGAAATAATCAGGATGTTTTTCATGGCAACTTCCTTTGCGTTTTCTGGGAAAATTTTCTGGAAAAGGTTGATAACACGATCAAGCCATCAATGGGATCGCACACACATGTGAAAGCAATCACACCAAGGCAAATGGTGCAATATAAACGACCAGGAAAAAAAGCGCATACCTGGGCAATCATTACGCCTTCATCCGCAGTCCTGACGTGCCGATAATCACAATCTGCCGGATAGATCATCAAAACGATAGAAAGTGACCAGCTACCCACGATAGCGGCGGTTATAACTTCAAGTTATTTCACCATGACGAAAAGATTTCTTCGCCCGCCATGCTTTCAGGGATAATGCCCAACTTCCACACGCTGCTTCATCGGTGTTTCATCGCATTACTTTTATTGCACCACTTTCCATGGATTTTGCTTATCTCAGCGAAGTTTTTCCGCAATACATTAGCGCAACGGGAGAAACGCTACGCTTGTCACTGTGGGGCGTCGGGTTGTCGTTACTACTCGGTCTGCCGGTATGCATTGCAGTCGTCTACCGCTTGCCCGTACTCGCTCGATTCTGCCGCCTGTATATCGAGCTATCACGCAACACGCCGCTGCTGGTGCAATTATTTTTCCTTTATTACGGCCTGCCGAAACTGGGCGTCCACCTATCAGGCTTTGTCTGTGGGGTGATCGGACTGACCTTCCTGGGGACATCTTATATGGCCGAAGCGTTCCGCGGCGGCATTGAATCGGTGAACAAGATTCAACAAGAGGCAGCACTGAGCATTGGGCTAACTCCCGCACAAACTTTTATTTATGTCGTATTCCCGCAATCACTTGCGGCGTCCGTCCCGGCGCTGGTTGCCAATACGCTATTCCTGATCAAAGAGACCTCGGTTGTCGGCGTATTGGCGGTAGTGGAATTACTCAATCTGAGCAAGGAGTTAATCGGTCTGGATTACCAGACGAACGAGGCACTGCTGATGCTGGTGCTCGGCTATGCGACACTATTGCTACCCGTAATCGCCTTGGCGCCATGGATCGAGCGCCAGGTACGCAAAGCAAGCCATGGCTGAACCGGTCGAATGGGGCGCATATGCCTGGCGGCTATTGCTTGGCATGAAGATGACATTTGCCATCTCCGTCATCTCGATGGGTATTTCAATTCTTGGCGGGCTACTGTTCGGAATACTGATGATGCTGCCCAGTCGGTTGTTGCGTTTTTGCTGCCGCTGCTATCTGGAACTGATCCGCTTCATTCCGCTTCTGGTATTGCTGTTCATCTTTTATTTTGGACTGGCCGGCTGGTTCGACTGGCACTGGGAACCGTATGTGGTCTGCATTTTCGTGTTTAGCCTATGGGGCATTGCCGAAATGGGTGACCTCGTGCGTGCAGCGCTCTCGTCGATCGACAAGCATCAGAGCGAAACAGCGTTGGCACTCGGTTTGAGCAAGGCACAAACCTTCCGTTACGTGCTGCTGCCGCAAAGTATCCGCCGCGCCTTGCCCGGCATAGTCAACCTGCTGACGCGAATGGTCAAGACGACAGCGCTGGCCGCGTTGATCGGCGTTGTCGAAGTCGTTAAAGTTGCGCAGCAGATTATCGAGTTGCACCCAAGCGCTTCATTCTGGATTTATGGAGCCGTATTTGTGCTGTACTTTATCGTCTGTTATCCACTTTCTCTGCTGGCAGCGCGCCTAGAACAACAGGAGCGGGAGTCATGAAATCCGTAACCGGCACAACGGCGCCACTGCTCAGCTTGCGCGGCGTTGATAAATACTACGGCGATATTCATGCTCTGCATGACATCAATCTGGATATTGCCGCCGGCGAAGTGGTCGTTCTGCTCGGCCCTTCCGGCTGCGGAAAAAGCACATTGCTACGCTGCATCAACGGACTGGAGCCCACTCAGGGCGGGCGAATCTTTCTCGACGGCTACGGCGCACTGGGAAAGGATATTGGCTGGCACGCCGCCCGTCAGCACATCGGCATGGTTTTCCAGAGCTATGAACTATTCAACCATCTCAACGTGCTGGACAACATCCTGCTCGGTCCGCTCAAGGCACAGAAACGACAACGCGATGAAGTAGAAGCACAAGCCGATCAGCTATTGCAGCGCATTGGGCTTTACGAGCGCAAAACAGCCTATCCGCGCGAACTGTCCGGTGGCCAGAAGCAGCGCATCGCCATCGTCCGTGCGCTCTGCCTGAATCCGAAACTTCTTCTCCTCGACGAAATCACCGCTGCGCTCGACCCGGAGATGGTGCGCGAAGTGCTCGACGTTGTCCTCGAACTGGCCGCCGAAGGTATGACGATGCTCATCGTCACGCATGAAATGGGCTTTGCGCGAAAGGTTGCCGATCGCATTATTTTCATGGACGCCGGAAGAATCATCGAGCAGGCCGATCCGGAAACTTTTTTTACTGCCCCAGCCTCGCAACGGGCACAGGCATTCCTCAACCTTATGCATTATTGACACATTTAATTTTTGACTTGACCGAAAGGACCCTCCAATGAAAAAGACGATTCTCCTGGCGACATTACTCGGCGCTCTATTTACCCAGGCTTCAGCCTTTGCCGCCAGCCCTGAAGACCTCAAAGCCAAGGGGGAAGTTCGTATTGGCGTTTTCAGCGACAAGCCCCCTTTCGGCTACGTCGACGCCAAAGGCATCTCGCAAGGTTTCGATGTTGAGATCGGCCGTTATATCGCTAAAGATCTGCTGGGTGACGCAAACAAGGCCAAATTCGTACTGGTGGAAGCTGCCAACCGCGTCGAATTCCTACGATCTGGCAAGGTCGACATCATTCTTGCTAACTTCACCGTCACGCCGGAACGTGCCAAGGTTGTCGATTTTGCCAAACCTTACATGAAAGTCGCACTCGGTGTCGTATCCCCCAACAAAGCGGTCATCACCGACATCGCCCAGCTCAAGGGAAAAACCCTGCTACTCAATAAAGGCACGACGGCTGACCGTTACTTCAGCAAGGAGCACAAGGAAATCAAAAGCTTGAAGTTCGACCACAACACCGAAACCTTCAATGCCCTTGTCGATGGGCGCGGCGAGGCATTGGCACACGACAATACTCTGCTGCTCGCCTGGGCAGAAGAACATCCTGGTTACACCGTCGGTATCGCTCGTCTGGGCAACGATGATTTCATCGCTCCAGCCGTCGCCAAGGGCGATGACAAACTACGCGCCTATCTGGATGAAAAAATTGAGGAAATCAGCAAAAACGGCGTACTCAAGGCTGCTTACCAGAAAACGTTGCGACCCGTATTCGGTGACAAAGTGCCTGCTTCGGAAATTTTAGTCGACAACCTCAAATAAGCTTAGGCGGACAACAGGTCGTAGAGAAACAAAATCTGGCTTACCACACCCGGCGCAAACGCCATCGCGCCGCATCGACCTTGATCCATCATCTTGATTTACAGGCGCCGGCTCATGGCTTTGGCTTATCGTATTGAAGCGCTTTTAGCGAAGAGGTTGTGGCAGAAGGCGTACTTGTTGTCGATTTGGATGGCTCGCTGATCTATACCGACATGCGGCACGAATCGGCCGTGCGTCTGCTACGGGACCATCCGCTGGCTGTGCTTGAGTTTTCCAATCCCGATGCATGGCTTTCACTGCTGCTGGCATTTCTTGCCTTCAGCATCTGCGCATCCTCCATCTATGTCGTCAGCGACCTGCCCGATCTGGAAAACGACCGGCGGCATCTGCGTAAGAAAAGCCGGTCGTTTTCACCGTCAGGGATCGTATCAGCCTGGCGATAGGCATGACATTCGGCCATCCTGCTAGCCGGAATGGTGGGCCTGCCATCGCTTTCGTAACTGCCGCCAGCCGTCGGGCAACCGGCTATGTCCCCGCTGCCTGCGCCCCATTTAAAGCATTCAAAGGCCCGGCAGTGCGGCAAATCCAGCGTGCCAGCGGCGGCGCGGTCAAGATCACAACGAACAGGCGCAGAGTCTGTGTTGCCGCGACAAATGGTATATCCGTTTTTGTGCCGCTATCCATTGCCAGCAAAATGATTGCATCCAGCCCACCGGGCGTTGTGGCCAGATAAGCGGTCAGCAGATCACTACCAGCAAAACGGTGCAGCATCCAGGCAAAAAATGCGCACAGCCCGATAAGCATGAAGGCTGAGAAAAAGAGCCAGTGCATCTTGCGCAGACTTGCGTATAACAGCGTGCGGTTGAAGCCAAGTCCGACGAACCAGCCGATGAGCATCGAAGCGGCCATTTGAAAAACCGGCGGCAGACGGAAATCCATCCAGCCCGCCGCATTGATGACGGCACCGGTCAGCATCGTCACCAGCAAAGCACCGGCAGGGATGCGTAAACGCCAGGCAATAAAACCGAAAATCGCCATAATCACCAGCGTCAGCGCCATTTGCACCAGATCGCCCTGGAAAAAAGCAGATAACGAAAACCGCGCATTCGCCGCAACATCGATGGGATGTGGCACCGATAGACGATGTACTGCCAGCGAGGCCAGCAGAACGACAAGCAACATGCGCAGATACTGCATCATCGCCACCATGTGCACATCCGACCCATAGGCTTCGGCCAGCGCAATCATCGCACTCGCGCCACCGGGCGAAGCGCCCCAGGCCGCCGTATTGCCGGGCAACACCCGCCACCGGGTCAGAAACCAGCCCACCAACGGCAATTACCGAACTCAAAACCATGGCACCGAGTACTTGCCAGTTTTCGGTCAGCGCCCCCAATACCGACGGCGTCATGCTCTTTGTCGCTGCACAGCCGACCAGCGCCTGCGCATAAATGAAGCAAGGACGCGGCAATTTCAGCCTCGCGCCCAAAAGCCGGAAACTCATCCCACACAGCACCGAACCGAGAAAAAATGCTGCGGGCACACCCAACCAGACCAGTGCGCCACCCACGGCAACTGAAAATAGGAGCAATGCGATCCACTGCATGTTTTGGCAAGGTACGGATTGCCCGTGCAAAATTGCGGACATTGTTGAGGCGGCCGGATCCAATGAGGGGGCGAGCATGATACTGCGACTCGCACAGGAAATGCCGAAAAAGACGCATTCCGACGACCTCTACCGAGGTTAGCCGGAATAACCAGAGACAGCGGCAGATGAAAAAAGAAAACCCGCCATTAGCGGGTCGGAAAGAAAAACGGAGAATGACTACAAATGACCATTTACAACACAGCCGCACGCCCAAGGCAGTGCGGCTGTCAAGTTGGCAGGTTGAAAAATGGCGCTTCTAATATTATTTAAGGTTAAGCCCCCACAAGCGTTCAAGGTTGAATGCACCAACGCTTATGCGGCACGGAGACTGGCGGCAAAAGCCGTTTCGATGCTTTTCGGAAAATGGAACCGGCAGAAGGTGCGGCGGATACCCACCTCATCGACACCATTACGCGCATCTTCAAAGCGGATGCCCAACGCACGTCCATTGGACGCCAGCGTTGCAAAAGCATACTGCCAGCGCCGCGCCTCGGCCAACCGTTCGCGCAATTCACTTTCGTTGTAAATGGCAACACCCGCCCGTTTCAGCGATTCCAGAAAAGCGTCGAAAGATTCTTTACTCAGACTACCCATGTTCAACTCCTTTGCTATGCTTTTTTTGGTCCAGCGACATGGATGATCTGTCGCCATGAGCCGATTAACGCGCTGTCCATGCGGCGGTTGACAAAAAATTTCGCTCGCACTCTCGAAACACCGTCAAATATCGTAAGAATTACGGGAAGCACATTCCAGATCAATGACTTACAATAGGCACTGCACTTGTCAGACCACCCAAAAAACTCTTAATGAGCCTTCCCAACCATCGATCCGGCCACGAATCGGCGCAAAAGACCGCGGCAAGCATGCATGAAACCACGCGGGAAATCATTCCTGGGATAAAACGTGCACAGGCACGGGAAATAGAACTGCTCGCACCCGCCAGAAACGCCGATTTGGCATGGCCGCCATTGAGCACGGTGCGGATGCCGTATATATCGGCGGCCCCTCTTTTGGCGCGCGTGCCGATGCCGGCAATGCTCTGCCGGATATCGAACGCCTGGTCAGACATGCGCACCGCTTCAATGCCCGTGTGCTGATCGCACTCAATACCATCCTGCGTGACGATGAACTGGAAACTGCGCGCCGCCTCATCTGGCAATGCTGGGAAGCCGGTGTAGACGCCCTGATCGTGCAGGACATGGGGTTGCTTGAACTTGATTTGCCGCCCATTCAATTGCATGCCAGCACACAATGCGACATCCGCACGCCGGAAAAAGCGCGCTTTCTCGAGAGCGTCGGATTCTCCCGGCTAGTACTGGCGCGCGAACTGTCACTGGCGCAGATTCATGCCATCGCCGCCCAAACGACGGCGGAGCTCGAATTTTTTATCCACGGCGCACTGTGTGTCAGCTACAGCGGCCAATGCTATCTGAGCTATGCGCACACCGGACGCAGCGCCAATCGTGGCGACTGTTCGCAGGCCTGCCGCCTTCCCTACACGCTCACCGACACATCGGGCACAACGCTGCGCTCCGGCAAACACCTGCTCTCGCTCAAGGACAACGACCAACGCGCCAACCTGCGGCCGCTGATTGAGGCTGGCATCCGCTCGTTCAAGATCGAAGGCCGGCTTAAGGATCTGGCCTACGTCAAAAACATCACCGCCTGTTACCGGCAGCAGCTCGACGCCATCATCGACGCCGGGGAAGGCTGGCGGCGCGCATCCTCTGGCCGTTGCTCCTTTTTCTTCACACCGCAGCCGGAAAAAACCTTTAACCGTGGCGCCACCGACTACTTTGTCAATGAACGCCATGCCGATATCGGCGC
>ERZ772827.1241-NODE-1241-length-13035-cov-4.052696_pt1 | contig 13035 bp, 8 predicted proteins | sample MGYA00580850_ERZ772827 | MGnify/ENA primary metagenome ERZ772827 (study PRJEB29015, sample SAMEA2737950) | human oral metagenome | biome: human oral; feature: human-associated habitat; material: dental | place: China | collected 2145 ...
TGTTCTTAGGCAAAACGTTGTCTTTCTCTACCACGATAAAGCCTTCTAGCCCGTTTATCACACCCAGTTTACCTTTGGGGAGCTTAATGATGTTGTTGCTGCTATCCTCTAAAATCACGTCGCTATCTATCACCACGTTGTCGTTTTCGCCCTTTTGCATCGCCTCGTACATGCCATGCCACGTGCCGAGGTCAGCCCATCCGAAGTGGCATTGCATAACAAACACATCGTTGGATGATTCTAATATGCCGTGCTCGATAGAGAGATTGGGATAGAGTGGGAAGTTCTCGTGAATGAAGAGGGCTTCTTCGTGGGCGTCGAACTCGGGATTGTCGGCATCATATTGTCTAAGAACAGGTGGCAATAGCTCGCTGAAACGAGTGAAGGCAAAGCGTGCATTGAACAGGAAAAGTCCTGTATTCCAATAAAACTCACCACTTTGCATAAACACGCGGGCGAACTCGCGGTCAGGTTTTTTGGTAAACGACTGCACTTCGAACACATCGTCTTCCACTGCTTTACCCATCTGTATGTAGCCATATCCCGGTTCGGGGCGCGTCGGTTTCACGCCCAACGTAAGCATACCATCGTTTTTCGACACGAAGTCTAATCCGCGAATGATGTCACGCTGAAAAGCTTCTTCGCCCTGAATAGCCTGATCGGATGGCGTTACCACAAGGTTTGCCTCGGGACATAGACGAAAAACGCGGTGCGAAGCCCATGCCACACTTGGTGCCGTACTTCGATAAATTGGCTCGGATAAAATGTTTTCGGGTGGCAATTCAGGCAGTTGATTGCGCACGATGTCGGCGTAGGTCTCGTTTGTACTCACCAATATATGCGAAGGGTCTATCAATTGCGCAAAACGGTCGAACGTTTGTTGCAACTGACTTCTACCCACTCCGAAGAAGTCTACAAATTGTTTTGGGAAAGCCATACGACTGTAAGGCCATAGGCGAAGTCCTCGGCCACCTGCCAAAATCAGGCAATAGTTGTTGTTAGTGTTCATTTTATCAGACGTGTTGGTTTCACGGACGAAAGGTATGAAAAAACTTCAAGTCCGCCAAACAATCAAAGGTTATTTATTCTCAATTAACAAGTAGTTTCAACCAGTAACCTGGCCACACCCAGAACCGGCCTCACCCCCAGCCCCTCTCCAAGGGGAGAGGGGAGTAGTATGCCTTGCTATTGCTGTGGGTGTATGCCCTGTTAGCAGGCTGTATTTATTCTTTTGCATTGCTGCCGCGAAACATATCACTCCCCTCTCCCCTTGGAGAGGGGCTGGGGGTGAGGCCGGTAGTTGTTGGTCAGTTGTGGGCTGAGGCCAGCTATGTGGGATGATTTCTTCTTTATCCCACTTGACTTCCTGCCTTCACTTCTTTCATCAGCGATAGTAGACTCAGCCCGCCGTCGTAGTTCTCGGCAGAGAGAATCATGCCTTGACTTTCGATGCCCATCAGTTGTCGGGGAGCCAAGTTGGCGATGAACACCACGTCGCGACCCACCAATTCTTCGGGCTCGTAGAACTTAGCGATACCGCTAACGATGGTGCGCGGCGTACCACTGCCGTCGTCGAGTGTGAATTTAAGCAGCTTATTAGCCTTCTTCACCTTTTCGCAGGCAAGTATGCGGCCCACTCTAAGGTCCAGCTTCTCAAAGTCGGCGAAGTCCACCGTGGGTTTAATCTCCTTGGCCTTATACGTTTCGGCCTCGTTAGCCTTCTTCGTATCGGCCAGCTTTTTCAGTTGAGCCTCGATGGCATCGTCCTCTATTTTCTCGAACAGCAGTTCGGGTTCGGCCAGCTGATGCCCAGGCTTTAATATCTCGGTGTTGCCAAGTGCATTCCAATCTACCCCCTCCATGTTAAGCATGCTGCGCAACTTAGCACTGCTAAATGGCAAGAACGGCTCAAAGGCGATAGCCAAGTTGGCCACCAATTGCAGCGAGATATAAAGGATGGTTTCAACCCTTTTGGGGTCGGTTTTCCACACCTTCCACGGCTCGCACTCGGTGATATACCTGTTGCCGATGCGCGCCAGCACCATTGCCTCTTTCTGTGCATCGCGGAATTTGTAGGCATCGAGCAGGCTTTCCACCTTTTCTTTCACGTCTTTAAATTCGTCTAGGGCCTGTTTGTCCACCTCGTTCAGTTCGCCGCAGGCAGGCACACGACCGTCGAAATACTTCTTCGTAAGCTGCAAAGCCCTGTTAACAAAGTTGCCATACACGGCTACAAGCTCGTTGTTGTTACGTTCTTGGAAGTCTTTCCACGTAAAGTTGTTGTCTTTTGTTTCGGGTGCGTTGGCCGTAAGCACATATCTCAGCACGTCTTGCTTGCCTGGGAAATCCTCCAAGTATTCGTGTAGCCACACCGCCCAGTTCTTCGAAGTAGATATCTTGTCGTCTTCCAAGTTCAGGAATTCGTTCGCAGGAACGTTTTCGGGCAGTATATATCCGCCGTGTGCTTTAAGCATTACGGGGAATACGATGCAGTGGAACACGATGTTGTCTTTGCCGATGAAGTGCACCAAACGTGTTTCGGGGTCTTTCCACCACTTCTCCCACGTGTCGGGCAGTAACTCTTTGGTGTTCGAAATGTAACCGATGGGCGCATCAAACCAAACGTACAGCACTTTGCCCTCTGCTCCTTCAACGGGTACGGGAATACCCCAATCCAAGTCGCGTGTCATAGCTCGTGGTTGCAAGTCAATGTCCAACCAGCTTTTGCACTGCCCATATACGTTGGGTCGCCATTCCTTATGCCCTTCCAAAATCCACTGTTTCAGCCAGTCTTGGTACTTGTCTAGGGGCAGATACCAGTTCTTGGTCTTCTTCAACACAGGTTGCGAACCGCTGATAGTAGAGCGTGGGTGCAGCAGTTCGGTAGGCGAAAGGTCGCGCCCGCACTTCTCGCACTGGTCGCCATACGCCCCTTCGTTGTGGCAGTGGGGACATTCGCCCGTTATATAGCGGTCGGCCAGAAACTGGTGCGCCTCCTCGTCATAATATTGTTCGGTTTCTTTTTCCAGCAGTTTGCCGTCTTCGTATAGTTTCTTAAAGAAGTCGCTAGCCAGCTGATGGTGCGTGGGCGAGGTCGTCCGGCTGTAAATGTCGAACGAGATGCCGAAGTCTTCGAAACTCTTTTTTATCATAGCGTGGAACCTGTCTACCACGTCTTGCGGACTAACGCCCTCTTTTCTTGCCCTGATAGTGATGGGCACGCCGTGTTCGTCGCTACCTCCGATAAACACCACGTCCTCCTTTTTCAGTCGCATGTATCGCGCGTAGATGTCGGCAGGCACGTAAACGCCGGCCAAGTGTCCGATATGCACGCCGCCGTTAGCGTAAGGCAAGGCGGCTGTGATGGTGGTTCGTTTGTATTGTTTCTGTTCCATTGTACTATATATAATAATGTGTACTTGCCCGTTTCCTCCCTCCGTGTTTGTGTAACATTGGGTTAAGGCACTGCAAAAGTACAAAAAAAATGCGGCATGTATTTATTTTGGGGTGCGAAACTTAGGTTTATCGCATCGGGATAAACTTCTTCGTCACTCATATTTGCATTTCATTGTCAGCCAACAAACTGCGGTTTTGCAAAGCTAAGCAACTTTTTTATCAGGCCAAATGCTCGGCTGTTTTTTGCTTAACCCACATGGCCACGGGGGAGATGTGCCCCGTTCGTGGCAACAACGGCCTAGGCATTGCCCGCTTAAAGCTCCCTCCGTCTTCGCATAGATGGGCGCAATGCGTTGCAAGCTGCTTGTTTTTTACGGCACCCGAATACAGAATTTATCAACACCCAACATCTTTTATCATACGCAAGCGGTGTCTTGTAGCCAAATAATCGTACATTTGCAGATGCGCTATGTGTAACAGAAGTCGCAGATGTAGGTTGGAAAAAGAATGTTCAAAAACGAGAATGGAGCGTATGAAAAAGATACTGTTTAAGGTGTTGTCCGTAATAAGCCCGCTGCTTATTCTTGCACTTTTAGGCACGATGCAAGGGGCATGGTTCGATTCAGAGGAATTTATAGAGTTGGAAGATGCAGAACTTCATCATCCCACGGCCATTCAATACACCTTGTATTATTTGGTTAGCATCATCTTATTTGCCCTTTCTTGGTTGTTGTTGAATCATCAATACAAGAAAAGTTCGGCTTTTTCTGGCCGAGTGCTTTACGGTTTCCTTTTGGCCTTAGACATCGCGATCATCTTGATATGCGCCACTGCTCTTTAAGCCCCAATCGGGCATTGGCGCCTGTACCGATTTTGTGTATTGTTGAGCATCTTGCCTGTCTTATTCTCGGAGGCGTAGCGGGCTACGTCAAGAGAATAAGACAGGCAAGATGCCGACAAGCAAACGAAAGATGGACAGGAGGCAATGCAAACAACTTAAAAACATTTGATAAGCGGTACAATGGCAGATTTGGGTTTAACACATCCCACAAGAATTGTTTTTATTGTCACCAAAGAAGTTAATGGCGTTCTGTTCAAATCTTTTCTACTTGTATCATTCAAAGGGAATCTGCCGCCATCATAGCCCCATCTTCCTCTTCGAAATGCGGATACATCTTAACTTGGTGATTCACTCTTGATTTGTCAACAGTATCAGTTTCCGACTCATATTTCTTGAAATTTTCAGCCTGCTCAAAGATTTCTTTAAACACTTCATCTTGTGGAACAGGCGGATATCCATGTTCTGCAAGAATAAGTATTAAGTCCATTTGTAGTTCGGCCTTAATGTCCGAACGATTAGCCCAATCAGTATATTTTGATTTGTCGTCCACCATCTTTTTCACTGCAGCAGCCAACGTAAGTAACTTGTCTTCTGGATATTCAAAGCCAAACTTATGGGCAATACATTTCAGAATATCGTAGAAAGCCTTTTCTTCATAAGTTATTCCCAAGTCTTTAAACGATTTCTTTTCCTCGTTCACTTCTTTCAATAGTTCAGCCATCTTGCTAGCCACCTCGTCAAGCACCTCTTGGGCAAACACGGCATTGTCGCTTCTGTCATTATACTTATTCACCAACTCGTTCAGGCGTTTCGTAAAATCCACACCTTTCATCTTGTTTACCTTCTTAAATTCGGTAATCACCGTGCGTAGCAACTTCTCCATTAATTTCACCTTCGTATTGGGCAACTGTAGTCTTTCGAGCCTCGCCATGTATTCCTCGCTCAATAAGTCTAGGTCTTTAGTGTCGGCGTTCACCTGTGCCACTTCTTCTACACCTTCCGACTGCAACGCTTCACGAAGCATTTGGCTTACCCTATGGTTCATCTGCGTTACATCGGGGGCATCTCCTTTCGTTATCTTATAAACAATTGCACGCACGCCCGTGAAGAAATGTATGTCTTCGTGTTCTTCTTTATTAATTTCATCGTGGCTAGAACAGAGATTAAATGCAGATTTCAATTTTCTCACGTGTCCCATGAAGAGTGTCTGTGTCTTTTCGCTACGCTGCACAAACTCTGCAGCGCGCTTTAGACAATCAAGTTGTTCTAAAGGCGTGCCCATGGTGAATTTTGAGTAGTCGAATGGAGAAAACATTCTGCGCAGAATATCCAATTCGTCTTTTACCATTGATAGTGACTTTTCAATTGTTTCTACATTCTCTTCCATATTGCCACCACCAGCATACTGTTTCAAAGCATTATTCATACTGCTTTTAATGCCGATATAGTCTACAACCAGCCCCTTGTCCTTGCCCTCATACACGCGGTTTACACGAGAAATGGTTTGAATGAGTGTGTGCTTTTGCAAAGGCTTGTCAATATACATCGTATCGAGACAGGGCACATCAAAACCTGTAATCCACATATCCACAACGATGGCAATCTTAAATTCCGACTCAGCATCTTTAAAAGCTAGGTCTAGTTTCTTTCTGTCGTCATCATTGCCCAGAAGATTATAAAGCGTTTCTTCATCATCTTTCGAACGGGTCATCACCATCTTGATGCGTTCAGCCTCCCATGTTGGTCGCAGCGAAACAATATGCTTATAAAGGTTGTAGGCTATCTGGCGATTAGCGCATACAAACATCGCTTTACCGCATACGGTGCTACCTTCCTCTATGCGCTTCTCATAATGGTCAATAAAGTCTTTGGCCACGGCAGCCAATCGCTTTGAGTCGCCAATGATTTTATCCATCTGTGTCACAGCTCTCTTGCTTTCTTCAATCTGATATTCATTGGCACCTTCCTCAGCACATTGGTTATAATAGTTCTCAATCTCTTGCAATTGCTTATGGTCGGCAAACACCTTGGCTGCACGACCCTCATATACAATGCGGCGAGTGATGCCATCAATCACCGATTCTGTCATTGTATACGAATCCACCACACTTCCAAACACGTCTATCGTAGCATCGATAGGTGTTCCTGTAAATCCAACATACGTGGCATTGGGTAGCGAGTCGTGCAGATACTTTGCAAAACCATAACTGCGCTTTACGCCTTTGTCTGTAATCGAAATGTTTTGAGAGATATTTGTTTGCGAGCGATGAGCCTCATCAGAGATGCAGATGATGTTGGCACGGTCAGATAGTAAGTTGATGTCTTCAGAAAATTTATGGATAGTGGTTAGGAAAACGCCACCGCTCTTCCTTCCTCTTAGCAGTTCGCCCAGTTCTTTGCGTGTTTCCACATTGATAATTGTCTCATCACCAACAAATAGTTTGGCATTTACAAACTGTGCAGCCAATTGGTCGTCCAAGTCGGTGCGGTCGGTAATCAACACAATTGTGGGCGAAGCCAGGTGGCGGCTTCGCATCAACATTCGCGTCAGGAACAACATCGTCATACTTTTTCCGCATCCCGTAGCCCCAAAGTATGTTCCACCCTTTCCGTCGCCTTTGATATTGATGTGCGAGTGTCCTAAAATGTTCTCGTAAAGCAAATGCGTTGCAAAAAACTGTGGATAGCGACACACCATCTTTTGTTCTCCTTTTGAATTGTCGGGGAAGAACACAAAGTCTTTCATTACGCTCAACAGACGCTCCCGTCTAAACAATCCTTCCACCATCGTGTGCAGCGAGCCAATGCCGTCATCCGATTTGTCCGTACTCTCCACCTTACGCCAAGCATAGAAAAAATCGTAAGGAGTAAACAGCGTACCATACTTATTATTAACGCCATCGCTAATCACCACGAAGGCATTATAACGGAATAAGTTGGGAATGTCTCTGCGATAGCGTACCGTCAGTTGCGTGAAGGCATTCATAATGGTTGTGTCCTCCTTCACCGCACTCTTAAATTCCATCACCACCACGGGCAAACCATTTACGTAGACAATACCATCAGGTATGCGTTTCTCCTGACCTACTATCTCCAGTTGATTTACGATTTTGAAGATGTTGCGGTCGGTATGTTCAAAGTCAATCACTTCAACAAACAAGTCTGGCTTTGATGCATCCTCACGTTTAATGGCAAAGCCTTCCGTCATCAGTCTATATATTTGTGCATTCTGTGCATAAAGCGAATCCCCATTGTCTGCCTTCAGCTTGGCAATAACGTGTTCCATTTCTAATGCCGTTATACCTTCTGTGGCATAACGTTCCATCAAAAATAGTCGTAGGTCGTCCAACAGCAGAACCTCGGACAACTCTTTATGAATTGTCTCGCCATTCTTATACTCATATCCCTGCTGCTCCAGCAGTTCCATAATGGCCATTTCTAATGCGTGTTCGTTGAAGTGTGACATAAGTATTATCTATTAATCATTTTTTTAAGCAATCACTTTAAACCCAATTGCTTTTTCTAAACCAACTATAAGCTTTTGACCAAGATTCTCGTTTGTGTAGATTTCGTGAAGTCATTTGCCTCATGAGGGCACGCAGATCTCAGATCAATTATTCTTGTCATTATGTATAACTTGTCCATCTATTTATTATTATCTTGAAACATGTTTGCTAAAATTTGGTATTCAGTTTTTTGGAACAGATCAACGTTTCCAGACGTTCCCAACTTGATAATGTCGTTGCACTTCTTTAAGCGCGAAAGCATTGGAAGAATAATAGTTATACCACGATTAATAAAATCATTTAACTCTTTTTCCGAAGAAGGTATTTTATAGCCATCAGGACTACTAGAAATAATCACTCCGCTATCTCTAAGTTTTGCTATGATTTTTGCCCGAAATACATGAATAGTCATCTTGTCAAACCCTAAATAGCAGAGTTGGTTTATTAACTCCTTTGTTGGAATATACTTGCGTGGAGACCTGTTCATAAAACGGAACAACAAATACTCAAGAACTGCAATCTTTTGCTTTTCTTCTACATTATCAGAACCTTTATGAGTTTCTATATAAAATTTAGCTTTCCGATAACAGATGTCTGCAATTTGAGCATTATATAGAGGATCTAAATCATTATGTTGAATATCAAAGTTCGCAAAGGTTTGCGGAAACTCCTTAATCATAAGAATCTTAGACGACAATATTGATTTATAATTATTACCATTTGCCCTTTTCTTCTTATGCTCATCATAATTATAGGCAAGTGAACCTGCAACAATATCAGCTACCTGGATTATCAAATTGTCTTTGCTGTCTTCAAACCGGAAAAGACTTTTATCAAAAAAAGTCAATGGAACTTCACGTTCTCTTATATATCTGGCAAAAGACTGTAAGTATTCATTTTGTCCTACCTCATCTGCAACAATAACTAAATTACTGAAACTAGTTCTCAATTCTTGGTAGACAAGATTATTGATAAACTTATAGAAAGAAGGTTTAAATCTCAACCCTGATTGTTCGTGAATCTTTCTTTTATCACATACTAATACAAGTATTTTAAAAGGCAACGCTTTCAGTTCATTTAATATAGAAATGCGTTTGCGATGATCTTTTCCTATTCTGCTTGACTTAATCTCACCATTAGGAAAATATTTATTTCGAATTGTTTCAACGTTTGCTTTTACTGTTGGGATGTCATTTTCATCTACAATGATAGCAGTTATAATAAAATGTGTAGTGCAACCTTCATTCTCAAAATTATAGCCGAAGGCACCAAACTCATCTACATAAGCATATTTTGTAATCATAAACAATATATTATTGCACCATCTTCGCTAAAAGCAAAGACTGTAACTCGGTTATTTTTTCGTTTTCTTGTTTATACAAGATTATATTTTTATATAGTGTATCAACTTTATGAGAGAAGTCAATGCAAATATCTATTTCGGGTATCATTACTTCAAACGATTCAATATTGTTAATCGTTATCTGAGCTTGTGCTGAGCCTGAGCGTAATGCCATTGTATCTGAAACCAGCAAATGATAGTACAAGTATTCTTTTATGAATCGCTCTTTTGTCTCAATGGAAATAGCAAGATTTGATAGGAAACATTCTTTGGGGGACATATAAATTTTACCCGCTCCGGCATCACCACGAGCAATAATTACGATTGTTGGCTCTTTTAATGAGTATTCGTTTGTGTATCCTGTTATGCCATAACCGCTAAAAACAGGATATGGAAACTCAACACTTTTTGTATGCTTGACTGCGAGTCTCCCATACTTAAATGTAGCAACCTCCCCCAGCGTCCCCATTCTCCACCCATCAGGCAGATTTTCTTTATCTATGTTATCAACGAACATTTTGCGATAGAGGGCTTGGGCTGTTTCTTCTAGCTTTTTAATCATCTGCTCGTTTAGGCGAATACGATTAGACAGGGTTTCGTATTCTGTCACGATTTCATGTTGACGCTCAATGGTGGGAACAGGGAGCCGCACTTCACACAATTCGTCCCAATCAAATATCTCACGAGCACTTCCATGTGAATGAAAACGGGCATAGCGGTCGAACTCTGGACGACGAAACCACATCATCAGATATTCAGGCAATAGCTGTTTGTGGTCAATTACCTCAAAAACGGTATAAGCTTGAGATATTATAGCGTCATCGTAAGCATCCAGCAAGGCAATCGCAATTTTATCCCCACGACGTGAAGTGTCGGAAATATACACAAACTGTCCTCGCTCCACGATTTTATAAGTCGTCATATCTGTGCCAATGGTATTGGCAATAGATGGCATAAACTCCTTTGAAACGCTTACGCCCAGTAAGTTCGTCACCTTCAACTCCCGGTTACGAACATTCACTTCTCTGATAAAGTTGCCTAAACGCTTATACTCCGCTTTACTCATAGTTGTTTTTGTTTATCAGGTTCACCACAACTTTCACCATAACGTCCTTTTCTTCTGTTCGGCTCTCGGCAATCATCAGCGTGAGCGCAACAAGGGTGCTGTATGGTTCGCCCAAGCATACCCACCAGTTGACGCAGCTCGTCAATATGCTCTTTGCGCATACGCTCGTTAACGGCATAGCCCTTAATGAGGTATTGCTTTAACACATTGTTCGCCCAGATACGAAAAGCAGTACCGCGTTTGCTTTTTACACGGTAACCAACGGAAATGATGATGTTAAGGTCGTAATATTTAACCTTACGCGAGACTTTTCTTTCTCCTTCTTTTTGAACAGTCAAGTATTCCTTGACAGTTGTCTTTTCTTCTAGTTCGCCCTCCTTAAAAACATTACCTACATGCAGACTTACATTCTGTTTGGTGGTTTGAAAAAGCTCTACCATCTGGGCCTGTGTAAGCCACACCGTCTCGTTCTCCAGACGTACATCCACCTGCGTCTGCCCATCCTCAGACTGGTATATCACGATTTGATTATTCGAGCGCATAGCCTAATGAATTAAATAGTTCTTCCAATTGCAATTTGTTCTCTTCCTCCTGTTGCAGCAGGTGGCGCATTTCTTGTTGCAATTGCTTCATCTTGGTGTCAAAGTCTACCTGCTCATCACGGTTACAAAACTCAATGTATTTGCTTGGTACAAGGCTCCAACCTTTCTGCTCTATCTCTTCCGTAGTGGCAGAGTAGCAATATTCGGGCACATCGCGATAAGTATCTTCATATCCTTCGCGTTGCCAGTTGTGGAAATTCTCTGCTATTTGTTGTATCTGTTCGGTAGAGAACTGAATATATTTCTTCTCAAACGGTTCACCCCATTGACGAAGGTCGATGAACAACACTTCGTTCTCACGCTTACGATAGCGTACCATCTTACCATTCTGTTCCACCGTACGCGCTTTCTTGTTGTTGTTAAGAATCCAAAGCGTAACGCTGATGTCGGTAGAATAGAACATGTTACGAGGTAAAATCACGATAGCCTCCACCACGTGGTTCTGGATAAGCTGCTTACGAATAGCCAACTCTGTTCCATCACCACTCAATGCACCATTCGCCAACAGAAAGCCAGCCGTGCCATTGGCCGATAGTTTGCTCACAATGTTCAATATCCACCCATAGTTGGCATTGCTAGTTGGGGGCGTATCATAACCTGTCCATCGAGAATCGTCCACCAACTCATTATCTGCCCGCCAACCTTTCTGATTGAAGGGTGGATTTGCCATAATAAAGTCGGCTTTCAAATCCTTGTGCTGGTCGTTGTGAAAGGTGTCGGCAGCCATCTCGCCCAAGTTACAGGCTATGCCGCGAATGGCAAGATTCATCTTTGCCAGCTTATAAGTGGTATTGGTATATTCTTGCCCATAGACAGAGATGTCGCGTTTGTTGCCATGATGCGCCTCTATAAACTTCATACTCTGCACAAACATACCGCCAGAGCCACAACAAGGGTCATAAATCTTTCCACGATAAGGCTCTATCATTTCAGCAATCAGGTTCACAATGCTTTTAGGGGTGTAGTATTCTCCTTTGCCCTTACCTTCTGCTATGGCAAATTTGCCAAGGAAATATTCGTAAACCCTACCTATGAGATCGTTTTCTGGGTCTTTCAGCGTGTCAAGCTTGTTAATTTCATCGAGCAAGGCAGCAAGTTTAGTACGGTCAAGTGAAAGTCCGCTGTAATAGTTGTTTGGAAGGGCGCCTTTTAGTGTTGCGTTGCTCTGTTCCACTTTTGCCAAAGCCTTGTCTATTTTGATGGCAATATCGTTCTGTTTAGCATTCTCAATAAGATAATCCCAACGACTTTCTGGTTTTAGGTAAAACACATTCTTGGCATTGTAGAACACCGGGTTGTCGGTAAAAGCCTCTTTTCCCTCTGCTATCAATTCATTGCGTCGCTCCATAAAGCGGTCGTAAGCATACTTCAGGAAGGTGAGACTCAACACTACATGCTTATATTCTGAAGGCTCAACAGAACCACGTAACTTGTTCGCCGACTCCCAAAGCGTTTCTTCGATTGTCTTGGACTTTATCTGTTTCTTCGCCATTGTATCTTTGTTTATTTATATCATCTTTCATTCTAGGAACTTGGCATTAGCATCATGATCTTCTTCCAACAGCTCTTTGAAACCAAACAGAAGTTGGCGAGCCATTTCCACCAACAGTGCCATAGGTGGTTGTGTCTTGTTGGTTATACAGTTGTCGCTCTAATCCCGTTTTTGAAAGTTCTCCTTAGCCATCTATACCGTTTATAACGTTAGTTGTTGATGGTATGCAAAAATAATCATAATTTGTTAAATAGCACTAGGCTTTGTTGCTATATTTTTTAAATTCAGACAAACTATTTATCGCATCCCACTTCGCCTTATCCGCAGCGCGGGTATGTTTTCCTAAACTTCCCTCTCGTTGTAATAGAGACTCATGTTGACAATATCTTCCTTAGCATCTTGCATTGCCATTCGGTGAGGTTGACTGAATGGGGAGGGCGACATACCGCCAATCGCCTTATTTACTTTTCACAACAGCGAGTTAGTGGGCTAAGCGGCCTTATTTGGCTGTTGCGTAAAATATTTAGCGCGAAAATTAACACTGTGAGTGCCGTTTTTGCCCACCAATCGTTAGCAGGGCTGCAAATAATCGATTTTCGCGTGGGTTTGTTTTGATGCAAAAAGGGGAGTGTTGTACATGCAGACAAAATGCATATTTATTTTATGATACCGCCATTTTCACCCTATTTGGGGTCATTTGCTGCAAAATACACTGCGTTTTGGTGCTAAATGCACTGCGTTTTGGTGCTAAATGCAATGCGTTTTGGTGCTAAACGTAAGCCAAAAATGT
>ERZ772827.1242-NODE-1242-length-13027-cov-13.434860_pt1 | contig 13027 bp, 9 predicted proteins | sample MGYA00580850_ERZ772827 | MGnify/ENA primary metagenome ERZ772827 (study PRJEB29015, sample SAMEA2737950) | human oral metagenome | biome: human oral; feature: human-associated habitat; material: dental | place: China | collected 2145 ...
CTCGAACAGGTGACGAAACCCTGGCGGCCACCCGGTGGGAAACCCGGCGAGGAACGGGCCGGGGGCGTCGCGACCCCGGATCTCGACGCCATGCTCGGCTGGCCGGTGGAGGACCGCAGGGCGGTGGCGGACTGGCTGCAGGAACTGCGGGAGGGCGACGGCACCGAGTCCCTGGAGGGCAGGCGCGCCTGGTTGAACCTGACCGAGGGCCGGCGGGAGGTGGTGCGGCGCGTGATCCGCGACACCCCACAGGCGCAGCGCAACCCGTGGGCATCGAGGCTGAGAGAGGGACGGAACTGACATGAATCTCACCTACGTTCGAGTGACGATCCGCCCGTTGGGGCCGTGGCGCGTCGGGGCGGTCGGACAGGACCAGTCCACGCTCGAAACGCTGCGCGACGCCTTCGGGAAACCGGCAGTGCCGCCGTCGAGCCTGGCAGGCTCCTTCCGGGCCGGGATCGACGAGGCGGCCCGGGAACTCCTGATGGGTCAGGAGAAAACGAAGGACGGGAAACGGGACTTCCAGGCCTCCGCGCTGTGGTTCCTCGGCACCCGGCTCACCGGCGGTGAGGGCGGGCGGCCGGAGATCAGGCGCCGCACCGCCACCGCCGTCGACCGGAACCGTCGCGCGGCCCGCAACCACGGGTCGCACGACGTCGAGGAGGTCTACGACACCGAAACCATCCAGCTCTACCTGCGGCACGAGGGTGATCCAGCCGAGGCGCTGCGGCTGCTCGGGCAGTGGCGGGTCACCATCGGAGGCGGGATCAGCACGGGACTCGGCCGCGCCGAGGTGACGGCCATCCGGTACCGCACCCTGGATCTGTCGCAACCCGCCGACCTGCTGGCCCGGGTCTCGCTGCGGGACGCCGGACCGGACGCCCTCGACGAGCTGCTGCAGGGCGGTACCGACCATGCGGTGACCGCCGGGGAATCACCCACCCTCCTGGAGGCGACGATCCGCATCGAGGGACTGAACCTTCCCACCCAGGACCTGAAGGATCAGCTGAGGCCGGAGGATCACTGGTTCCACGGCACCCGGTGGAAGGGGATCCTCCGGGGCCGGGTGGAATACATCGGACGCAGCCTCGGTCTGGATGTCTGCGGCGCGGAGGACCAGCAGTGGCGCGGCTGCGGGAGGTGCGCCGTCTGTGAGGTCTTCGGGTCCGGGGAAACCGGGGTGGGCAGGTGGAGTTTCCACTTCACCCCGCTGAAACCCGACCACCCGGCGGGACGGACCCGCAACGCCATCGACCGTTTCACCGGAGGGGTGGCGGAGAAGAAACTCTTCCCCGAGAGGACGGTGACCTCCCGGGCGCGGCTGGTGATCGGGAAGCTGAGCGGTGTCGAGACGCACCACGCCTGGGTGCTGAAGGCCCTTCTGCTGGCGCTTCGGGACCTGCAGGAGGGATACCTCGGAATCGGGGGCCGGACCTCGACGGGGCTCGGTTCGGTGCGCTTCGAGAAGTTGAGGCTCGGCGAGGAGTTCCAGCGTTTCGGGATGGCCGCGACCACCCCGGAGGCCGCCGAGGGCATCACCGAGGCGGAAATCGAACTGGAAAGAACCCACCGGTCACTGAAGGAGAAGGAGGAGATGCAGCATGCCTGAGCAGAAACGAACCACCGAGACCCGCTACCTTTCCGGGCAGGGCGAGGTGGAGTGGTCCCGGCTGCGGGAGGAAGCGAGCGAACTCACCTGCGCCTGGGCCGACTACGAGGGCTTCCACATCGGCCCCTGCCCCGACGAGGCACCCCCGTACAGCCACATCTGGGGTTGGAGCCGCGACGGTGAGGTGCTGCTGCGCGGCCGGATCGACGCGGGCAGGGTGATGGCGGGATGGCTACGGAAAACCCCGGGCGGCGGGGAGAAGGAAAAGGAGGTGCCCACGGTAACCCGGCAGGTGATCACCTGGAAACCCGACAACGAACGCCTGAAAATCAACTTCGCGGGAGAGAAAGCAAACTGGCCCGAAAAAATGCAATCGGTGGAGGTCCTGGGAGAAAACCCGGTGACATTCATAAAAGAAGAAAATCCTTCCTAAACCCGGTTGAACCGGGCTGTGAAGAAGCTTTTTGAAGTTGGTTGAGCCGGGCTGCGACGAAGGAGTAGCCCGTGTCGAAACCACTCTTTCTGATGCAGGCCGACCCGCCCCGTGATGAAGGTTTCTCAAAGCTGGTTGAGCCGGGTCGCGATGAAGCTTTTTGAAGTTGGTTGAGCCGGGCTGCGACGAAGGAGCAGCCCGTGTCGAAACCACTCTTTCTGATGCAGGCTGATCCACCCTGTGATGAAGGTTTCTCAAAGCTGGTTGAGCCAGCTCGTGAGCGCTAGCGAACGGCTGTGTCGAAACCACTCCGGCAGCCGACCGACAAACCCGACCCCAGAACGACCACCCCAGACCCCGACACCACCCGAGGTAGAATCCGACGAAGACGCCCGGCTCCCCGCGACCAGGCATCTTGGAGACACCCCTCAGGCAGGGGTGCTGGAGAACGACCAAAGACAGGCTCAGGTGTGTAGGGCACTTGACTAGGGGTTTTGCCCCATTTAGGACAGGTTCTGTCCCCTGATTGGAGGGGGTGGGGAGAGGTGGTGTGCAAGAACGCCGCAACAGGGCTTGTCAGGACGGAGCGTCAGGGGGTAGGGTCTGGATCCACCGCGAACCTCAAAGCGGATTGAAACAAAAATGCAGTCATCGCAGGGGACAGCGAATTGATCAGGTCTGGATCCACCGCGAACCTCAAAGCGGATTGAAACAAAAATGCAGTCATCGCAGGGGACAGCGAATTGATCAGGTCTGGATCCACCGCGAACCTCAAAGCGGATTGAAACCCTGAAGAGACGGCTTCCTTGACAAGCTCATGTCTGGGGCCACCGCGAACCCTGAAGCGGATTGAAACGAGATTGGGAGCGAGAGAGTGGATGGCGTCTGTCTGGAGCCACCGCGAACCCTGAAGCGGATTGAAACTAGCTGGCTGAAGTAGTTCACTAGGTCAGCACTTGGTTTGAGACCACCGTGAACCTTAAAGCGGATTGAAACTTGAGGACCTCATCAACGAGCTTATCAGCCGTCTGTCTGGAACCACCGCGACTCCTGAAGCGGATTGAAAACCGGATTGAGTCAGTTCGGGGAGCTGTTCCCGATGAGGAATCTTCGGGAACCCCGATGGGCTGACTTCTTCGTGCTTGATCCCCTCTCGCGCAGGGCGAGTTGGGGATTTAGTGCATGACGTGGAGGGGGAAATAGTGATTACTGACAACCTTCTTCTCGATGAGGAGAAGGTGGTGGAGTGCTTCACCCTGCCTGCGCTTCGTTGCGCCTGGGAGAGGGTGTTGAAGAAGGACGCCCAGGACGGCGACATCTCCGATTCGGTGGAGCGGTTCGCCGAGGGGGTTCAGGAAAGACTGGAGGAGCTCGCCGAGGAACTCCGGGCGGGGACGTACCGGCCCTCGGACCTGACCCGGGTGGTGATCCCCAAGAAGAACGGGGAACGTTTCCTCGACATCCCCTCGGTGCGGGACCGGATAGTGGAACGGGCGATCCTGGAACACATCAACCCGGCCATCGACCCGCTCCTCGGGGCCACCGCGTTCGGTTACCGCCCCGGACTGGGAGTGGCGGACGCCGCCCAGGAGGTGGTGCGACTCCGCGAAGAGGGCTACACCCACGTCCTGCGAACGGACGTGCACGACTGTTTCCCGTCGCTTCCCGTGGCCCTGTTGCGTCGCCAGCTGGAGTTCCTGATAGCCGAACCCGAGATCCTGGCCGTGGTGGACCTGCTGCTCGACCGCTGCACCCGGTTCCCCGGGAAGGGGCGGGGCGTCTTTCCCGGACTGCCGCAGGGCAGCCCACTTTCACCGCTGCTCGCGAACCTGGCGCTGATCCCCCTGGACGAGGCGCTGGTGGATGCGGGATTCCCGGTGGTGAGATACGCCGACGACCTCGTGATCGCCCTCGAAGAACCCGGGGACGCACCCGAGGCCCTGAGAACAGCAACAAAGGTGTTGAAGGAGCTGGGAATGGAACTTGGAGCGGAGAAAACGGCAGTCGCATCGTTCTCGGAGGGATTCGCCTTCCTGGGGGAGGACTTCGGTCCCCGCTACCCGCCGGCGGAAAGCGAGGGCCCGCATCCGGGAACCGGACAAGAAAATCCTCTACGTGGCGAAACAGGGCAGCCGCATCCAGGTGAGAAAGGGACGGGTGCAGGTGATCCAGGACGACCACGAACTGCTTTCCGTGCCCGTCAGCGACATATCCAGAATGGTTTGTTTCGGCTCGGTCGGGGTGACGGCCGGAGCCCGCAACTGGGCGCTGCAGAACGGGGTCGATGTGCTGCTGGCGTCGCGTCGCGGAAAATACCTAGGGGCGATGGTCAACGACTCGTGGCCCGCACGCCGCAGCAGGGTACTGGCCCAACTGCTGCTCGACGGGACACCCCGCGAAGTGGAAATCGGCCGGGAAATCATCCGGGCGAAACTCGGCCATCAAGTGACCCTGCTGGGCAAGTTCACGAAACGATCCGATGCGGACGAGACCCGGGAGGTGACCCACCACATCCGGCAGCTGATGCGGATGCTGCCCGATGCGAACAATCGCGACGAAATCATGGGCCTGGAAGGGGCGGCGGCGAGAGTGTACTGGCCGCGGCTCGGTTCCCTCGTCCCCGAGGAGGTGGCTTTCACCGTGCGAACAAAACAACCCCCGAGGGACGTACTGAACGCCGCCCTGTCGTTCCTGTACACGATCCTCCTCGGCGAATGCGTGACCGCCCTGCGGGCAACCGGACTGGACCCGGACATGGGTGTCCTGCACGCCGACCACGACACCCGCCCCAGCCTGGCCCTCGACCTGATGGAGGAGTTCCGCCCACTCGTGGTGGACCACGTCGTGGTGACGGCGGCCCGCAAACACGTCCTCACCGCGTCGCACGGCCGGGAGGTGGCGGACAAGGGAGGGATCTTCCTCACCGCGGCGGGACGGGAACTGATGCTGGACGCCTACGAACGCAGAATGCTCACATGCGTGGCCGGGGCACTGGACGACTTCCGCTCCACCAGACGAGGACACCTGTACCAACAGGCCCAGCGACTGCGCGCAGCCATCATGGACCCCGAACAGAAATGGACGGGACTGGCATGGCGATGATGCACCTGGCCGCCTACGACGTACACGAGGACCAGCGACGCGCCCAGCTCTCCGCGCTCCTCCAGGCCTACGGGGACCGCATCCAGTACTCCGTTTTCCTGCTCGGCATCACCCCGGAGGAGCTGGTGGAAATCCAGAGCCGGGCGGCCGGCATCATCGACGAGAACACGGACTCGCTGTGGATCGTGAGACAGTGCGCGGCCTGCTGGGAGGAAGCCCGGACCCTGGGTCAGGCCCATCCACCGGCCCGGGTGCTGCACTACACGGTGATGTGAAGAATCCTGCCGGATCCGCCGACGCCTGACAGGACGGGCCGGGATGTGGCATGAGGGTAGACTTGGAGGCAGCCGGCGGTCCCGGCTGCCTGCGGGGGTTTTGGAGACACCCTCGGACAGGGGTGGTTGGAGAACGACCAAAAACAGCCTCAGGTGTGTATGCCACTTGACTAGGGGTTTTACCCCATTTAGGACAGGTTCTGTCCGCTTGTTGGAGGGGGTGAGGAGGGGTGGTGTGTAAAACCGCCGCAACAGGGCTTGTCAGGACGGCGTGCCAGGGGGTAGGGTCTGGAACCACCGCGAACCTCAAAGCGGATTGAAACCGGACTAGACCAATCGCATCTGAACGATAAGTCGTCTGGAACCACCGCGAACCTCAAAGCGGATTGAAACGCGACAGAATGTCGCGCTTACGGTTTGTACAGTACTGTCTGGAACCACCGCGAACCTCAAAGCGGATTGAAACATCCCAGGGTAGTGTCCTGGGACCGAACTGACCCGTCTGGAACCACCGCGAACCTCAAAGCGGATTGAAACTAGGCAGCTTCCTCAGGATGCAATCAGGACCACAGTCTGGAACCACCGCGAACCTCAAAGCGGATTGAAACCCGCCCTTAGACTAAACTCTGAGCTGAAAGCTGTCTGGAACCACCGCGAACCTCAAAGCGGATTGAAACTCGAAGGCGGAGGACCTTCAGGTAACGCTTCGTCTGGAACCACCGCGAACCTCAAAGCGGATTGAAACGCCGTTGATAGCGTCATAGGCAGCCGGGTCAAACTCATCTTGTCTGGAACCACCGCGAACCTCAAAGCGGATTGAAACTCCTCGACCTCGGAGTAGCGCTGACGCGCCCTCCTCGTCTGGAACCACCGCGAACCTCAAAGCGGATTGAAACCCGCCCTTCACCCGACCGGAGAGCTTGGAGCTTCGTCTGGAACCACCGCGAACCTCAAAGCGGATTGAAACGGCTTGCGCCACCCGGCTAGCCGGGCTAGGATCGTCTGGAACCACCGCGAACCTCAAAGCGGATTGAAACCTCAGTGGCCATCTCCTTTCTGTTGAGGCCTGTCTGAAACCACCGCGAACCTTAAAGCGGATTGAAACATCTCAACCAGCTTGAGACCAGTTCGGCGAGCTATGTCTGGAACTACCGCGACCCCTGAAGTCGATTGGAAAACTGGATTGAGTCAGTTCGGCGAGCTGTTCCCATGAGGAATCGTTGAGAACTTCGATGGACTGTTTTCGTCGTACCTGACCTCTTCTTGCGCAGGGCGAGTTGGGGATTTCGTACATGATGTGGAAGGGAGAATAATGACTACTGACAGCCTTCTTCTCAATGAGGAGAAGGTGGTGGAGTGTTTCACCCTGCCTGCGCTTCGTTGCGCCTGGGAGAGGGTGTTGAAGAAGGACGCTCAAGACGGCGACATCTCCGATTCGGTGGAGCGGTTCGCCGAGGGGGTTCAGGAAAGACTGGAGGAGCTCGCCGAGGAACTCCGGGCGGGGACGTACCGGCCCTCGGACCTGACCCGGGTGGTGATCCCCAAGAAGAACGGGGAACGTTTCCTCGACATCCCCTCGGTGCGGGACCGGATAGTGGAACGGGCGATCCTGGAACACATCAACCCGGCCATCGACCCGCTCCTCGGGGCCACCGCGTTCGGTTACCGCCCCGGACTGGGAGTGGCGGACGCCGCCCAGGAGGTGGTGCGACTCCGCGAAGAGGGCTACACCCACGTCCTGCGAACGGACGTGCACGACTGTTTCCCGTCGCTTCCCGTGGCCCTGTTGCGTCGCCAGCTGGAGTTCCTGATAGCCGAACCCGAGATCCTGGCCGTGGTGGACCTGCTGCTCGACCGCTGCACCCGGTTCCCCGGGAAGGGGCGGGGCGTCTTTCCCGGACTGCCGCAGGGCAGCCCACTTTCACCGCTGCTCGCGAACCTGGCGCTGATCCCCCTGGACGAGGCGCTGGTGGATGCGGGATTCCCGGTGGTGAGATACGCCGACGACCTCGTGATCGCCCTCGAAGAACCCGGGGACGCACCCGAGGCCCTGAGAACAGCAACAAAGGTGTTGAAGGAGCTGGGAATGGAACTTGGAGCGGAGAAAACGGCAGTCGCATCGTTCTCGGAGGGATTCGCCTTCCTGGGGGAGGACTTCGGTCCCCGCTACCCGCCGGCGGAAAGCGAGGGCCCGCATCCGGGAACCGGACAAGAAAATCCTCTACGTGGCGAAACAGGGCAGCCGCATCCAGGTGAGAAAGGGACGGGTGCAGGTGATCCAGGACGACCACGAACTGCTTTCCGTGCCCGTCAGCGACATATCCAGAATGGTTTGTTTCGGCTCGGTCGGGGTGACGGCCGGAGCCCGCAACTGGGCGCTGCAGAACGGGGTCGATGTGCTGCTGGCGTCGCGTCGCGGAAAATACCTAGGGGCGATGGTCAACGACTCGTGGCCCGCACGCCGCAGCAGGGTACTGGCCCAACTGCTGCTCGACGGGACACCCCGCGAAGTGGAAATCGGCCGGGAAATCATCCGGGCGAAACTCGGCCATCAAGTGACCCTGCTGGGCAAGTTCACGAAACGATCCGATGCGGACGAGACCCGGGAGGTGACCCACCACATCCGGCAGCTGATGCGGATGCTGCCCGATGCGAACAATCGCGACGAAATCATGGGCCTGGAAGGGGCGGCGGCGAGAGTGTACTGGCCGCGGCTCGGTTCCCTCGTCCCCGAGGAGGTGGCTTTCACCGTGCGAACAAAACAACCCCCGAGGGACGTACTGAACGCCGCCCTGTCGTTCCTGTACACGATCCTCCTCGGCGAATGCGTGACCGCCCTGCGGGCAACCGGACTGGACCCGGACATGGGTGTCCTGCACGCCGACCACGACACCCGCCCCAGCCTGGCCCTCGACCTGATGGAGGAGTTCCGCCCACTCGTGGTGGACCACGTCGTGGTGACGGCGGCCCGCAAACACGTCCTCACCGCGTCGCACGGCCGGGAGGTGGCGGACAAGGGAGGGATCTTCCTCACCGCGGCGGGACGGGAACTGATGCTGGACGCCTACGAACGCAGAATGCTCACATGCGTGGCCGGGGCACTGGACGACTTCCGCTCCACCAGACGAGGACACCTGTACCAACAGGCCCAGCGACTGCGCGCAGCCATCATGGACCCCGAACAGAAATGGACGGGACTGGCATGGCGATGATGCACCTGGCCGCCTACGACGTACACGAGGACCAGCGACGCGCCCAGCTCTCCGCGCTCCTCCAGGCCTACGGGGACCGCATCCAGTACTCCGTTTTCCTGCTCGGCATCACCCCGGAGGAGCTGGTGGAAATCCAGAGCCGGGCGGCCGGCATCATCGACGAGAACACGGACTCGCTGTGGATCGTGAGACAGTGCGCGGCCTGCTGGGAGGAAGCCCGGACCCTGGGTCAGGCCCATCCACCGGCCCGGGTGCTGCACTACACGGTGATGTGAAGAATCCTGCCGGATCCGCCGATGCCTGGCAGGGCGGGCCGGGAGGCGGCATGAGAGTAGGGTTGAAAGAAGCCGGCGATCCCGGATGCCCGCAGCCGGGGGTTTTGGAGACACCCTCGGACAGGGGTGGCTGGAGAACGGCCAAAGACAGGCTCAGGTGTGTATGCCACTTGACTAGGGGTTTTGCCCAATTTAGGACAGGTTCTGTCCGCTTGTTGGAGGGGGTGAAGAGGGGTGGTGTGTAAAACCGCCGCAACAGGGCTTGTCAGGACGGCGTGTCAAGGGGTAGGGTCTGAAACCACCGCGAACCTCAAAGCGGATTGAAACCGATCATTACTAGCTCCTATCTTTTATGGTTCTAGGTCTGAAACCACCGCGAACCTCAAAGCGGATTGAAACGGGTGTCCCATGCTAGCCCCAACACGCATGCGGTACGTCTGAAACCACCGCGAACCTCAAAGCGGATTGAAACGTCAGAAGGTCACTCGTTAGCCTCCCCACTCTCGAAGTCTGAAACCACCGCGAACCTCAAAGCGGATTGAAACGCGCCTCCAGTCTTCTCAACAAGGTGGTTGAGTAGCCGGAGGTCTGAAACCACCGCGAACCTCAAAGCGGATTGAAACGTTCAGTTTGCCACAAGCGTAGCAAATCCAGGGAGTCTGAAACCACCGCGAACCTCAAAGCGGATTGAAACTCTTTGCCCGCTTTGCGAGCATTAACTACTGGCACCAGTCTGAAACCACCGCGAACCTCAAAGCGGATTGAAACGGTATGGGGCAGTCGCTTTCGCGACCCAATACAGAGCGTCTGAAACCACCGCGAACCTCAAAGCGGATTGAAACCGCTTCGCCTGAGGACCGGAATGTCAGCAGCTCGTGTCTGAAACCACCGCGAACCTCAAAGCGGATTGAAACCGGTCCCCAGGAAGCAATCGGGGGTGGTTCCAGTCTGAAACCACCGCGAACCTCAAAGCGGATTGAAACCATACGCAATTCGTCGGCGGAGCCTTTCGGCCTCGTCTGAAACCACCGCGAACCTCAAAGCGGATTGAAACCAGAATCCCGGCGAGGGAGGATCCTGCGCTGACGTCTGAAACCACCGCGAACCTCAAAGCGGATTGAAACTGAGTAGGGATGAGAGTCCATACACAATGCGCGTCTGAAACCACCGCGAACCTCAAAGCGGATTGAAACGGCGTGCTCCGCCGCGGCGCGGGTGGCGTGCTGTGTCTGAAACCACCGCGAACCTCAAAGCGGATTGAAACTCCTCGAGGAGATCCCACGCCTCTTCAAGCTCGGCAGTCTGAAACCACCGCGAACCTCAAAGCGGATTGAAACCGGAGTAGAGTTCATTAAGGTATTCCTTTCTGTCGTCTGAAACCACCGCGAACCTCAAAGCGGATTGAAACGGGGTCAGGGTTCCACAAAAAGCGTCCCTCTCTCGGTCGTCTGAAACCACCGCGAACCTCAAAGCGGATTGAAACGCTGACCAGGCTTCGTACCCAAAATAGGTGCCGTCTGAAACCACCGCGAACCTCAAAGCGGATTGAAACCTTGTGTAGCCCAAGCTTCGTAGCCGAAAGCGGCTCGTCTGAAACCACCGCGAACCTCAAAGCGGATTGAAACGGACAAACCCGAACGCCTTCGACAATTGCGGTGTCTGAAACCACCGCGAACCTCAAAGCGGATTGAAACCGGGGTGCGCGTCGCGCACCCCGCGGTTTGTTTATGTCGTCTGAAACCACCGCGAACCTCAAAGCGGATTGAAACTTCCTCCCATTTGTAGGCCGAACCAAGCGTCCATGCCGTCTGAAACCACCGCGAACCTCAAAGCGGATTGAAACCCTCACCGGACCCCCGAACGCTCAACAACTCGTCGAAGTCTGAAACCACCGCGAACCTCAAAGCGGATTGAAACAGCCATCCCCCGAAGCGGTCGATCCAGCGCGGCGTGTCTGAAACCACCGCGAACCTCAAAGCGGATTGAAACTCATCCAGTCCATCAGCCGGTCGGTCCATCGGGCCGGGTCTGAAACCACCGCGAACCTCAAAGCGGATTGAAACAAGACGCCGGCGAGGAGCCATGCGGCGACGTCGGCGTCTGAAACCACCGCGAACCTCAAAGCGGATTGAAACTCCAACCTAGCTTATTCCAGTGCAAGAAACGCAGCCGTCTGAAACCACCGCGAACCTCAAAGCGGATTGAAACGACTCTTGAAGTCCCTCCAGGCCCGCAAAGGCCACCGGTCTGAAACCACCGCGAACCTCAAAGCGGATTGAAACGAAAGCTCGCTTGCGGCTCCATAGAGTCCACCGTCTGAAACCACCGCGAACCTCAAAGCGGATTGAAACTCTTGCGCACTGTAGGCCTCGAGCCCGAAGAAGGCGTCTGAAACCACCGCGAACCTCAAAGCGGATTGAAACATGGTCCGGAACGAGAGAAACGTGTCAATCATGGTAATTCGTCTGAAACCACCGCGAACCTCAAAGCGGATTGAAACAGGAGTTGGCCCCTCGGCAGTTTCTACTTCTCCCCGAGTGGTCTGAAACCACCGCGAACCTCAAAGCGGATTGAAACGGCCGCAGCACTCCGGTCCGGATGCCGCTGCGCATGTCTGAAACCACCGCGAACCTCAAAGCGGATTGAAACCGTCCGGGCCACATGTGGGTGCCCATGCGAACGGGTCTGAAACCACCGCGAACCTCAAAGCGGATTGAAACCCGTCTCACATGCGACATGCGCCTCTTGGAGGCGCGTCTGAAACCACCGCGAACCCCAAAGCGAATTGGGTAAGATTTGGCACCAGCGGCGGCATTTTTGCTGTCATTGATGTCTTCCGTGACTGAGGGTTATTGAACCGATTTGTGGGTTTGGGTGAGTGGGGTGCGTCAAGGTCAGCTTGTGGAATGCTGAGTGGGTAGCCGGTCCGTCAGCCGGGTGTAATCGGGTGCCTTTATCTTGAATCGTGTCCGGATGTTTTGAGTGCCATTCCGTAATTCGTCCACTGAGTCGTCGGCGATGGGTGATGAGCTCGGGGCGGCCGTGACATCGCTACAGGGTGGGGTGTGCGGGGCCCGAGCTGTGCATCCTCGGGCGAACGTTCGTGGGGAGCGGGGTCCTGTTGCCCGGCGGCGGTTCGTCGCGACGAGACCGTTTCCGCGGTTTGTGTAAATGGTTAGATAACGAAAGTTAAGGTGGATGGGTTGGGTTTTGTCGTCCGATTGGCTGGCGCTTCGCGGAAACTGACGGCGTCCAGTGCCCGCGGGGCGCGGAAAATCGTGGTCTTGAGGGGATCTCGGCGGGCCGGAGGGGGCCAAGTGGCCGATTTCTAGCGCTTTTGCTTTCGGGAGGGATGCGCTAGCGTCATAGCTGCATTTTGAAAATTAACGCGCGAGGGAGGGCGTGGATGTCTCTGGGCGAGCTCGGCGAATGGACATTACGAGCCAAATGTCGTGACATGGAGGACGCTTTGTTCCCCGAGTCAAAGGATCAACGACGGGTCCGGAACATATGTATGAGCTGCCCAGTGCGCATGGAATGTCTGGCCGAGGCACTCGACAATCGCGTCCAGTGGGGGGTTTGGGGCGGCATGACCGAACGCGAACGCCGCCGGTTGCTGCGTTCCCGGCCTGACATCACGTCCTGGCGGGAGGTCCTGCTCACCTACGGTCGCTTGGAAGAGGCCAGCTGAGAGCTGCTCGTGTCTCTCCTGGGGGTGGTTGGGCCGGTCGGTGAGGGTCGGCGAGCGGGGCGTGTCGGAACCTTGGTGAGGGTGGTTGGGTTTGTTGTTCGGGTGTGGGGTGGTTTCGACTCGGGTCGCTCGTTCCTCGCGATCCGGCTCAACCAGCTTCAAGGAGGAGTACTCGCGATCCGGCTCAACCAGCTTCAGGGAGGGGTGTTCGCGGTTTGGTTCGACCGGTTTCAGGGAGGGGGTGCTTGCGGCCCGGCTTAACCAGCTTCGAAGAGGGGGAGTTGGTTGAGCCGAGCCTCGCGAGCGTCGGTGAGCGGGGCGTGTCGGAACCTCTTGCGCGTGTCCGGGGAGTCGTGGGCAGTCTGGCCCGGGTGAAGCATTTGATGGCAGGCTTGGGGCATGACCAAATGGGAGTACCTGACCGCACCTA
>ERZ772827.1243-NODE-1243-length-13018-cov-2.137005_pt1 | contig 13018 bp, 11 predicted proteins | sample MGYA00580850_ERZ772827 | MGnify/ENA primary metagenome ERZ772827 (study PRJEB29015, sample SAMEA2737950) | human oral metagenome | biome: human oral; feature: human-associated habitat; material: dental | place: China | collected 2145 ...
CGACTACCGAATATCGAGGTAACGCAAGATACGTCATTGTTTCAATTCATGCTCCCGTGAGGGAGCGACGCTGCCGTCTTTCTAAGGATCAAGTATGAGTATGTTTCAATTCACGCTCCCGTGAGGGAGCGACCCGTGCAAAATACGGCATCGCGGAACGATGTGGGTTTCAATTCACGCTCCCTGCGGACGAATCTATCTGCTCAAAAGATTGTTCATGCGCCTTACGAAGTCGGCGGGATCTTTCAGCTCTTCGCCGCCGACGAGCAGCGCCTGATCGAGCAGCACAAAAGAAATATCGGCGATGCGTTCTTTGTCGTCGGTATCTTTGAGCTTTTGCACGATAGGGTGATCGCCGTTCACTTCGAGGATCGGCTTTACGTCAATGCCGGATTGCCCCATCGCTTTCATCATGCGTTCCATTTGAAAGGACGGATCGTTTTCGTCGACGACGATGCACGACGGGCTGTCCGAAAGGCGCTTACTGAGCTTTACTTCTTTGACTTTGTCGCCGAGCGCTTCTTTAATTTTTTCGACGATCGGTTTGAATTCTTTTTCTTTTTTTTCGGCTTCGGCTTTATCGACGCCGAGTTCGTCGTCGCTGCCGGCTCTGTTTACCGATTTCAATTCGAAGTCTTTGTATTTTCCGAGCGCGGGGATAACGATGTCCGCGATGTCGCTTGCGATTATTAAAACTTCGAAACCTTTTTTCGTATACGCTTCGAGAAGCGGGCTCGAACGCAGATTGTTTTCATCGCTGCCGGTGATGTAGTAAATCGATTTTTGGCCGCTTTTCATACGCTGCACGTAGTCCGCAAAACTCGTCCATTCGCCGCCGGCAGTTTTATCCGCCGCATTTTGACCGGAATCGCCTGCAGTGCCCGCGTCTTTTTCCGCAGTATCCGCAGCACTTGCACCGTTTTTTACATCCGGCTTGTATGTCGTTTTAAATCGAACGATTTCCGCAATCTCCGCGCGGTTTGCAAAATCCGAGTACAGACCTTCCATCATCGGACGGTTGAACTGCGCGATAAACGTATTCCATTTTTCGATCGTCTTTTTTTCGGCGTCGGTCGGCTTTTCGCTTTTCCGCGCTTTATCGGCTTCATCTCCTAGTTTTTTGAATTCGCCGAGCAGCTTTTTTACCGACTGCGCTTTGATCGTTTCGAGGATGCGGTTTTGCTGGAGGATTTCGCGGCTCACGTTGAGCGGCAAATCTTCGCTGTCAATGATACCGCGCACAAAACGGAGGTATGCCGGAAGCAATTCGCGGTCGTCGTCGGTGATAAACACGCGCTTGACGTAGAGCTTGATACCGCTTTTGTAGTCGGCTTGATACATATCGAAGGGCGCGGTTTTCGGAATGTAAAAGAGCGTCGTATATTCCTGCGTACCTTCGGCATGCGTGTGGACGTACATGAGCGGATCCTCTCCGTCGCGGCTCATCGTTTTGTAGAATTCGTCGTAGTCCGATTCTTTCAAATCGTTCTTCGACCGTTTCCACAGGGCACTTGCGCTGTTTACCTGATCGACTTTGTTTTCGCTCGACGTAACGTTACCCTTGTCGTCGTATTTGTTTTGCGTATAGTGAAGATAGATCGGAAACGCGATATAGTCGCTGTATTTTTTAATAAGCTCTTCGATCTTCCAGCGGCTCGCGTATTCTTTACTGTCGTCGTTTAAGTGCATGACGACGGCGGAACCGCAGCTTTCGCTTTTATCGAAGCCGTATTTTTTCACTTCTTCGCTGTCGCATGCGACTTCTTCGATATCGTACGAGTTCGTGCCGTCGCTCGACCAGTGCCAAATTTTTCCTGACGGATCGGCCGCTTTCCGCGTGTATACGTCGATTTTTTTTGCCGCCATAAACGCCGCATAAAAGCCGACGCCGAACTGCCCGATGAGCGCCGAATCTTTCGACGCCGCTTCGTTCAATTTTTCAAAAAACGCTTTCGTTCCGCTGCGCGCGATGGTGCCGAGGTTATCGGTCAAATCCTTATCGGTCATGCCGATGCCGGAATCCCGCACGATAAGCACGCTTTCTTTGCCCTCGTCCCCGCCTTCGAAGGAAATATCGATGCGCGGCGAAAAATGCACGTCTTTGAACGCGTCGTCGGAGACGGTGAGGTATTTGAGTTTGTCGAGCGCGTCCGATGCGTTCGAAACGATTTCCCTGAGGAAAATATCTTTGTTCGAATACATCGAATGAATGATGAGTTTTAAAAGCTTATTTACTTCGGTTTGAAATTGATACGTTGCCATACAAGCCTCTTTTTAGAAATTAGTGCGGAAAATTCGCAGATTACTTCTAATGTACTGAAAAAGAGCGGCATTCGGCAAGAGAGAAAATATCTGTTTCAAAACAAAGGCGGCGGCAAACGGATGCGGGAAAACGGGGCGTTGCGGGGTGTCCCCGCAGAGAGGGTAGAGCGCAACCGTGTGCGCTCGGAGGGAGAGATTTCTCCCTCCTTATTAATTAATAAATCGATTTTGAAAATACCGGTTAATAATTAATAATTATTATATCGCCCCGTAGCGGAAATTTCCCGCGCGTCAATACAATTTTTCGCCGAGCAGGCGGGCGGCAAGAGAAACGGCAAGCACTGCGGTTTGATTTCTCACGTCGAGGATCGGATTCACTTCCACGATGTCTGCCGATTTTACGATGCCGGTACCGCTCATCTCTTCCATAAGCAAAAGCGCTTCACGGTTCGTCATGCCGGCGGGAAGCGGAATACCGGTGCCGGGCGCGAACATGGGATCGAGTACGTCCATATCGAAAGACACGTGTACGACGTCCGCGTGCGTTTTAAAAAAGAGTAGGACTTGTTTGACGACGGACGGAAAGCCCTGCCGTTCGATGTCGCTCATCGTAAAAACGGTGACGCCGGATTTTCGCATGAGCTCTTTTTCGCCCGGATCCAAATCGCGGATGCCGACAAAGCACACGTTGTGCGGATCGACTTTGCGTCCGTCAAAATATAAATTTGTCAATTCCGGAAGACCGAGTCCGCACGAAGCGGCAAGGCATTCGCCGTGGATGTTGCCGGAAAGCGTCGTCTCGGGCGTGTTGAAATCTCCGTGCGCATCGACGTAAAGCACGCCGAGCTTTTGTCCGTTACGTTTTGCGGAAGCGGCGGCTCCGGCAAGCGTGCCGAGTACGATCGAGTGATCGCCGCCGAGCGTAAGCGGAAATTCTCCCGCGGCAAAAGAGTCATCCGTTTCTTTTGCAAGCTGCGTGCAGGCATCCGCGATCGGTTTTAAATATTTTGCTTTCGGGTTTCCGACTTCTTCGTATTCCTGAGGATGTATGCGCATCGGCGAATTGTATTTGACTAAAGTGTGGCCGAGCGATTCGAGTTTTGCGCGTAAACCCGCGAGCCGTATCGCGGACGGCCCCATATCGCTGCCGTGGCGAGAAGCTCCGAAATCGAGCGGCATTTCGATGATGTGAATATTCATAAAAGCAGTATAATGCGAATCGGAGGTTTAGGACAACACGCATACATGGCGCCGCTTATACGCACACCGCATCGCGAAAAGTCCTGAACGAAAAAACCGAAACCGCGCCGATGCACGAACCGTGCCGGCCGTCGATTTCGGTTTGTTAATTTTTTGCCGAACGATATTTTCAAAACGAAACGCACCGTTTCAGCGTTTCGTTTAACCGTCATTTATTTTTTAATATAATCGTAAGCCTCGTCTCCGGCGATTTTGCCGAACACTTCGATATCCGCGACCGCGTTGCCGCCCAAACGGTTTGCACCGTGAACGCCACCGGTCACTTCTCCCGCCGCAAAGAGGCCGGGGATCGCATTTCCCTTTGTGTCGAGCACTTCCGTCTTCGTATCGATTTTGATGCCGCCCATCGTGTGGTGTACGGCAGGTCCGATTTCGATCGCGTAGTACGGTCCCTTCGTCAGATCGCGCTCCAAACCTTTCGGATTGCGGTTGAAGTCGGCGTCTTTTTTGTTATGCACATATCCTGCGTAGGTTTTCAGCGTCTTTTCAAATTCCTGCGCCGGTATTTCGAGCTTTTGCGCAAGTTCCGCAGGCGTCGCGGCTTCGGTCAGCAAACCTTTTTTCGCATAGCCTTCGATCGCTTTCAGAGAGTCGCGTACGTCCTGATCGAAAACGAGGAAAGCCGTTTTGTTCGGCTCTTTTAAAATCGCGGCGGACACTACGTCGCGCGTTTCCATTTCGTTGATAAAACGTTTGCCCGTGCGGCTTACGAGGATCGCACCGTTGCCTCGCACCGCTTCGGTGATCATGATACCCTTGCCGGGGACGACCGTCGGGTGCGTTTGAATCTGCTCCATCTGCGTAAGCGCGCCGTCGAATTTTTTGATCCATTCGAACGCATCGCCCGTCGCACCCGGATGATTCGTCGTGCCGAATCCCGCAAGCTTCGGATTGTACGTTACAACCATATCGGGATTTGCACCGAAACCGCCGGTCGCGATGATGATCGCTTTTGCACTGACTTTATAATCGCCGTTCGGAGACGTGACAGTAACTCCTGCGGGCTTTCCGTTTTCCGCAAAGATGTCGGTCACTTTATTGTTGAGGCGGACATCCGCTCCCTGCTTTTGCGCCGCAGCGTATAAAAGCGGAACGAGGTGAGAACCGATCGCAGCACCTCCCTGCGGACGGTGAATGCGCTTATTCGTCGCGCCGCCGAAAAGACCGACGTCGCTCAAATCCGCACCGACGATATCCGACTGCAGCCACTCTACGATCGCCGCGGAATTGTCCACGAGCGTATGAACGAGCGCGGGATCGTTGAGATTTTTTCCGCCCTTCATCGTATCTTCGAAAAACTGCTCCTTCGAATCTTTGATGCCGAGCTTCTCCTGCTCTTTCGTATATGCGGCATTCAAACCGCCGGTCGCGCTGTTCGTATTGCCGCCGACAATGCCCATCTTTTCAAGGACGATAACTTTCGCGCCGCGGTTCGCAGCTTCCGTTGCCGCCGTAAGACCCGCGCCGCCCGCGCCGATAACGACGATATCGCACGACGTATCCGTCGCTTTTTCCGCAGCCGCCGTTTCACCCTGCGACGCTTTGACTGCAGCCTGCAGCGCCGCCATCGTCGCGTTCGATGTGATCGTCGCACCCGACATGATATCGAGTCCCTCGACCGACTGCTTCGCAACCGCCTGATCGATGACGAACTGTTCCGCGGGCTGCGCAAAACCGGTTTCCGATTCTTTCGTCACCTTTGCGCCGGTGATTTTTCCGCCTTTTACGGAAAGGATCAACTCGATCGGACCGTTGCGGCCCTCGCCTTTTCCCGGCCATTCGCCGTCAACGAATTTTCCCTTCGCTTTCCCTCTGCTGCTGATTACGATCCCTGCAGCAGCCGCAATGACAAAAATGCCGATCGCAATGCCGATAGCCTTTTTTGAGTTCATAGAAGCTCCCTTTGCGCATGTGCGCATATGTTAATTGAAAAAAGCGGACGAGATGATGCGCATCTCATAGCCTCTCTTGCGTATGTGTTAATGTATCCGCTTTTCGATTAAAATATAACAAATTTCTATGCAGGGTGCAATATTACGCAATACGGGTGCAGGGCAAAAAAGCAAGATCCCGTACGGCAGCATTTTATAGCAACTCCGCATCGCAGGCGACGTGCGGCATGAAATGTGCTATTATATTAAAAGTGCCGGTTAATTCGAATACGGAACAATCAGGACAAGCGCATCGGAAATGTATACACTGAAAAGAAGTATGTAATCGAATGAAAAAAGGCGGAAGAATAATCAGCACCGTATTTATATATGGAGGATGCAATTATGGCGGATGATTTTACTTTTGAAATTACGAAAAACATCGGCGTCGTCTCCGAAGGCAAAGGCGGATGGAAGATGGAGCTCAACCTCGTGTCGTGGGGCGGCCGCCCCGCAAAATACGACGTCAGAAGCTGGTCGCCCGACCATCAAAAAATGGGCAAGGGTTTGACGCTGACGAAAGAAGAACTCACGTCTCTCGGAAAACTCATCGCCTCTCTTCCGGCGGAGTGATCCCGAACCGATTGGATTGCACTACGGGCGCTCCGCGCAAGCGGAACTTTTGTCATGTTCCGAACAGGATCGTTACGAGCTCTTTTACGTCGCGCGCCTGAGAGACGCCCTTGCTTTTTTCCGGCGCGATAACCGTCGAAAAGCCCATATTCTGCGCCGTCTTTGCGCGCTGCGTCAAACGCGGTACGGGACGAATTTCTCCGGCAAGGCTCAGTTCGCCGATCACCGCCGTTTCCGCTGCGAGTGCGACATCGGTGCGTGCCGAATACAGAGCCGCCGCAAGGGCCGCATCGATCGCGCCTTCCGTCAAGCGCATACCGCCTGCCACATTGATGTATAAATCCTGATCGGAAAAGCGCAGACCCGTCCGTTTTTCAAGGACTGCCGCCACGCGCGCAACGCGCGCCGAATCGATTTTGTCGCTGTACACGCGGGAAAGAGATGCCTTTGCCGGAACGACGAGTGCCTGTATTTCAACGATAAACACACGGCTGCCTTCGAAGACGGCGGTACACGCAACGCCCGCAGGTTGCTTGCCGTCGCGCCTCGTGATAAAGAGCACCGACGGATCGGCGACTTCGGCCAAACCTTTTTCCGTCATTTCAAAGATGCCGATTTCATCGACCGAGCCGAACCTGTTTTTCGCCGCGCGCAAAAAGCGGTATTCGTCGTTACTGCGCTCGAATGAAACCACGGTGTCGACCATGTGTTCGAGCGATTTCGGGCCGGCGATCAATCCTTCTTTCGTTACATGCGCGGCCATTATTAAGACGGCATCGCGTTCTTTGACCCAGCTTATCAATTCGTTCGCGCAGTATTTCAATTGATTGACCGTTCCCGGAATCAAACCGGCCTGCACCGAATACGTCGTCTGAATCGAATCGACGATCACGAGCACGGGGTTTTGCGCATCGAGTGCGGCGAGCATATCTTCGAGACGCATCGTACACAAAAGCTCGATGCCGGCGGCAGCGAGGCCGAGCCTCTCGCTCCGCTCTTTTATCTGCGCGGCGGATTCTTCGCCCGACACGTAGAGTACGCGCATCGCATTGCCGTTCGCTTTCGCCGCAAGAGAAGCCGTCTGCAAAAGCAGCGTCGATTTTCCGATGCCCGGCTCTCCGCCGATAAGGACCGCGGAACGCATCGCAGCTCCGCCGCCGAGCACGCGGTCGAATTCCGCGATGCCGGTCGCAAGGCGCATACCGTCCTTTGCGTCCACGCGCGAAAGCGGCACGGGCTTTGCACGCTCGGAAACGCCGGAACGTGAGGGGCTTACGGCGTTCGCGTCGAGGATGCATTCTTCGAGCGTGTTCCATTCGCCGCATTGCGGACAGCGGCCGAGCCAGCGCGGCTGCGAATAGCCGCATGACGAACACTTGTACACGATCGTACCGGATTTTTTTGCCATCGCAATTCCTCATAAATTATTAATTTCGAATGCCGAGGTTTGAAAATATACGCTAAATAAAGTTATGCTGCCGGCGAAAACTTTGTTCGCAGGCTTACGCCGTTCGCTGCGCTCTTCGTGAACGAAACGGTGTGCGCTGTACACGACACTCTGCGCCGGGGTTGTTTATTAATTTTCGTGCGCTCCGTCAGTACGAGGCGATGTCCCGGCCGCTCGCAGCGTTTCCCGCTAAAACAGTTTCCGGCATTCGAGGTAAAAGCGCTTTTCGTCGGCTTCACCCATCGAAAAACTTTTTCGCGGGAGCGGTCCGTTTTTTTCGATCGTCGCAAAAAAACTTGTTTTGTCGATCGGAGGAAGGAGGATGCCCGTCGTACCCTCTTCGGCGCCGAGGTGCATCGTTTCCGCATCTCCGTGAATATAATCGATCGTTATGTCGATTCCGGATTTCGCTTTTTCAGCTATATAATCGTCGACGACAGGCTGAAAAGCGGAAACCGCGAGCGAAGAAATATTCGTTTTTAAAAGCGTGTACGATGTTTTTCCGCCGGACGTGCTTGCAAAGCCGAATGATGCGCTCGATTTTTTTACGGCGTTTTCAAGTTCTTCGGACGACCGGCACTGCACAACCTCTCCGCCGAATTGAGATGTCAAGCGTAAAATCAATTCCGCCGCATCCGCTCCGAAGAGCACGCGGTGAATAGGTTCGAACGTGAGACCCGCATCGTATATATTGACGATTTCGACGAGGGCATAGCGTACGCGGCTTGTCTTGCGTTCTTCTTCGCCGAGCCTTTGTTTGTATTCGTCCCACACGGCTTTTGCGGTTGCAAGCGAATGATTTCCGTCACCGACTGCAAACATAAACACGCTGCCGTCGCTTTCGGTATTCGACTCCGCGATTTTTTCAAGCGATGAGAGGATTGCACCTTCCGAAGATTCCGGTACAAGCCAGCCTTTTATACTTCCGCCCTTCATCATGAGATTTCCCGAATAAAGTGGAGACTCTCCGGACGCTTTGACGGCGGCTCCCGTACCTCCGACAAGGGAATCCGACGCATCGTTTACGAGGAGCATGATGTGCGGTGCTTCGAGCGGGGCGCCGCTCCTGATCGCTTTACGAGGCGGAATGCGGGAAGGGATCGTCGCTTCGGTTGCACGGATGAGCGCTTTCGAAAAAGGCTTCCACTCGTAGTCATCCAAATCGATTGCGGCGATAAGACCGCGCCGCATACGACCGAACGCCGTCATGCGCTCGACGTAGACGAAACCGTGTTTTTCTTCAAAGAGACCCTCATCCATATAGCGCTTCATCGCCGCCTGTATGCCGGCAATACGCGATTCTTTATCGCCGTCGCCGAGATAGACTTCCGGCAAAATGAGATTCAAAGCGCTCGGTTTTCCGCTCGCCGCTTTTTCCGCCTCTTTCCAATAATTTCTATCCTGCGTATATTGATCACACGCGATGCACGACCAGCTTGCCGTATCGATGTTTTTCGGCAGCAAAAGATCGGGAACGGAAAGAGCGAAATCTGAAAATGTGTTCATACGGAAAGTATACCGCCAAGTATTTTTTTGTGCTATACTTAAGCTATGCCCGATTTTTCTTACGGACAAGTGCAGCAGACTTCGCAAGTACAGCGGCAAGTGCTGTCGCAAAAACAGATTCAGTCGCTGAAGCTGCTCGCGATGAGCGGTGAAGATTTGAACGCCGAAATCCGAAAAGCGGTAAACGAAAATCCCGCACTCGAAATCGTACGCGATGATGCGGCGGCGGATACGCCGCGAGCGTCTTTTCCGTACGACAATACGCGCACTTCTTATACATCCGCGGCGGGCAACGAAGCGGCGCAAAAATTTCAGGATGCATACGAAAACGCCGCCGACACGCGGGAAACGCTGCAGGAACATCTTTTGTTTCAGCTGAACGTAATGAAACTCTCACCCGATGAAAAAGCGCTCGGAAAAGCGCTCATTGAAAACTTGGACGAAAACGGCCGGCACATCCTTGCCCCCGCATCACTGCTCGACAAGTCGCGCCCCGCACAAAATACGGCAATGCTCGAAAAAATGCTGCACATCATCCGCCGTATGGACCCGGAAGGCACGTGCTGCAACGACATGGAAGAGAGCCTCTACGTGCAGGCGCAAATCGCAGGCAACGCTCCGCCGCTCGCGCTTTTTATACTTGACGGACACATCGACGTGCTGTATTCGAACGACGCGGCTCCCGACATAGAACGCATAAAACGAAAAATTATTAAATTGCAGGAAGCATCGAAACGCGAGTCTTTCGGCGGCGAGAGGGCAATCGATTCGCTTACGATAACTTCGGCCGATGTGGAAAATGCGATCGCCTTTATCTCCCGCTTGAATCCGCATCCCGCGCAGGGCTACGGCAAAGCGCCGACGCACTACATTTCGCCGGACATCGCCGTGACCGAAGCCGAGGGAGAAGTGCCTAACACATCCGATGAAAATGAAATGTTCGTGGAAAACACGCACGAAAAGTATTTCCGCATAACGCTTGCAAAAGGCGCCATTCCCTCCGTCCGAATCGCTCCGGGCTTCAACGCGCAGCACCATAAGGAGCTTAAAAAAAATCTAAAAGCTGCAGAACAATTTTTGGACAACCTCGCATACCGTAAATCGCTCCTTTTGCAGTCATGCGAAATCATCGTCAAAACGCAGATCGGTTTTTTTTCATCGCACGGCAAAGGCTACCTTGAAGAGCTCACGCAGAGCGAAGCGGCGCGCATACTCGGCGTCAACGAATCGACGGTGTCGCGTATGGTGAACGAAAAATTCATGCAGACGCCGTGGGGACAGCTTTTTCCGCTGAAATATTTTTTTACGAATTCGCAGGACAAAGTAAAATTTGCACTGCGTCAGCTCATCGAAAACCGTGCAAGCGGCAAAAAACCGCTGTCTGACAGAGAGCTCGTCGAAAAACTCGCCGCCCAGGGTATACACGTTGCGCGCCGCACCGTCGCAAAATACCGCACGCAGCTCGCGATCGGATCGTCGTACACTCGCGGAAAAACGCCGAAGCCGTAAAATCGCATGTATCACGTATTATAAAAAATCACAACAAGATATTTGTCATAATCTTTAACGGTTATATTTACAATCGCTTTCGGAATACAGTTTGAGATTTGTAATGATTTCCGCAAGATCATCCATATCGGCAGACGGATTATCTTTTACATAATCGGACAAAAACTTCATCTGTTTAAAATCGGATTTGAAAATTTCAGCAATATCGGGTATCCAACGTTTATCTTTTAAATGTGAAGCATCTTGAACTGCAAATCGCTTTGTTTCATCTTCGGGAAACGGATTGAATGCGATTCTAATCCTGTCCTTGTTAAAATCGGAATCAAGAACTTCTTTGCCGGCAATGGAAGCCATAAGTGCGGTTGACTATACGCTGAAAAACAGCCATACTGTCCGTATGCATACCGCCGCACGAAAATCGGTTCGATACGACGATATCGGCAGAATAGACGCTCCCCAAATCTGCGCCCTGCCGGGCGTGCTCGACAACATAAGCAAAGAAGGATGCAAAGTGCATTACCCTTTTGCCGTGGTAGTCGATCTCGACAGCGATTATGAAATAAAAGTCATGCCTTCTCGCATCGCAGGCGAAATGCACAAAGCCTCTTTTACGCTGCTCTGTCATCCGCGTTGGGCAAAAGAAGACAAAGGCGTAACCGAAATCGGCTTCCGTATTCTCCGCTCCCCCGACTCCGTCCATCTTTCAGAATATATCGAAAGTCTTTCGGACGCCGCCGAAGATCAGACGGTCGAAAACCAAATCGTCGGCTCCGTATGCCAAGTAGTGTAAAAAAAATACCGGGCGCAGCATTTTTATCGTTTCCCGACATGTACGATATGCTCGTCGCCGAACTTCGCGAACGTTTTTTTTGCGATTTGCGGGAATCCGTTCGGCACGGCGATTTGCTCTATATACCGCATATCGACAATTTATTAATTAATAATTTACAAAATGAAAGCGAATCGATCGGCGATGGGAAAACCGCACAAGGCATTCCCTTCTTGCGCGTACCGTATTGGTGCCGCACCGCCATGCTCTCGCCTCTCTCGATCGGCTTCGAATCGATCGGCGATGCTTGCCGCGCACTTTCGGGCATACAGCGAAACTGGGCGCCGTATGACTATCAATTTTTCAGACGATCGGCTCTCATCAGAGAAAAACTTCCGTATATCAATCTGAAAGAACGATCCTTTCCCGTGCGCATACCGGCCGCCCCTATCGGCTTGTATACGCTTACCGGAGAACATACGATGCTCGCCTCGTCCGCAACGACGAGTTTTTTGCCCGCAGGTATGATTCGTTTTACGGAAAACCACGAAGATCCGCCGAGCCGCGCATATTTGAAACTCTACGAAGCGCTGACACTCATGCACCTTTTTTTCGGCTGCGACTTGCCGGTAAAAGGCGAACGCTGTTTTGACGCCGGTGCAAGCCCCGGAGGCTGGACGTGGGTGCTTGCCGGTTTGGGCTGCAACGTGTTTTCCGTAGACAGAGCGGAACTCGTGCCCGAACTTATGAAAAATCCCCGTGTCGATTTTTTGCGTCACGACGCTTTTACGCTTAAACCCGAAGACGTCGGTGCGTGCGATTGGGTTTTCAGCGATGTGATATGCTATCCCGAAAGGCTTTATGAATGGATCGGTACGTGGCTTTCAAGCGGACTTTGCAAAAATATGATCTGCACCGTAAAAATGCAAGGAGGCATCGATTGGCAGCTTATCGAAAAATTTGCATCTCTCCCGGACAGCCGCCTCGTACATTTGAATTATAACAAACACGAACTTACATGGCTCTGCTGCAAAAAATAATTTCAAAAGCAGTAACAGCGCAAATATCGACTTTAAAAAAATCGGACGCCCCTCCGCAGATATGCGCCGAGCAATCTGCAAAAAGAACGTCCGTTTCCTAAAAAAAATTAATTTTTGTTTTTCAAGATATCGCGAATTTCTTCCAAAAGCACGACATCGGCAGGCTTTGCGGGAGGCGCTTCGGTTTTTTCTTCTTTTTTCTTAAAGCTTTCGAAAATCCTGACGACCGTAAAAATACAGATTGCGACGATCAAAAAATCGACGACGGTTTGTATAAACTTACCGTAAGCGACCGTCGCTTCGCCGATTTTGACACTCAAATTGGTAAAATCGATACCGCCGACCAACAAACCGATAAGCGGCATAATGATATCGTTTACGAGACTCGAGATAATTTTTCCGAACGCACCGCCGATGATGACACCGACCGCCATATCGACGACATTGCCGCGGGAAATGAATTTCTTAAAAGCCGTCGCTTCTTTCGACGCCGCAGAAAATCCGCTCTTTAAGCTGAACTTGCTTTCCGAATTGTTTTCACCCATTAGATTGCTCCTATAATGCAATTGATAAATTACAATAGCAGAATATGCTTTGTCGGACTTTCTGTCAATGATACGGACGGCCTGATTTCCGTGATCCTTCGTAACCTGCGCTTGTCATATTTTTTTTTAATAGATATAGTACAATCTGTTTTAAAACGCGCTGCCGAACGATTCGG
>ERZ772827.1247-NODE-1247-length-12996-cov-3.701105_pt1 | contig 12996 bp, 15 predicted proteins | sample MGYA00580850_ERZ772827 | MGnify/ENA primary metagenome ERZ772827 (study PRJEB29015, sample SAMEA2737950) | human oral metagenome | biome: human oral; feature: human-associated habitat; material: dental | place: China | collected 2145 ...
CCTCGGCAGCCACGACCTCATGCGCGCCAAAGTCATATGACGACCCCCACGCCCCGCCCCGACCATCCCGCCCGCAGCTGGCCCGCCGAAACCCTGCTGCCCGCCCAGGGCGTGCGCCTGGCCCTGTTCGATGTGGACGGCGTGCTCACCGACGGCGGCCTGTATCTGGACGAAAACGGCGAGCCGATCAAGCGCTTTCACGTGCTGGACGGCCAGGGCCTGCGCCTGCTGCAAGACGCGGGCCTGACCGTGGCCGTCATCTCCGGGCGCGACTCGCCCGCCCTGCGCGCGCGCCTGCACAGCCTGGGCATCGCCCCCGCCCACATCCGCCTGGGCGTGGGCAACAAACTGCCCGCCGCCCAGGCCCTGCTGGCTGCGCTGGGGCTGGACTGGGCGCAAGTGGCCGTCATCGGCGACGACTGGCCCGATCTGCCCCTGCTGGCGCGCGCCGCCTTCGCCTGCGCGCCGCCCCAGGCCCACCCCGAAGCGCTGGCCCGCGTCCACTACATCACCCGCGCCGCAGGCGGGCAGGGCGCGGCGCGCGAGTTCTGCGATCTGCTGCTCACCGCCGGCGGCCACTACCGCCGCATGCTGGCGCAGGCGCTGCAATTGCCATGATCCGCCGCCAACTGCTGCGCCGCAGCCGCGACCTCTTTTTCGCCTGGCTGCCCGCCCTGTTCATGGGCCTGGCCGCCCTGGGCACCTGGTGGCTGGTGCGCAGCGCCCCGCAAATGGCCCCCGCGCCCGCAGACGCCGCCGCCCCCGGCCAGGCCGACTACTTCATGCGCGACTTCACCGTGCAAACCTTCGCCCCCGACGGGCGGCTGAAAACCCGCGTCACCGGCGTCGAAGGCCACCACTACCCCGATACCGACACCCTCAAAGTCCAAACCCCCCGCCTGCAATCCTGGGGCGAAGGCGGCGAAATCACCCTGGCCACGGCCGCCAGCGCCGAAGCCAGGGGCGACGGCAGCCAGGTTGAACTCATCGGCCAGGCCCGCGTCGAGCGCCGCGCCGCCCCGCCGCCGGCCGGCAGCGCCCGCGCCCCGGCCCCGCCCCTGGTCTTTGAAGGCGAACGCCTGCTGGCCCTCATCGACGCCGAGCAAGTCAAATCCGCCCTGCCCGTGCAAATCACCCAGGGCGCAGATCGCTTCACTGCCGACACCTTCGAGTACGACCACGCCACAGGCGTGGCCTTGCTCAGCGGCCGCGTGCGCGGCACACTCGCGCCCAGGCGCTAGAGGGGCTGCCGCCTCACCCGCCCGGCGCCCAACCCTTCGCTTTCCCCCGCTCATCACCGCTTGTTTTCCCCCGTATGAAGCCCAAACCGTACCGACCCGACACCTGGCCCTTCACCACCCAGGAAAGCACCCGCGACTTGCCCGCCCCGCCGCAAGCTGAGCAAACCCCATCCCGCCCGAATCAGGAGACCCGCATGGCCACCGCCAAAAAACCCCCCGCCCCCGAAACCGAAGCCAAACCGGCTGCAAAAGCCACAAAAACGGCCGCCAAACCGGCCGCAAAAACCACGGCCAAAGCCGCCGTGAAACCCGCCGCCAAGGCCCCCGCAAAAGCAGCCGAAAAAACCGCTGCAAAAACCGCTGAAAAGGCCGCTGAAAAACCGGCTGCCGCCAAACCGGCTGCAAAACCCGCAGCAAAAACCCCAGCCAAATCAGCCGCAAAAACAGCTGCAAAACCCGCAACGAAAGCCGCCGCAAAGCCGGCTGAAAAGCCTGCCGAAACAGCCGCCGAAAAACCGGCCGCCAAAAAAGCCGCAAAGCCTGCTGCCGCCAAAGCCGCCGTGAAAACCGCTGCGGAACCTGCCGAAAAACCCGCTGCAAAACCCGCAGCCAAGCCCGCCACAAAACCCGCCGCTGCCAAGGCCGAACCTGCGCCCGCCGCCAAGGCCGAAGCCAAACCCGAGGCCAAACCCCGGCCCAAGGCCCCCGCCCGTCCCAACGCCGCCAGGGCAGCCAAAGCCCCCGTGCGGCCGGCCCCAAAAACCACCCTCATTCCCGGCAAGTGGCCCGCCGCCTTCCTTGAAGGCAAAGCCTGAAGCGCCGCCCGGCGCACGATTTCCCGGCCCCCGATTTCCCGGCGCACGATTTCCGGCTTTCGGCCATGCCCTCCGCCTCCCTGCCCCCCGGCTCGCAGCGCGTTTTGCACCTGCAAACGCACTTGGCCCCCGCCCTCACCCTGCAACACGCCCAGCGCTACATGCAGCAAGGCCAGTGGCAGCAGGCCGAACCCCTGCTGCTGCGTCTGGCCCAGCCGCCCGCAGGCCCGGCCCCCGCCGACGCGCCGCCCGCCGAATCGCCGCCCGCCGAATCGCCCGACGCCCACAGGCAAGACGCCCTGCACCTGCTCGGCCAGTTGCGCCTGATGCAAGGCCGGCCCGGGCAGGCCCTCGTTTATTTGCAGCAGGCGCAAGCCCTGGGCCTGAACAACGCCCCCTTGCTCAACCACCTGGGCGTTGCCCTGCGCCTGCTCGGCCAGCCCCGGAAGGCGCTGGAGTGCTACGCCCAGGCCCTGGCGCAGCAGGCCGACTTCACCTCCGCCTGGGTCAATCAGGGCAACGCCCAGCGCGATCTGGGCCAGCACGAAAACGCCCTGCGCAGCTACGACCGGGCACTGGCCCTGCAAGCCGACCACCCCCAGGCGCTCAACCACCGCGCCCTCACCCTGCGCGAACTCGGCCGCAGCGATGAAGCCCTGGCCAGCGCCCGCCAGGCCGCCGCCTGCCACCCCGGCTACGCCGACGCCCACTACAGCTGCGGCCTGCTGCTGCACGAGCGGGGCGACTTGCCCGCCGCCTTGGCCGCCTACGAGCGCGCCCTGGCCCTGGCCCCGCAAGACCCCCACACCCTCACCGCCAAGGGCCGCGCCCTGCAAGAGCAAGCCCAAACCCCGGCCCAGCTCCAGGCCGCGCTGGCCTGCTACACCCAGGCCCTGCAAATCAGCCCCAACCATCCTGACGCGCGGGCTTACCGCCAAAGCCTGCTGGAGCAGCTTGGGGCGGCGGGCTGAACACGGGCTGAATTTCAGCGCCCGCGCCCGCAGGCTGGGCATCAATTCAGGGCGGGATTTCTTTAATGGATTTGCTGGATTTGCGCGCGCGGCGCGGCCTCGCCCTGCTGCGCCAGCAGCCACGCCGCCGGCTACGGCCACCAGCGCATCGGCGCTCTGGAACAGGGAAAAGTCCACTCCGGGCTGCAAAGGCGAGGCGGCCTGCATCAGCACCGCATACAGCGCGACCCACAGGCAGCCCGCGCTGGCGAAGAACAGGCCCATCAGGCCCGTCAGCCCGGGCAGAAACGCCGGGTGGGCAGGCGCGGCCGCGGCAAGTGCAGCCAGTGCGGCCAGCAGGGCCGCCTGCGCTGCCAGCGCCAGCCAGACTGCGCGCCAGCCCGGTGCCCGCCGCACCAGCAGGCCGCCAGCCAGCGTGCCCGCCAGCCCGGCCAGCAGGCTGAATGCGCCCAGCAGCCAGCCCAGTTGCGACATGTCCACGCCCGCATCCAGCAGCAGGGGGCCGAGCAGCCCCATCGTCAGCCGCAGCCCCGCCATGCAAAGCACCACGCGCAGTAGCCCCTGGCGCACGGGCGGCCTGCGCAGCGCGTACAGCAGGCTCGGGCGGGGCCAGCGGCGGGCGCCGTTTTCCGGCGCATCCGTCGGGGCGCTTTCCGGTGCATCCGGCTCCGCATCCGATGGGCCGTGCGCCCAGGCGCGCGGCGGCTCCTGCACGGCCAGCATGGGCAGCGAAAACAGGGCGATGGCTGCGGCCGCGCCTGCAAGTGCCTGCGGCCCCCCAGCGCCTGCACGGCCAGCAAAAAGCCGCCGCTGCCCAGCATGGCCCCTGCGTAGCTGCCGCCTGCCTGCACCACGTTGCCCCAGCCGTGCTGGTGGCGGGGTAGCTGGTCGATGGCAAAGCCGTCGCAGACCACGTCGCCCACCGACGCCGCCAGGGCCGCCAGCAGCAGCGCCGTTGCCACCCAGGCCCCGCCCGTCAGCGCCAGCGCCCGTGCGCCGCCCGCCATGCCTGCCGCGCCCAGCGCCAGCAAAAGCGCCGCCAGCGTCCATTGCGTGCCCAGCAGCAGGGGGCGTGAGCGCCGCGCCGGGCGGTGGGCGGGCAGCCGCAGGCGCTCCACCCACGGCGCCCACAGGAATTTGAGGCCCCAGGGCAGCCACCACAGCGCCGTCAGCCCGACCACTTGCAGCGCCGCGCCGGCCTCGCGCATGAGCGCGGGCAGCGCCTGCGTGGTCAGCGCCGTCAGCAGGGTCTGGCTGATGTAGATGCCCGCCAGGGCGGGCAGCAAAAGAGGCAGGGCAATGCGCGCGCAGGAAGGGTGTGCCGGCATGAGCAGAGGGCTTTTCGCCGCTTGTTTCAGTAGTTGAATTCCAGCGTCACCCCCGCCGTGCGCCCGGCCGCCAGTTGCGCCAGCGGCGTGCCGCCGAAGGTGAAGCCGTAGTTGCGCACGGTTTTGTTGGTGAGGTTGTGCGCCCATGCGCGCACTTCCACCCCGGGCGTGGGGTGCCATGACAGCGCCGCATCCAGCAGCGTGTAGCCGCCCTGGCGCAGCGTGTGTGGGCCGACCTGAAAGCGCCCCTTGAGCGTGATGTTCAGCCCGCTGGCGGGCGTGTGGGGCACGCGCTTGCCGATGCAGGCAGCGCAAGCGGCATCGAAATACTCGGTGTAAATGCTTCGGTTGACGAAGCCGCCAAGGGCCACGCTCGCCGCGCCCGTGCGCCCGTGCGGCAGCAGCCACTCGATTTGCCCTTCGATGCCACTGGAGCGGGCGTGGCCCACGTTGCGCAGCACCTGCTGGCCGATTTCGCTGGTGTACAGCTGCACGTCGCGCGTGCGGATGCGGTAGAGCGCAAAGTTGCCTTGCAGGCGCGCCGTGGTCAGCCGCGCGCCCACTTCGTAGCTTGCGGACCGCTCGCGCCGGAAGCCCTGCGCCAGGTTGGCGTAGCTGCGCCACTGCGGGCTGAACTGCCAGCCTGCGTTCAGGCGGCCCTGCCAGGTGTTGTGCGCCTGCGCGGCGCTGCCTGCAAAGGCCGATGTGCCCGCGCCGCCGCCAAATTGCGTGCGGCTCTCATCGCGCGAAAGGCGCAGCCCCGCGCCGACGTCCATGCGCGGCGTTGCGTGCCATGTGAGGTCGCCATAGGCCGCCAGGGTCTGGCTCACGCCCGTCGAATGCGTGGCGGGCATGGATGCGGGCACGGTGGCCAGCGTGAACTGGCTGCTGCGCTGCTGCTGCGCCCGCTGGCGGTACAGGCCCAGCACGGCATCCCAGCGGCGGCCGCTGCCGGCCTGCCCCGACGGCTGCGTCGCCTGCTCATCGCCGCGCGTGGCCCAGCGCAGCTCCTGCATGTTTTGCTGCCAGTGCTCCGGCTGGCTGGAGTGGTAGGCGCCGATGGGAAAGCGCCGCTCAAAGCGCACGCGCTGATTGCTTGCCGTGGCCGTCAGCCGCCAGTCGCGCCCGTCGTACTGCCCCTGCGCGGCCAGGCTGTTGCTACAGCGGTGCATGTGGTAGTTGCGGTACTCGCCCTGCACGCCCGCCACGGCCGGACAGCGTGCCGCGCAGCGAGAAATAGGGCGCATCGCCCGGCGTGCGCGTGTGCACGTTCAGCACGCCGCCCAGCACGCTCTTGCCATACAGCGTGCCCTGCGGCCCCTTGAGCAGCTCCACGCGCTTCACCCCGCCAGCGCCTGCGCCGCGAACACGGGCAGTTGCGGCACGCCATCCACATAAACCGTCAGCGCGGGGTTGTAGAAATCCTGCGACGAGGTCATGCCGCGCAGGGTGATGATGGGAAACATCACATTGGCCCCATAGCTCGTGTACAGCCCGGGCAGCGCGCGCGCCAGCGCCAGCGTGTCGTTCACCCCGGCATCGCGCAGCGCGCCTTCGCCTGCCACGGCCGCCGCGCCGTTGAAGCGCTCCAGGCGCTGCTCGCGCTTGCCCGCCGTGACCACGACTTGCGGCAGGCTGGGCGGGCGCTCATTGCGGCCATCCCGCTCATCCGTGCCGCGCTTTTCCACGTCGCCTGCCACGCCTGCCGCGCCCGCTGCCTGCACGCCCGGCGGCAGCAGGCACGCCGTCATCCAGATGGCCGCCGCGGCTACGCCGGCGCGCCGTCCGCACCGCGAAAAGCGGCGGTTTTTGTCGCCGCGCGCGGTTTGGGGAATTTTTTTGCTGCGCGGGCCAAACCGCCCACATGCCGCCCACACGCTGCCATGACTGCCCCTTGCGCCTTTCAAATGGAATCCTTCATCGGCCAGCCCGGCCTGTATCTGCCTGCCGATTGGGCCTGCGGCATGCGGCTGCACACGCCCGCCGCAGGGCTGCGGCTGACGTGCATCGACGCACACGCCGCGCGCCCGTGGGAAAGCGAAGTGGAAGGGCCGCCCGCGGCCAGCCTGTGCGTGCTGCTCGATGGCTGCATGGACACCGCCCTGCGCGGCGCTCGGGCGCTGCGCATCGGCAGCGGCATGTGCGCCTTCATGCAAAGCAGCGAGCGCAGCGCGGGCTTCAACCACATGCACGCGGGCCGGCGCTTTCGGCTGGTGGGCATTCACCTCGCGCCCGCGCCCTGCTGGCCGCAGGCCGCCCCGTGGCCGAGACGGCCCGCGCCACGGGCTTTGCCAGCGTCAGCCATTTCGGCAAAACCTTCCGCCAGCACACCGGCTGCGCCCCGAAGGCGTGGGCGCTGGCCTGCCAGCGGCAGGCTATGGATCGGTTGGCGGAGCAATCGGCGGATCGGCCGCCCGGGCGGATGCGCGCCTGAAGCGGCCGGCGGGCTGCGGGCCCGGGCGGGTTTTCTGCCTCTGCCACGGGCAGATTATCCACAGGTTTTTCCTGATTTGATAGCGCGCTTCGCAGTGTTTACGGGCGCTGCGGGCCGGTTGCCTGTTTGATAGGCAAAATCTTGTATCGAAATGCATGCGCCTGAGCGGCGCGGGGCGAGCCGGGGGCGGATCGGGCGGATCAGGCGTGGCGCAGCGCCGCTTCGGCGGACAGGGCCAGGGCGAGCAGGGGCAGGTCTTGCATGGCGGGGGCGGCGAGCATGAGGCCGGTGGGGGGCTGGCCGGGCGCGTGCATGGGCAGGCTGATGGCGCAGCCGTCCAGGAAGTTGATGAGGCTGGGGTTGCGCAGCATGAGGGCGTTGGCGCGCCAGTAGGCGGCGTCGTCGTTTTGCAGCGCGGCGATGGGCGGGGCGATGGCGGGCACGGTGGGCATGACGAGGGCGTCGTAGTCGCGCAGGCGCGCGTGCATGCGCTCTTGCCAGCGGCGGCGCTGTTCGATGAGGTGGATGTAGTCGGCGCAGTCCATTTGGCGGCCGGCTTCGATGCGCACGCGCACGCGGGGGTCGTAGGCGCTGGCGCGCTCGGCGATGAGCGATCGGTGCCAGGCCCAGGCCTGGGCGTTGGAGAGGCTGCCCCGGGCGTTGAGGGCGGGCACTTCGGCCAGCTCGGGCAGGGCGGCTTCGGTGATGTGCGCGCCGGCCTGGCGCAGCTGGCGCAGGGCGCGGCTGAAGTCGGCGGCGACGGCGGCGTCCAGCTCGTCGAGTACGAGGGTGCTGGGGCACAGCAGGCGGGCGCGGGCCAGGGGGCGGGCGGGCAGGTCGGCGTGGCTGCGGCCGCTGAGGATGGCGTCGGCGGTAATGCAGCAGCGCACGCTGGGGGCGATGGGGCCGGCGCTGTCGAGTGAGGTCGACAGCGGCAGCGTGCCTTGCATGGGGACGCGGCGCTGGGTGGGCTTGAAGCCGGTGAGGCCGCACAGGGCGGCGGGGATGCGCACGGAGCCGCCGGTGTCGCTGCCCAGGGCGAGGGCGGCCATGCCGTCGGCAACGGAGATGGCCGCGCCGCTGGAGGAGCCGCCGGGGATGCGCCCGCTGCCGTCCGGCTGGCGGCCCCAGGGGTTGCGGGGGGTGCCGTGGTGGGGGTTCAGGCCCAGGCCGGAGAAGGCGAACTCGGTCATGTTGCTGCGGCCGATGAGGACGGCGCCGGCGTCCAGCAGGCGCTGCACGACGGGGGCGGTGGCGACGGCGGGGGGCGCGTGTTGCAGCACGCGGGAGGCGGCGGCAGTGGTTTGCCCGGCCCAGTCGAAAACATCCTTGATGGAAATGGGCACGCCTTCGAGCGGCGAGCGGGTCAGGCCGGCCTGGCGCAGCGCGTCGCTGGCGGCGGCCAGGGCGAGGCTGCGGGCGGGGTCTATGTGGGTGTAGGTGTGCGGGCCTTCGCCGGCAGGGTCTTGCGCGCGTTCAAGCGCCTGGCGGGCGGCAGCGGTGGCGGTGATGCGGCCGCTGGCCAGGTCTTGCGCCCATTGGGCCAGGGAAGTCATGGGGGTCATGGGGGTCATGGCGGTTTGCCCCGTTTTTTTGATGAAGAAATAGGCAGACAGGGCCGCAGCGCCCGTGGTTGCTGCGATGGGCGCTACGGTTTTGTGAGCAAATTGTGGATAACTTGCCTTGTGACGGCTGCGCCGGGCGGTCAGGCTTGCGGGCGGGGGGCGGCGGCCTTGTGGGCGGCCATGCTGCGCTCGAGGGCATCCATGAAGACGGCGGCCACGGGGTAGCCCGATTGCTGCTCGATTTCCTGAAAGCAGGTGGGGCTGGTGACGTTGATTTCGGTGACGTGCTCGCCAATGATGTCCAGCCCGATGAGCAGCAGCCCGCGCGGCGCGAGGGTGTAGCCGATGACGCTGGCGATGTCGCGGTCGCTGTCGGTGAGCGGGCGCGCTTCGCCGCGGCCGCCGGCGGCCAGGTTGCCGCGCACTTCGCCGCCTTGCGGAATGCGCGCCAGGCACCAGGGCAGGGGTTCGCCGTCGATGATGAGCACGCGCTTGTCGCCATCCTTGATTTCGGGCAAATACTTTTGCGCCATGACGGTGGTGGCGCCGCCGTGGTTGAGCGTTTCGATGATGGTGCCCAGGTTTAGGCCGTCGGCGCCCACGCGGAAGATGCCCATGCCGCCCATGCCATCCAGCGGCTTGCAGATGATGTCGCCGTGTTCGGCGTGGAACTGGCGCAGCGCCCGCGCTTCGCGCGTGACCAGGGTGGGGGCGATGAATTGCGGCCACTCCATGATGGCCAGCTTTTCGGGGTGATCGCGCAGCGCGCGCGGGCGGTTGACGACGTGCGCGCCTTCGCGCTCGGCCTGCTCCAGCAGGTGGGTGGCGTAGATGTATTCGGCGTCAAAGGGCGGGTCTTTGCGCATCAGCACGGCGTCAAAGGCCGTCAGCGGCTGCGGCTGCGCGGCGGTGGCTTCATACCAGTTGCCCTGCTCATCGCCCGTCAGGCGCAGCGTTTGCACGGCCGCCATCACCTGCCCGCCGCGCTGCCAGCGCAGGTGGCGCGGCTCGCAAAAGGCGATGCCGTGGCCGCGCGCGGCGGCCTCGCGCATCATGGCGTAGGTGCTGTCTTTGTAAACCTTGAAGGTGCGCAGCGGATCGGCGATGAACAGCAGTTGCATGGGAAAGGCTCCTCTTTCTCTTTTCAGGGGGGAAAAAACGGCGGCGCGGGCGGCTCACGGCTCCGGGTGCCGCCATATCCAGATGGCCACGCCCAGCATCACGGCCGGCACGCCGATGCGCAGCCACGGCGAGGGCACGGCCCACTGAATGATGAGCGCGCTGCACAGCATGGCCACGCTGGACAGCCACTTGGCCGGGCGCGGAATGGCGCGGCGCTCGCGCCAGCGCCGGATGTGCGGCCCCAGGTAGGGGTGCGCCAGCATCCACAGCTCCAGCTGGGGCCAGCCCTTGCCCGCCGCCCAGGCCGCCAGCAGCACGAAAGGCACGGTGGGCAGCACCGGCAGCGCCAGGCCAATCAGCCCCAGCGCCCGCCACAGCAGAGCGGCCGTGCGGCGGCCCAGGCGGGTGGAGAAAAATTGCCGTGAATTCATGAACTTGTGAAATCAGGGGGCGGGTGTGATGGGGGGCTGCGCCGGCCCCGCCGGCGGCCGCGCACAAAGCGGGCGACTTTAATTCAAGCCCTCTTTTAGCCCCCGTTCTGCCCCCTCTCATGTCCCTTTTGCGCCAGAGGGGCGCTGTTAAGATTTCCCGCTTGTTTTCGCCCGCCTGCCTGCCCATGCCCACACCCCGCGCCCCGGCGCCCGCCAGCTTTGAAATCAAAAGCGCCAACTTGCCGCTGCTGGGCCTGCTGCTCAAAACCGATCAGCTCGACACCCTGCAAGAAGAGCTGGCCGGGCAATACGGCGCCACGCCCGATTTTTTTGATCAGGACCCGCTGCTGATCGACCTGGCCCCGCTGGTGGCCGAGCGGCCCGAGGCCAGCGTGGACTTTCCCCGCCTGCTGGCCCTGCTGCGCCAGCACAAGATGGCCCCCCTGGCCGTGTGCGGCGGCAGCGCGGCCATGCACGAAGCCGCCCGCAGCGCGGGCCTGAGCGTGGCCGCTGGCGCGCGCGTGCACCACACCCCCCGCCCGGCTGCGGCCAAACCGGCCGAAGCGCCGCCGGCTTCTGCCATGCTGATCGAGCGCCCCGTGCGCGCCGGCGTGCAGATTTACGCGCGCGGGCGCGATCTGATCGTCAACGCCATGGTCAACCCCGGCGCGGAAATCATTGCCGACGGTCACATCCACGTTTACGCCCCCCTGCGCGGGCGCGTCATTGCAGGCGCGCGCGGCGACAGCAGCGCCCGCATCTTTGCTCTGCACCTGGAGCCCGAGCTGATCGCCATCGCGGGCGTGTATCAAACCGCCGAAGTCGCCCTGCCTGCCAACGTGCAGGGCCGCCCGGCGCAGATTTACCTTGACAGCAGCGAAGCCGGCCACAAGCTCGTGGCCGTGCCCATGCTCTGACCCCTCACCTCAAGAAAGACCATTGAAGATGACCAAGATCGTTGTCGTGACCTCCGGCAAGGGCGGCGTGGGCAAGACCACCACCAGCGCCGCATTTGCCTCCGGCCTGGCCCTCAAGGGCTACAAAACCGCCGTCATCGACTTTGACGTGGGCCTGCGCAACCTCGACCTCATCATGGGCTGCGAGCGCCGCGTCGTCTATGACTTCATCAACGTCATCCAGGGCGAGGCCACCCTCACGCAGGCGCTCATCAAGGACAAGCAGTGCGATAACCTGTTCGTGCTCGCTGCCAGCCAGACCCGCGACAAGGACGCCCTCAAGCAAGAAGGCGTAAAAAAAGTGCTCGACGAGCTGGCTGAAATGGGCTTTGACTACATCGTCTGCGACTCGCCCGCCGGCATCGAAACCGGCGCGCTCATGGCCATGCACTACGCCGACGAAGCCCTGGTCATCAGCAACCCGGAAGTCTCCAGCGTGCGCGACTCCGACCGCATCCTGGGCATGCTCGCCAGCAAAACCCAGCGCGCCATCGACGGCAAGGAACCCGTCAAGGAGCACCTGCTCATCACCCGCTACAACCCCGCCCGCGTGGCCGACGGGCAAATGCTCAGCCTGCAAGACATCGAGGAAATCCTGCGCATCCCGCTCATCGGCGTCATCCCCGAAAGCGAAGACGTGTTGCAATCGTCCAACCAGGGCATTCCCGCCATCCACCTGCAAGGCAGCCCCGTTTCCGAAGCCTACAAAGACGTCGTCGAGCGCTTTTTGGGCGAGCAGCGCCCCATGCGCTTTACCGAAGTGGAAAAACCCGGCTTTCTCAAGCGCCTGTTCGGGGGCAAGTAAGCATGTCCTTTTTTGACTTCTTCCTGGGCGAAAAAAAGAAAACCGCCCACGTCGCCAAAGAGCGCCTGCAAATCATCCTCGCCCGCGAACGCGGCGCAGGCCGGCCCACGGCCGACTACCTGCCCGAATTGCAGCGCGACCTCATCGCCGTCATCAGCAAATACGTGCCCATCGACCCGCAGGACATCACCGTGCAACTGGAGCGCCAGGACGATCTGGAAGTGCTCGAAGTCAAGATCGAACTGCCCGAAACCCGGCCCGGCGCCTGACCCCCTTCGCCCCCCTTCTCGCCCCCGTTGCCGCCCGAAACGGCCATGCACAAGCCCCGCGTGCTTCTGGTGGAAGACGAAGCGGGCATCGCCCAGGTCATCGAATACACCCTGGGCAGCGAAGGCTTTGACTGCCACTGCGCCGCCACCGCCGCCCAGGCCCTGGCCGCCTTCGCCGCCCGCCCGCCCGACCTCGTCATCCTGGACATCGGCCTGCCCGACATGAGCGGCTTCGAGCTGTTTCGCCGCCTGCACCAGCAAGCGCCCGGCATCCCCCTGCTTTTTCTGACTGCCCGCAGCGAAGAAATCGACCGCGTTGCCGGGCTGGAACTGGGCGCGGACGACTACATCGCCAAGCCCTTTTCCCCGCGCGAGCTGGCCGCCCGCGTGCGCGCCGTTTTGCGCCGCAGCCAGCGCCCGCCCGCCGCCGCGCCCGCATCGGCCGCCCCCGCACAAGCCGTTGAGGCAGCCGCCGGCCCGTGGCACACCCTGCACACCGCCGCCGGCCTGCTTGCCATCCAGCGCGAGCAGCGCCTCATTCGCTACCACGGCCAGCGCCTGGTCCTCTCGCGCCACGAATACGGCCTGCTGGCCGCCCTCATGCAGCGCCCCGGCCGCGTATGCAGCCGCGCCGAACTGCTCGAAGCCGTCTGGGGCCAGGACTGCGAAAGCTACGACCGCACCGTGGACACCCACATCAAAACCCTGCGCGCCAAACTCCGCGCCGCCGCCCAGGCCGCCCACGCCGAGCCAGCCCAAACCGACCCCATCCGCACCGAACGCGGCCTGGGCTACGCCCTGCACATGCCGGCATAAAGCGCCCACTGCGCCTGATCTGCACTTTTTTTAGGCAAACCGCCCGCAGCGCCCGTGGATACTGCGCAGCGCGCTATCAAATCAGGAAAAATCTGTGGATAACTGGCCTTCTTGCGTCTTGTTCATGCCGCATCGAACGGGCGGGCCGGGGCTGTCGGCGAGGGGGCTTTTGATGGGCCGGATGCGGCGTATCGGGCGAGTCCGGCGCTGGCGCGGGCTGGCTGGGGCGATGCCCGCGCCGTG
>ERZ772827.1249-NODE-1249-length-12994-cov-4.205194_pt1 | contig 12994 bp, 7 predicted proteins | sample MGYA00580850_ERZ772827 | MGnify/ENA primary metagenome ERZ772827 (study PRJEB29015, sample SAMEA2737950) | human oral metagenome | biome: human oral; feature: human-associated habitat; material: dental | place: China | collected 2145 ...
TAAAAGTGGGTTTTTGGGCTGCAAAAATCATGGGTTGGCAACCAAACTAGAAAGGTAAAATGGTGCAAAACGCAGGTGTCACTCTTAAAAACAGACAAAACAAAAGACGTGAAAGACCAAAAACAGCACCTACTTACCTACTTTTCTGCCTGTATTCTCGCTAGAACGAAGTAAAAACGGGAACGACTTTGTAAAATAAATAATAACAATTTAAGACAGTGAGCTAGCGAGCTTGTGAATTGATGGGCTTGTGAATTGATGGACTTGTAAATTGATAAGTTTGCAAGGCATTAAATCCTCGGCACGACAAACTTTGTATTGAGGAAACAGAAAACGCTGGCCAAATGCAGTTATTTCCTGCATCTGGCCAGCGTAGATAAGGTTTACGCACTTATTGCGCAGTATGCAACCTAGCTGTTAGTGGTCAAAGGGGTTTGATATAAGTCTTGCCGACAAGGTGATAACGTTGGTTGGTTCATTCTCGTCGGTTAAGGTAATGTATGTAGGCGCCTTCAAATTATCGGTAGACAAAGCGAAAGTGCGAGGCGCATCTTTTGTTCCGAAAGGCATGGCTGCTATACTATAATTTCCGTTGTCGTTGAAATATTTACCATTATGGTACATCTTGCCAGTGTACCATAGCTTTACGTGCGTATCGTCTATCCGTTCGTAGGCGAATCCATACGAGGCCAGATAGCCGCCAGATTGGATAACTAGACCGTAGACAGAGGCAGGGTCGCCGCCATTAAAGGTCATAAAGCCTACCGCAGCCATTTGAATAACCCCAAGGTTATTCAGCTTGTCCGCTCCTTCTTTGAACCTATCCCAATAAGGTTTGGCAAAATCACCTATTTTGCTGTATGAAACGTACCATGCACTTTTTACGAATTGGTCCACCAAAGGTGGCACGTAAGGCGAAAGCACCACGGAATTGTCAGCAGGGTTAAGCCACTTGTCGTCGTCGGAATAGGCAAATCCACTAATGGTCTTGCCTCCATAAGTAAATGGGCGATAGAGCTGAAAGCCTTCGGCCGTTTGTATAAAAGGCATCCTCTGCACATCTCCTGTCTCTGGGTCGGTAAACTTCAACTGCCGATACGACTTCGTTACACTATATTTTTTCTCACCCAAATGCAAGATGTAGCTTGAATACTTCATCTTTTCTTCGGTTTGTTCCAACTTATTCAAGTATTCATTCCAATCTTGACCTTCTTGCAAGGGGAGCATCACAACCCGGCTACCATGCTTTTTCCCTTTTAGCACAATCGAATCGGCCGACATTTTAATTACGCGGAATTCAAAGTCGCCTAGCATTCCTTTCCCGTCCCTGCCAATGTCCGCAGGGTTGTGCGGGTCTGAAAAGAAGTGGAACGCGGGATTGTACTCGTCGAAGGATAGAATTACCCCCTGGCTTTGTTCCACCTTAAAGTGCGAAGTATAGGCTTTGTCGGATTGGTATGCTTCGTTCTGAACGGTAACAGCATGGTTATCATTGAATTTAGCGAGCACGTTATAGCCTCCATACTGCGTGTCGGCATAGTATTGCATAACCCAGCCGCCCTTTGCCCCGGCGAGAGTTTCTCGGCATTTGGCGATAGCTTCGGTTATACGTTCGGCAGACGGTTTGTCGAAGACATCGTCCACTTCGTTTTTACATGCGGTAAATGCGGCAACGAGGGCCAACCACAGAAATGTTAAATGTATCTTTTTCATATCGTCTGCTATTTTAGGTTCTTCAAATCGAGGGTATTGATGGTTGCAACTTTATTGGTAACAACATCCCTAAGTTTGTCGAGGTCGATGTCCCACGCTTTCTTGAAATAGTCTTTCATTATTTCAAGTTTTTTTAGGATGGCCTCTTGCCCTGACTTATCCACCTCGGGCTGCTTTTGGTAAGAGAGCAACGGAACCTTGTAGTAAGCGGGAACAGGCTGCCCGTTCTTGTCGTAGACGGTTTCGCCAGCATCGTTAACTTGGTACACGGGTGTTCCGGCTTGCGTAGTTACAGGCAACCATTTATCGCCTTTAAGAAAGTAAGCCATTAGTTTTCCTGCTTCATTATACTTGTACTTCACCTGTTTATGATCTTTGTACATGGGAACAGGGCCGCCGTTGTCGTCTTGCAGATAGATGTACTTGCCATTCTTGTCGGTGGCATACACTGTTTTCCCACTAGCGTCTGTTAAGTGCACAAGATAACCTTTGCCATCTGTTTCGGGTATGGGCTTACCATTGGCATCTTTCAGATAAATGTAGTTTCCATTCTTATCCTTAGCATAGATTGTGTCGCCAGCCGCATCGGTTTTAGGAGCAAGTGCGCGGTCTAAAATCTTTTGCCATGCTGCGGGTGTGCAGGTAACATAAGTGGAATAGAGTTCGGCGAAGTCTTCGTTGTACTCACCACTTGCATAACCCGTTACAAACCCCTCGCGTGGAGCATCTTTATCGGCCACGTTAACCCAGTCGGTAGAGTGATACTTACCTGCCGACACCTCTTGAAACGCTGTGGAATAGGATTTCTTTTGGTTGAGGATGTGGCAGAACTCGTGGTGCATGGTGTGGAAATACCAGTGGTTGAGGTCTAGTGGTATCGAGCGTTTGTCGGCAAAGGGGTCTGTTTGGTTCACGTAGATGTTTTCAGGGTCGAGTGCATTAAGCCTGAAAAGCGTGATTTGTATACCTCCTTCTGCCGTGCCCAGCACAATCTTGTTCTGCCCGTCGTATTGTGCAGAACCAACAAGCTGTATAACCCTGAAACAATTGCTGCGTAAGAACTCTTCGCCCACTAAGTCTTTATACGCATCGAGCCATACGTGTTTGAGCAGCACGGCCATCGCTTTCGAGTTGGTTGTATCGGCTGGTGCTACGTTGTAGGCGTTGTTGGTAAGCTTGTCGTTATACAAGTAGTTAAACTGTATATTATAAGGTGTGGCATATTCTTTATCAAGCCACTTGTCGAAAGAAGTCTTCGCAAGCACGTCTGGTTTGAATATGCTCTCGCTGCTAACGTCGTCGTTGCCGCATGCACTGGCTAATGCCAGCGCGCCGAACAGCATCAATATATGGAGTTTTTTCATTGTTTGGTTCCTTTCTTTTATTTTCCTTTTCGTGGGTTAGGCTGTAAGCCTGTTTGGATAACGGCTTGCGGTAACTGTATTGCCCCTCGTAAGTCGCCAGGTTCGAAAATAAGGGGAACGTCTTCGCCATCTACGTTGTGGCTAAATCTGATGCCATATCGCTTGATGTCGAGGAAACGCATGCCCTGGTTTAGGCATTCTAGGCGCCGCATGTGCAGGATGATGTAAAGCAGATTGGTTTGTGTACCTTTTTCGATGGTGAAGCCTTGGGGGTGCATGGGCTTTTTAAAGCCGCGTTCCAAGTCGTCTTTCAGGATAGCCGGTACGGTGTCGGCCTTATTTACAAACTCGTTAACCAAGGTTTCGGTGAGTGTGGGCCTGGTTGCCTTGCCTTTCTTCAGCGAGCAATGGGTTTCAACCCATGCGTTCATGTCTTTCAGCGCGTTGGCATAGTCTTTCTTCAAGGCATAGGCCTCGGCTCTTACCAGCAAGGTTTCGTCGGTGGTGAATACGGGGTCTACAATGTGAGCGTAACCCGAACCAGCAACCTTGTCGGTGTACTCGAAAAACTCGTTCATCTTGGGGAAAACATTCATTTGAGCATTTCCATAAAATGCGCGTGCCAAGTACAGGGTGTTGTTTACGTACCCAACTCCAACCGTCCAGGGCATAGAAGCCCAGGCAAGCTCGTATCTGAGCACTGGCGTAGAAGTTCCGAACCTTGCAAAATACCCGCTGTTGTTTAGGCGGCCCGCTAATGAATATGCTGTGACTAACATCAGGTTGGCATTTTCACTAGACTGTAAGAACGCATTCTTTATGTCGTTGGGGCCAGCCAGTTCGGGAAATATGGAATAGTTGCGAAGAACGGTCTTGGGGTTCTCGCCCAATACCTTGCTGGCATATTCTATCGCCTTGTCGTAGTTGAGGTAGAAAAGGTTGAACCTTGCAGCGAAAGCGTATGCAGCCTTGCTGTTGAAATGATACTTCGGCACGGCGAGATATGCGTCGTTGAGCATGGGCAGGGCTGCCTCGATGTCGGCATTGATGTTGGCGAAGAGCTCGGCAAGTGTGCCACGGGTGTCTACACTAACACCAGCCTCTTTAGGATAAGGTAGGCCAAGATATTCGTTCGCCTTTGCTGGATTCCACGACATACAGAAAGTGTTGGCCAATTGGAACATACTGAACGCCCTACATAGCAATGCTTCTGCACGCAAACCGCGCGTGTGGTCGTTTTGGGGCAGTGCGTCGAGGGCCTCCAAGGCAACGTTGGCAGTGCCCACAGCCTCGTATCCTGAACTCCACAAGACTTTTGGGTCATCATTATATGTTGTTTCAACGTCTTCCCAACGATAGTATTTCTCTTGGTTGGGCTGGCTTCTGAACGATTTTCCGTTGTCAACAAAGTTGTCGCTGCTCAGCTCTAAGGCGTAGTTTGACGAATTATTGGGGTAAGCCGTTGATAAAAGGCTCTGCACTTTCTCGACGGTGTTCAGTTCGGCACGGTCGTCGGGCAATTTGTCTAGGAACGAATCGCACGATGCCATAAACAGCATTGCGCTGGCAGCAACCAGCAATATATTTATCTTTTTCATAAAATGTCCTCCTGTTATGTTAAAGTCCCACTCTTAATGTCATCGTAAACTGACGTGCCATTGGTACGGCAACACCTCCTGAATTGAAGAACTCTGGGTCTTGCCCGTTCAGTTTCTTATCGGAATAGATGAGGAAGAGGTTGGTGGCCTGCAATTTCAAGTTTATGGCGTTAAGGCGTAGATGGCTAATCCACTGCTGTGGAAAGTCGTAAGAGAGCGAAATCTCTTTCATGCGGATAAAGTCGCCCTTTGCTACGCGTGCTGTTGAACGATTGTAGGCGTTGTAAGCGTAACTCAGCTTGCTGTCTGCTTGAAGTTGACGCAAGTCGGCAATGGCAGGAATATCTGTACGTGCCTCATCGCCCGACATCGTCCAACGGTTCTTAAACTCTTTTGGCATGGCCGAAAGGTCAGAGTAATAAGACGAGAACGAGGGGTCGAGGCGTATCTTGTTGCCAAAGGCGTAGGTGGCGAAGATGTTAAGATGGAAACCTTTATAGCTGAACACGTTGCCTAACGAGCCTGTAATCGTTGGGTCGGTTGGACCCTCGTATACAAGGTTTCCCAACTCGTACGATTGGAAGTTAATGTCGCTCGTTACCAATTGTCCGTTTTCGTTAATGAAGGTAGGGATGCCATTCGATGTCAAGCCCCGATAATCCATGGAGAACAGCGAACGGTAGGCATAGCCTTCTTTGGTAAATCCCGAACCAGTAATCATGCTGATGATGCGCGACTTGCTGTCTAACGAGGTTACTTTGGTGGCCACGTGCGAGAACACAAAGTCGGTTGTCCATTGGAAATCCTTGCCAACAAAGTTTTTGCTACTGATGGCAAACTCTTCTCCATGCGAGCGCATCGAAGCTACATTCACGTGTTCGTCCAATGCGCCTTTCGTTGCATTGGTGGTGTGTGGGCCAATGAGGTCGAAGTTGTTACGTGTGTACCAGTCGATGGTTAGGTTCAGCCTATTCTTAAAGAAACCCAAGTCCAAGCCAAAGTTCAACTCGTGTTTCTTTTCGTAAGTAAGATTGGGGTTGGGGAAGCGTGAAACCTCCAAGCCCGACTCTTTATCCGTTGCGTAGGGACGCCAGATGTTGGTGCTGCGTATGATAATTTGCGAGTTGGTAACGGCTGGCTTGTCGCCGGTTAGCGAATACGAACCTTTCAGCGTGGCGTGGGTAAGCACATCCTTGAATACCTTTCCAAACCACGGCTCCTCGTGGGCGTTCCATGCGGCAGATATGTTCCAAGTGGGCAACCAGCGTGCGCTGCGCGCTTTACCTAGGCGGTTGCTACCTTCATAACGCACAGTTCCGTTGAGCGTATAGCGACCTTTCCACGAATAGGTGGCCGTTCCGAAGAACGACACTTCGCGGCTGTACGAGTTTGACATTGTGTAATATATGCTGTTTTCTTCGCTAGCTTGCTTGAAGTAGCGATAGTCGTAGCTGCCAAGGTAGCCCATGTCGTATTGCATTCCCACTCCGTTGAAGTAGCTCCTGTTACGGTCGGTGTTGTTTACTTCCATACCACCGAACACATTCACGATATGGTCGTTGTTGTAAACGTCGTTATAGCTAGCCGTGGCGCGGAAGTCCCAGCTGTTCATCTTATACTTCGTTTCACGATAGAAACCGCCTTTGGGCAATACCGAGAAAGGTTTTGTGTTGGGTTTGGCGGGGTCGATGTATAGCCAAGGGTTGTTGTCGCGCATGGTGGCATCATCCATTGCTCGGTAAGCCATAGCCATGTTAGAACGTTCCGTTATGTGATTGGCCTGCGTGGTGGTAGAGAATTTGTAAGCTCCCAGCACGGCCAGTTCAACTTTCGTTATGGGCTTGTACTTTATTTCGGCCTGCACCTTGGTGTCGATAACATCATAGTCGTTGTAGTTGTTGGCCAATTCGTTATGTATGTTAAAGGGTGCATAGTCGCGCAGGTAGTAGACGTTTGGGTCTAGCGCACGCGAACTGTTGATGGCATACGAGTAGGGGTTGATGTCGAAGTCGCGACTAACCTCGCCCGAAACGTTGTCTATGCGCTGATTTAATGCTCCTGGCGACTTCTGCTTACGGTAGGCAGCGTTGCCGATGAGGTTCACCGATACCTTCTTGCTAAGGTTGTATAGGGCGTTAACGTTGAAGGTGTAGCGTTGCACCTTGCTTTGCTCGCTCCATCCTGGGTCGTTCATAAAGCTGAACGAGGTGTAATACTGCGCTTTGTCGGTACCCGTGGAGAGACTGAGAGAATGGTTTGAAGAGATGCTGTTGCTGAAAAGCTCGTCGAACCAGTTGGTGTTGCGCATCTCTGCTTCGCGCAAATAGCCGTACATGGCTTCTTGTGTGTTGGCTAGTCCGTAGCCTGTGGTGGGGTTGTAGCTGTTGATAAGGTGGTACATCTTACCATACACGCCACTGTCTGCTGCGCGATAGGTGCGCCCGAACGAGATAAGTCCACTGGCTTCCATTTCTTTATAGATGCCCATTTGCTCTTGCGAGTTCATGATATTGAACTGTCCGTAGCTGGGTTTAAGGCGCATGGTGAACTCACCCGTATAGTTGATGCGGGTTGTTCCGGCCTTTCCTTTCTTTGTTGTAACTACGATAACGCCAGCCATTGCACGTGCGCCATAGATAGAAGTGGCCGAACCGTCTTTCAGAATCTGAAAACTTTCGATGTCGTCTGCATTCAATCCTGCGATGGCTGATGAGATAAGTGTGGCTGCATCGCCCGACGAAAGTGCGTCAGCATCTACTTCCGTAACGTCTTCCATGATAACACCGTCTACCACCCACAGCGGCTTGCTACTTCCGTAAATTGATGTGGCTCCACGAACGCGTATCTTAGGCGCGGTTCCGAACGTACCCGAAACGTTTTGCACGCTAACGCCAGCCACGCGGCCTTCTAGCGAACGACTGATGTCTGCCACGCCGTCAATCTTACTTTTGGTGGCATCAATCTTTGATGTGGCTCCGGTGAAGAGGCGCTTGTCCATCTTCTGCATACCAGTAACCACTACTTCGCCCAACACTTTGCTGTCGGGGTCGAGTACCACTTGCATGGATGCCTCTGCTTTCAATGTCTTGGGCAACATTCCAATGTAAGTGAACTGCAAACGGCTGTTTTGATTGGGTACAGTGATGGTAAACACTCCATCTACATTGGTTAAGGCGCCAATGTTTGTTCCAACCACCTTGACCGAAACGCCAGTCACGGGCTGTCCGTCTTCTGACGACGTGACGACACCCGTAACCTTGGTCTGAGCCAAGGCCGAACCTACCAGAAAGAAAAGGCAGGCAAGTGTCATTGTTAGCTTTTGTTTCATAATCACTCGTAAAGATTAGTGTGTAATTAATGTTGTGAATGGATAAGTCGAATAGATGTCCCTCTTAAATAAATCAGGAAACCACATAACAGAATGTCAAGAACTAGCAGATGTAGTATAGACTATTCAGGCCAGCATCCTCTGCCGTTTTTGCAAAAATAGCTTGTTTTCATCTAAGCTCCAAATAAAAATGAAAGAAAAACACACGCAGTACAAAAAAAATTGATATTATAGCGACATTTAACGACTAGAAAGCATTTTGCTTGTTATTTTGCTAACGCGTTTACATATCATCCTGTCTTTCTTTCAATATGTAAACTTATTCTGAACATCACAGCTCTGCTTAAAGAAATAAAGGTGAACAAACGGGAATAAATAATGTAACATACCACTTTCCTTACTAAGGTAAACGTCAAAGAGGTTCCTCCACAAAACACGCTGGTATGAGCTAGATCTCCGAAGGTCGAGTGAAATCATATACGCACATTACACCTTATATATAGGGACCTTTACAAGCCACCTAAACACCGCAATCCACTTGAAAGCACTACACCAGTATTGTCGGAATTGGCCACAGGAAAAGGAGGCAATCCCTTCCTATCGGCAGAACACCACTTTAACAGACAATAAAAAGCCAAGCACATCCCCATCGCATGCTCCGCTACTATACTGCAAATCAGCACCAACAAGCACAACTCAGTCTCAGCTCATTGAAAAACTTCATCGCTCAGTTTATTTTTTTATTTCGTTGCTTTCTTTTTTCACGATTATTACGTATCTTTGTCGCATAAAAAACCAAAGTATGTTGACGTTAAAAAGATACACGCTACTAAAAGATCTAGTGTTACTAACTATCGCCATGTTCATCGGCAGCTTGGGATGGGCAATCTTCCTGCTTCCGAATCACATCACCACGGGTGGCATACCAGGCTTGGCATCCATTCTTTACTGGGGTTGGAACATTCCGGTACAGGTTACTTTCCTGGGCGTAAACGCTCTGTTGTTGCTCATTGCCTTAAAGGTGTTGGGGTGGCAGTTCTGTCTTAAAACGCTCTATGCGGCTGTGATGTTCACACTTTTCAGCGCATTGGGGCAGCATTGGATGGAAGGCTCCACGCTTTTGCAAGGCCAACCCTTCATGGCCATCGTGCTAGGTGCGGCCAGCTTAGGCAGCACCGTGGGACTGGGATTGGCCAGCAATGCCTCTACTGGCGGCACCGACGTGGTGGCGGCCATGATTAACAAGTATCACGACATCTCGCTTGGCAAGCTTATTTTGCTGGTAGACATTTCCATTGTCACGGCCAGTTACTTGGCCCTGCGCAACTGGGAAGAAGTGATTTACGGCTACGTATTTCTCTTCATCTTCTCCATCTGTGTGGATAAAGTGGTGAACATGATGCATCAGTCGGTGCAGTTCTTCATCATCTCCGAGAAGTACGAGCAGATTGGGCGTGCCATCAACGTAAATGCACAACGCGGCTGCACCACCATCAGCGGCCAAGGCTTTTATTCGGGGCGCGAGGTGAAGATGCTCTTTGTTTTGGCTCGCCAAACGGAGTCGGGCAAGATATTCTCCATCATCAACGAGATAGACCCCGCCGCCTTTGTTTCGCAGAGTTCGGTAATCGGTGTCTACGGTTTGGGTTTCGACAAGTTCAAGGCCAAGCGTAAGAAGAACAAGCTAATGAAAGAACAAGCCGAACGGCTGGGCGTTGACGTGTCGCCCGACGAGAACCTTGCGGCAAATGCGTAAGGCACTAAACATAAACGCCTATATATTAATAGAACTTGTATATAATAGGGCTTGCCCATAAACGCAAACGCGAACATGCGGAAAGGCTCTGCTAAACACCAATAAAGATATGGATCAGAAACAACCAGTTCCCTTTGAAATGGACTTGAAACCCGAAATAGCTTCGGGCGTGTACTCTAATTTTGTGCTCATCTCGCATTCGCCAAGCGATTTCATCCTCGATTTCGCCCGCATCCTGCCCGGCATGCCTAAGCCCGAAGTGGCCAGTCGCATCATCATGGCACCCGAACATGCCAAGCGTTTGCTCATGGCCATGCAAGAAAACATCTTTAAGTACGAGCAAGAGTTCGGCAAAATTCAGTTGCCCAACGAAGGCTCTCGTACCATCGCCCCATTTAACGTGGGCGGGAATGGCGAGGCATAAGCAGTTAAAGGACTAAACAGTCCGAGCTGTCTGACTGGGTCAGACCAGTCGGACAGCTCGGACTTCTCAGACCAGTCGGACCTGTCGGACTTCTCAGACCTGTCAGACCAGTCCGACAGGTCCGACTAGCCCTCCCACTTACAATTCATTATTACTTCCTTTTTAATCATATCAAATTCCTAAAAAAGAGTTATAACCAAGAAAAATGCAAAAAAAATCAATGAAATGTAATGCCAGTTTAGAAATTTTCGTTTATCTTTGCATCGTAGAAGTTCGCCAAGTTCTTTAACAAGCACATAACACCGCCGCAGCAACCCTCCAACAAGGCAGGCACAAGCCAATTAAGCGGTAACAACTTATTGCAGTTCGCGGTGTGGCACATCTTCTTATGGTGGGCAAGTTCCCATCGAAGGCTTATTAACTAGTGCCAACAATATGACATAAACTTATAACAAAATTTATCAATAACTTAAACTTTTACATTATGGACATTATTGGAAATTACAAAAACGTCTTAACTAACAAGTACGCATTGTTTAAAGGTCGTGCTAATCGTTCAGAGTTCTGGCTATTTGCGCTGGTTAACGTTGCAATTAGCATCGTTTATCAAATTCTCGTTTCAGTTTTGGCCGGCAGCACGGCTGCTACACTAATCGTCTCAATCATCTTTGGTGTATTTGCTTTGGCAATATTAGTTCCTGGCTTAGCATTAAGCGTTCGCCGCATGCACGATATTGGCAAAGGTGGTGGATGGATTTTCATCTCCTTCGTGCCAATTATTGGCTCTATCTGGTTCCTCGTTCTTTGCATCAAAGAAGGCGAGCCCGCAGCCAATCGCTTTGGCGAACCACAACCATAAATAGATTCAATATTCGCAAATGGCCTCTTCCTCTATCCCAAAGCTACTGCAATGGGCTAAGGGGAAGAGGCTTTGCACTTTTTTGCATGTACCCGCAAATAAGTTACGCCCCTGCCCCACTATTCATCGCGTAAAACCAACAAGGCAAGTTTGGCCAACAAGGGCAAAGCGTGCTGTATCTGTACCCAACAACTTATCAGGCAACGTACATGGTATCGCAACCAGCCAAATGTGCACCTAACCCAAATCGGCTGTTAGACTGCTTACCTGTTATTTTAGGTTGTTTGCATCGCTTCCTGTTCATCTTTCGTTTGCTTGTCGGCATATTGTCTGCCTTACGCTCTTGACCTAGCCCGCTACGTCTTCAAGAATAAGGCAGACAATATGCTCAACAATACACAAAATCTGCACAGGCTCTAACGAACGATTTGGGTTAAACCCTTCTTATAAGATGCTCCAAGCATTCCAATCGTTCTTGCTTTGGCAGCAAAAAGAAAGCCTGCACCTAGGTGGCTTTACATTGTAACCACACTGGGCGCAGGCAAAAATTCATGAAGGTAAAATTCGTTTGGGCGTGGCCAACGTCTGTGGCTAGCCACACCTAATAGGTAGTTAAGGCATAAAGGCCATGTCTTGCAGTATCTCACTGAGCGTGGGATGCGTATGAACGATTTCGCCAAGCTGGGTGAGCGTGGCGCCAAAGTTCATCAGCACGGCCACCTCTTGTGCAATGAAAGCTGCATTTTCGCCGTAGAGATGACAGCCTAGGATGCGGTCTTGTTCGTCGGTCATCAGCTTAATCATGCCTTCGGTGGCGTTTCCTGCGTTAGCCTTTCCGTTAGAACGGTAATAGCCCTTACGACATTTGTAGGCCACGCCCTGCTCCTTGCATTGGTCTTCGCTCAATCCCACACTTCCCACTTCGGGATGTGTGAAAATGGCGGCAGGCACAACATTAAACAAAATGCGGTCTGTATGGCCCACAATGTGGTTAACGGCCCTGAAACCTTGGAACGTTGCGGCATGCGCCAGCATCTGTTTGCCGTTCACATCGCCAATGGCATACACGCCTGGAACATTGGTTTGCATGTTGTCGTCGGTGGTTATGCCAGCCTTTGTATAGCTGATGTCGGTGTTCTCCAAGCCCAGTGCGTCGACGTTTGCCGCACGCCCAGTGGCCATCAGCACCAGTTCGGCATCGGCGAAGGCCTCTTTGCCCTTCTTCTGGTAGTGCACGCGCAAGGCGTTGTCCTCCGTTTGTTCAATCTTTGTTACGCCCGATTGCAGCGCAAACTGCACACCGCGCTGTTCCAACTGCTTGCGAAGTCGTTTGGCAATGTCGCTGTCAAGTGCGGGAAGGCACTCTTTCAGAAACTCAACCACCATTACTTCGCACCCAAAACTGCGGTAGATGCTGGCAAATTCCATACCGATAACACCCGCACCGATGATGCAAAGACTGCGTGGAACGTGGTCGAGGCAGAGCAGTTCGGTAGAGGTAATCACGCCATTGAGCTGCGCACCCTCTACGGGTAGCACCTTTGCCGACGACCCCGAGGCGATAATGATGCTATCGGCAGTGTATTCTTCACCGTTCGCAACGAGCGTTTTGTTGCCCGTAAAGCGCGCCTCGCCCCTTACAAAAGTAACTCCTGGCATCGACATTAGCTGCTCAACGCCTTGTCGAAGTTTCTCGGTAATCTCTTCCTTGCGGGCAACCACGGCCTGCATGTCGATGTTGAAAGCCACATCTTTAATGGCAACGCCATATTGTGCTGCCTCCCTAACGGTGTCGGCCACCTCTGCATGCTTGCAAAGCGTCTTCGTTGGGATGCAACCACTGTTAAGGCAAGTGCCGCCCGGTTGGTCTTTCTCGAACACGGCCACCTGCAAACCCTTGCGTGCCGCATACTCGGCAGTGCGATAACCGCCAGGTCCGCTGCCGATAATCA
>ERZ772827.1250-NODE-1250-length-12990-cov-5.224894_pt1 | contig 12990 bp, 7 predicted proteins | sample MGYA00580850_ERZ772827 | MGnify/ENA primary metagenome ERZ772827 (study PRJEB29015, sample SAMEA2737950) | human oral metagenome | biome: human oral; feature: human-associated habitat; material: dental | place: China | collected 2145 ...
TCGCCGTCGCGTCGGAAACCACCACGGTCGCCGTCGCGCCCGCCACGGAAGCCGCCGCGCTCGCCGTCTCGCCCACCGCGCTCAAAGCGGGGGCGCTCGGTTCGACGCTGCTGGTGCTCCGAGGAGGGGTTGTCGGAGCCGTCCCAGCCGTGACCCGGCCCCTCGTCGGGGCGGATGCGCAGCTCCCGGCCTCCGAAGGTCGCGTGCCCCATCGCCTCGAGCTGTTCGGGGGACAGCGGCGTGTGGATCTCCACGAGGGAGAAGGACTGGAGGATGTCGATCTTGCCGATGTCGGAGCCGGAGATACCGCCCTCGTTGGCCAGGGCGCCGACGATCGCGCCGGGCAGCACCCGGTCACGGTGACCGACCTCGACGCGGTAGACGGTGCCGGTGCCGTCCTCGTGCGTGCGGCGCCCGCCGCGCGCGGCCCCGGGCTTGCCCTCGGGACGCTCACCGCGCCCGTGACGGTCGCTGCGGTCCCGGCCGCCCTCGAAGGACGCGGAGACGAAGGTGCCGTCGGAGTCGACGGTCTCCTCGCGGCGCACCCGCTGGCGCGGCTCCTCCTTGCGCTCCTGCCAGGTGCGCGGGCCCTCATCGCCGACGGCCAGGGCCAGCAGCGTCGCGGCGAGCTCCTCGACCTCGATCTCCAGCTCGGCGGCCTTGGCGCTCACCATCTCGGTGTACATCTCCAGGCGCCCACGCTGCAGGCGGGCGGCGGCCCGCTCCAGGAGCCGTCCCGCGCGGTGGCGGGAGACGTCGGCGGGGGAGGGCAGGGTGATCTCCTCCAGACGGGTGCCGGTGAGGCGCTCGATCTGACGGAGCTTGCCCTTCTCCTTGGGGGTGAGGAAGGTGACGGCCTCACCGTGGCGGCCGGCGCGGCCGGTGCGTCCGATGCGGTGGACGTAGGCCTCGGCCTCACGGGGCACATCGAAGTTGACCACGAGGCCGATGCGGTCCACGTCCAGGCCACGAGCCGCGACGTCGGTGGCCACGAGGACGTCGAGGGTCCCCTGGCGCAGGCGCTCGACGAGGCGCTCGCGCTCGCGCTGAGGCACGTCGCCGCTGATGGCGGCCGCCTGGATGCCACGGCCCGCCAGCTCGATGGCGACGTCCTCGGCGGTGGACTTGGTGCGCACGAAGACGATGGCGGCCTCGGCGTCGGTGACGGCCAGGACCCGCGAGACGGCACCGATCTTGTGCCTGAAGGGAACGACGGCGTAGGTCTGGTGGACGGTGTCCACGGTCGAGGACTGGCGTGAGACCTCGATGCGCTGCGGGTCGGTGAGGTGCTGGCGGGCGACGGCCTGGATGGCCGGGGGCATCGTCGCCGAGAACAGGGCGGTGCGACGCTCGGCGGGCAGGGAGGAGGCGATCGTCTCGACGTCCTCGGCGAAGCCCATGCGCAGCATCTCGTCGGCCTCGTCGAGCACGAAGAAGCGCACGTCCTCCAGGTGCAGGGCGCCCTTCTCGATGAGGTCGATGATGCGTCCGGGGGTGCCGACGACGACCTGGGCGCCGCTCCTGAGCGCCCCGATCTGCGGGCCGTAGGGGGCGCCGCCGTAGACGGCGACGACGTCGAGGCCGCGCGAGCGCTGCGCCATGTCGGTGATGGCGTCGGCGCTCTGGATCGCCAGCTCGCGGGTGGGGGCCAGGACCAGCGCCTGGACGGCACCGTCGCGGGCGTCCACGGCGTCGAGCAGGGGCAGGCCGAAGGCGGCGGTCTTGCCGGTGCCGGTCTGGGCGACGCCGACGACGTCGCGTCCGCCCAGCAGCACCGGGATGGCCTCGCGCTGGATGGGGGTGGGGGTCGTGAAGCCCATGTCGGTGACGGCCCGCAGCAGGTCCGCCGGCAGGCCGAGGTCGCTGAAGGTGACCTCCTCGGGGGCCTTGGGCTGCTCGCGCGCCTCGTCGTCGGCCTCGTCCTGGTCGTCGTCGATGAAGGGGGTGTGCCCGTCGACCTCGTCCTCGTCGATGTCCTCGCCGGAGTCCTCGGAGCCGTCGTCGGCCTCCAGGTCATCCTCGTCCTCGGGGTCGTTCTCCTCCAGGGCGAGCGCGGCGGCCGTGTCGACGTCGTCGGCCTCGTCCTCGTGGTCGACGTCCTCGGGGTCCTCGGGGGAGTCGGAGGAGGCCGGGGTGTCGAAGGAGTCGGGGGACTCAAGGGACCCGGTGCCGATGGCCGGGGCGGTGTCGACGGGGGAGGTGATGTCCTCGTCCTCGGTGCGACGCACCTCGGCGTCGAAGAGGGCGTCGAGGCTCAGGGGCCCGTCAGAAGGCACACTGCGGCCAGTGCTGTTGCTGCTCATTGGTGATGTTCCCGTATCCGGTCCGGTGCGGACCTGTTGCGGAGAGTGGGGGAGGCTCGGTCGGCCCACCTCTTGCCGTACCGCACCCACCACACTCGCCCGGCACCGTTCTCGACCTGGGGTGTCGACGGTGGTTGACGGGCTTCACGCACAGACTCACGGGGACTGCCGGGCCTCCCGACCGGGGACGGCACGGCCCCGAACGGGGTTCACAGCACGGATCGCTCCTGAGGCAACAGTATCGGCTGGGCCGCGCACAGGACCTGCGGGCGGGACGTGACGTGCGAGGTCACACGTGAGCGTGCTCTCCTCGGCGTCGCACGCGATCCGCCATGATGCGGTGCGTGAGCAACCCCAGCCCCGAGAACGTCGGCGCCTCCCGCCGTCCACGACCGGTGCCCGCGGCACCGGCGACGCCCCGCGGCGCCCTGGCGGACACGCCCCTGGGTGCCGACGGCGCCCCGCTGCGCGCCAGGCCCGCATGGTGGGCTGAGGCCGAGGCCCAGGGGCCCGAGGCCCTGGCCCGTGCGGTCGTGCGGCGCGTCGCGGAGGGCACACCCTGGTGGGGGAGGCGTCACGAGGTCGACGGCGTCACGCTCGTCGAGACGCTCTTCGCCTGGCAGGAGGACCGGGTGGGGCCGGGACGGGCCGCGCCCGCCGACGCGCTCGACGTCGTCCTCCACCTCAACACCCTCACCGACAACCACCGTGCCCACCTGTCGCCGGCGCGCATGACGCGCCTGGGGGACAGCGGCTGGTGGGCCTCCTGCCTGCTCCTGCCCGCCGACGTCATCGTCGGCTACCGGATCGTCGCCAGTGCCGAGGCGCTGCCCGAGGATCTCGGTACCACGCGCACGGGCTGGAAGCGGCTCCACGACGCCGGCCGTCCCGACCCGCTCAACCCCCACCGCATCCACGACGGGTTCAGCCGCCTCTCCAGCGTCGTCTACGGCCCGGACGCGTGCCTGCACCCCGAGTGGTCGGGTGAGCCCGTACCCGGGCCGCGGGCCGTGGAGACGGACCTGAGCGCCCAGGTCCTCGGCCCCGACCGCGGGCGGCGCCGCGTCACCCTGCACGTCCCGGCGGCGGGGGAGCGCCCGGCGGCCGGCGCCCCCGGCGGGGGCGGGCGACGGCTCCTCGTGCTCCTGGACGGCGAGCACTGGCGCGGCAACGACGTCCTGTCCCGGCTCGCGGGCCGCCTACGGCACTGGGACCTGCTCATCGTCGACGCCGGCCCGCTGCCCGTGCGCGCCGCGCAGCTGGGGGACGCGGGGCGCGCGACCGACCTGCTCGCACGCTGTCTCGAGGCGGCCGGCGCCGCCGGGACCGGGGAGGTCGTCGTCTGCGGGCAGTCCCTCGGCGCGCTCGCCGCGGCCACCGCCGCCCTGCGCAGGCCGGACCTGTGCTCGGGCGCCGTCGTGCAGTCCGGGTCCTTCTGGCAGGGCTCGGGCGTGCGCGGCCAGGGCGAGGGCGAGCTGCTCACGTGGCTGCGCGAGGGCGGCGCACGCCACCTGGGCGAGCCGGGGGCGCGGCCGCGCATCGTCATCCAGGCCGGTTCCCACGAGCGGACGAACCGGGAGACCTCACGCACGGTCGCGAGCCTGCTTGAGCAGGCGGGTGTCGACGTCACCTACCGGGAGGTGCGCGGCGGCCACGACTACGCCTGGTGGCGCCACGGCCTGTCCTGGGCGCTGGACCTGTGGGAGCAGGCGCCCTCGGCCGCGTCGGTGTGAGGTACAACTACGTAATTGTGCATGGCTAGATCGGGATAAATGCCCTTAGGGTAGCCTCACCAAATTCCCCGGTCTGCTGAAAGGCGGGTCGGGATCCCGCCTCCCCACCTGGAGCCTCATAGATGACCACGCGTCGACCCGTCGGCCGTCGGGCCCCGCACCTGACACGGCGCAGCCTGTTCGCCCTCGTCCCCCCGCTGGCCTCGGCCGCGCTGCTGAGCGCCTGCGGCACCGACGGCGCACCGCAGACCGGCGGCGGCGCCACCCGCACCGTCAAGGACGTCAACGACCAGGACGTCGTCGTCCCCGTCGCCCCCCAGCGCGTCATCACCCTGTCCGAGCCGACGACGGACAACGCCATCGCCCTGGGTGTCACCCCCGTCGGCGTCAGTGCCGGGCGTGGGCAGACGACGGTCGCTCACTACCTGAGAGAGGTCGCCGGCGACATCCCTGTCATCGGCACTGTTGGTGCCCCGAACCTTGAGGCCATCGGCGCCGCCCGTCCGGACCTCATCCTCGTCGACGGCACGAGCGTCAACAACGACCCGGACACGCTCGCCGCCCTCGCCCGCATCGCCCCGACGGTTGTTACCGGCGAGGCCGGCGGGGACTGGACCCTCAACCTGCGCACCTGTGCCCAGGCCCTCAACCTGGCCGACAAGGGTGAGCAGCTGCTCTCCGCCTACACCGGCCGCACCGCTGACGTCTCCGGCCGCCTCGGCCAGGCCGGCTACCTCGAGCTGACCTACTCGATCGTGCGCTGGCAGGGCAGCACCGCGGGCCTCATCCTCAAGGAGCTGCCTGCGGGCCGCGTACTCAGCGACCTCGGCATGAAGCGCCCGCCCCACCAGGACCGTGAGGGCGCCGGGCACTCCGAGCCCGTGTCGATGGAGAACATCGACCAGGTCGACGCCGACTGGATGTTCTTCGGCACCCTCGGCGGCTCCAGCGTGAGCAACCCCGACGCCGGCGGCAACCTGGGTGTGCAGGAGTCGGCGGCGGCGCTGGAGTCCGCCAAGCAGTTGCCCGGCTTCAGCGCGCTGGGCTGCGTGTCCGCCGACCACGTCGTGCCGGTCGACGGCTCACTGTGGACCTCCACGGGCGGCTACCAGCTGATGACGGGCGTCGTCGACGACGTCGAGACCGCCTTCCTCACCACCTGAGCGCCACGACCGAGACCCTGACGTCCCTTCACAACCCACGAGCCGTAGGAGCACCCATGACACGCTCACCCGCAACCTCCCTCGCCCGGCACCGCATCGCCGCGGCCGCGGCCTTCGCCGTCGCGGTCCTCGCGATGATCCTGCCGGCACTCGCCGGGCCGCCCTCCGCTGTAGCCGCCGAGGTCGCGCCCCGGCCCACCTCAGGTGAAGGCGTCGTCCTCATCGACGGCGGCGTGACCGTGACCGCTGGCAGCACCGTGACCCTGTCCGGAACGGCGTACACCCCCGGTGCCACCATCTCGGTCAAGTACGACGACACCAACCTTCTCGGCTCCAGCACCGTCGTCGGTGACGACGGCACCTTCCAGCTGGAGGTGACGGTGCCCTCCGATGCCACGGTTGGCCAGCACTGGCTGCGCGTCCTGGGCTCCAACCCCGCCAGCTCACAGATCGCCTACCATTACGTCGCCGAGACCACCGGTGCTCTGTCCGAGCGGGGAACGAACGGCGAGGGCGTCACCACCCTGAGCGAGGGCGTCGCCTATGCCGCTGGCAGCACCGTGACCCTGTCCGGAACGGCGTACACCCCCGGTGCCACCATCTCGGTCAAGTACGACGACACCAACCTTCTCGGCTCCAGCACCGTCGTCGGTGACGACGGCACCTTCCAGCTGGAGGTGACGGTGCCCTCCGATGCCACGGTTGGCCAGCACTGGCTGCGCGTCCTGGGCTCCAACCCCGCCAGCTCACAGATCGCCTACCTCTACGTCGAGGACGCCACCGCTTCCGCGCCGAGTCCCACCGCTCCCAGCGCCGAGCCGACCGTCTCCCAGACGACCTCCGCCGCCCCTGCCGCTGAGGACACGGACGAGCTGCCCGTCGTAGCCGTCGTCGTCGGTGCTGTCGTGCTGGCCCTGGCCTTCGCCGCCGGGGTGGTCGTCATCCGTCGTCGGGGTGCCTCGGCCCAGTGACGTCACCGCCGCGGGCCGCCGGCCGGGCGCGGTCGCCAGAGACGGGGGCGCGCGCGCACCGGCGGTGCACTGTCGTGGTCCTGCTGGCCCTGGCGCTCGTCCTGGCCGCCGTCGCCTCGCTCGCACTGGGCTCACGCCTCGTCGCCCCCGAGGCCGTCTGGCACGCCCTGACCAGGCCGGACGGCTCGGTCGAGTCCGAGGTCGTGCGCGGCCTGCGCGTGCCGCGCACGGTCGCCGCCCTCGCCGTCGGCGCCGCCCTCGGGCTGGCCGGGACCGTCATGCAGGCGCTGACCCGCAACCCGGTCGCCGACCCCGGCATCCTCGGCGTCAACGCGGGAGCAGGCCTCGCCGTCGTGTCCACCGTCGCCCTGACCGGGGCCGGCGACCACATGCGCAACATCGTCGTGGCCGTGATCGGTGCGCTGATCGCCTCGGCCGCCGTACAGGTCCTGTCCGGCGCCGGCGGACGCAGCGGCGCCCCCGCCCGCCTCGCCCTGGCCGGCGTGGCCGTCTCCGCCGCCCTGTCCTCCCTCGCGCAGGCCGTCGTGCTGTCCAACCAGGTGGCCTTCAACGAGTTCCGCCACTGGGTCTCCGGCTCCCTGGAGGGGCGCGGCACCGACATCCTGCTGGCCGCCGCCCCGCTCCTGCTGGCGGGTACCGTGCTCGCCCTCGCCATCGGGCCCGCGCTCGGGGTCATCGCGCTGGGCGACGACGTCGCCACCGGCCTGGGCGTCAACGTGGCCCTCGTGCGCACGACGGGGCTCGGCGCCGTCGCGATGCTCTGCGGCGCGGCCACCGCCGTGGCCGGGCCGCTGACCTTCGTGGGCCTGGCCGTGCCGCTCGTCGCCCGTCGCCTGGTGGGGGAGGGGCCCCGCTGGGCCGCCGGCGTCGCCGTGCTCCTGGGGGCCGTGTGGGTGGCGGTCGCCGACGTCGTGGCCCGCCTGGTCGTCCTGCCGCGCGAGGTCCCCGTGGGCGTCGTCCTCGCCATCATCGGCGCCCCCTTCTTCATCGCCCTGGTGCGCACCCGCAGGGGGCTGTCATGAGCCGCTACCTGCGCCTGAGCGCCGGCCGCGCCTGCCTGCGCCTGCACCGGCGCTCGCTCGCCGTGGGCACCGCCCTGGCCCTGACCGTCCTGGCGGTGGGTACGGTCGCCCTCACGCTCGGCGACTACGGCCTGAGCGTCATGCAGTCCTTCGAGCGCCTGCTGGGCGACGGCGGGGTGCGGGACGACTACCTGGGCGTGTACTTCGTCCAGGACGTGCGGCTGCCGCGCGCGGTCGGCTCCATGCTGGTCGGCGCGGCCCTGGGCCTGTCCGGCCGCCTGTTCCAGACCGTCTCCGGCAACCCCCTGGGCAGCCCCGACGTCGTCGGCTTCTCCACCGGCGCCGCCACGGGGGCGGTCACCGCCATCATCGTGCTCGGCGCAAGCCCGGCGGTGACGGCGCTGGGGGCCGTGGCCGGGGGAGTGGCGGCCGGCGCCGTCATCTTCCTGCTCGCCGGCGGGACCGGCGGCTCGGGCATGAGGCTCGTGCTCGTCGGCATCGGCGTCTCCGCCGTCCTCAGGGCCGTCAACGCCCTCCTGCTCGTCAGGGCGCCCCTGGAGGTGGCGCAGTCCGCTGAGCAGTGGAGCGCCGGCAGCCTCAACGGCACCACCTGGCCCTACGTGGCCGTCCTCGCTGCGGTCGTGGCCGCGTCCACGGTGTTTCTGGTGCCGGTGGCCCGCGGCCTGGCGCTGCTGGGGCTCGGTGACGACGCCAGCACGGCGCTGGGGGCCGGGGCCGCCTCGGTGCGCTCGCGCGCCGTGGGCGTGGGGCTCCTGCTCGTCTGTGTCGCCACGGCGGTCGCCGGGCCGGTGGCCTTCGTCGCCCTCGCGGCCCCGCACATCGCCCAGCGGCTCACGCACGGTCCCGGCGCCGGCCTGACCACCAGCGCGCTCATGGGGGCGATGCTGGTGCTGGTCTGCGACGTCATCTCCCAGCGCGTCATCGCTCCCGCCGAGATCGCCGTCGGCGTCCTGACCGGGACCCTGGGCGGCCTCTACCTGCTCGTCCTGCTGTGGCAGGAGTACCGAAGGAACCGACTGTGACCCCAGTGCCCGTGGGTGAGAACGACACCTGCGCCCACGCCCCCAGCGCGCAGACGACTCGCGCGGCCAGCCTCCGGGGCCGGGGCCTCGTCGTCGGCTACGGCAAGGGTGATCCGGTCCTCGACGACGTCGACCTCGACGTCCTCGACACCGAGCTCACCGTGATCGTCGGCCCGAACGCCTGCGGCAAGTCGACCCTCCTGCGCGCCCTGGCCCGGGTGCTGGCGGTGCAGGGCGGCGAGGTGCTGCTCGACGGCACCGACATCATGCGCCAGGGCGCCCGCCGGGTGGCGCGGCGCCTGGGAATGCTGCCGCAGTCTCCCACCGCACCCGAGGACATCCTCGTCGAGGACCTCGTCGCCCGCGGGCGCTACCCGTACCAGGGCCTCATCCGCCAGTGGGGCCAGGAGGACGAGCGGGCGGTGGACGCGGCCATGAGCGCCGCCGGCGTGTCGGCCCTGGCCGGGCGCAGCGTGCGCGAGCTGTCCGGGGGCCAGCGCCAGCGCGTGTGGATCGCGATGGCCCTGGCCCAGGAGACCGACCTGCTTCTGCTGGACGAGCCGACCACGTACCTCGACCTCGCCCACCAGCTGGAGGTGCTTGACCTGGCTGCGCGCCTGCACCGCGAGGGACGCACCGTCGTCGCCGTCCTGCACGACCTGCACCTGGCCTTCCGGTACGCCACCCACCTGGTGGTCATGAAGGACGGTGCGGTGGTCGCGCAGGGCCCCACCCGCCAGGTCGTCACCGCCGAGCTCGTCGAGCAGGTCTTCGACGTGCCGTGCCGGATCATCACCGACCCCGAGTCGGGCACGCCCATCGTGGTGCCGCTGTCACGCTGACCGGCGGGCGCAGCACCGGTGGTGACTCGACGTCGGGTCAATGTCACAGCGGAACGGTCCCGCATTCCGGGAACAGACGGATGTCGACGTATTACGGATTGCTAGGGTGACGTAAATCCACAAGGTGAGGCAAACCTATCCCGCACGATCCTCGCTCTGCTGCTCGTGCGGCACGTGGTGTTTCCCGTCCCGCCCCGGTTCCGGGGCCCTCGATGGAGGTCTTATGTCCTTGTCCACAGCCTCAGGGCTTTCCTCGCGCCCGCGCCGGGCGGCGAGCCTGGCCCTCACCCTCGCCCTGGCTACCGGCCTCGCCGTCCCGGCCGCCGCCACCGTCTTCGCCCCTCAGGCCGTCGCCGTCACTGCCGTACCCAGTACCGCCCCGCGCCCGGGCGCAGGCGAGGGCACCGTGAGCGTCGACGCCGTGAGCTACACCGCCACCGGCACCGTCACCGTCTCCGGCACCGGCTTCGCCGCCGGCAACGGGTTGTCGATCAAGCTCAACGACGGCGCCTACCGTGACACCACTGGCTCCGACGTCATCGCCACCGTCGACGTCGGAGCAGACGGCACCTTCAGCGTCCAGATCCCCCTGGCCCCCTTCGACCTGGCCGAGGGCACACACTGGTTCCGCCTCCTCGGCTCCTCGCCGGTCGTGAGCAAGTTCGTGACCTTCACCGTGTCCGCCGACGCGCCCGCCGCCAGCCCCTCAGCCAGCCCCTCGGCGGGAACGGATCCCTCCGCGAGCCCCAGCGCCAGCCCCTCGGCGGGAACGGAGCCCTCCACGAGCCCCAGCGCCTCTCCCACCTACCCCTACACCGAGGGCAGCACCGTCCACGCGGGCGCGGACTACACCATCGCCCTCGCCGCCGGCACCTCCCAGGTGCCCGGCGTCACCAACGAGCCCGGCACGGTCACCGGCATCGAGACCCAGGTCCTGCGAGGCCTGTACCAGAGCGCCTACTCCGCCAGGGACAACGCCATCTACGTCACCTCCGCCGTGGGGCGTCCCCCGGTGCGCAACTCCGCCCTCGTCAAGCTCAACGCCGACACCCTTGAGGTCATCGACTACGTGCTGCCGGCCGTGGACCCGACCGCCACCGACCGCAGCGGCAACCCGGTCGAGGGCTTCCGCTACGCCGTCTACGGCGTGGAGGTCGACGACGAGCACGGCACCGTGTGGGTGACCAACACCCGCCAGAACACCGTCGCCGTCTACGACGCCGCCACCCTCGACCTCATCAAGCAGCTCGACAAGGGCATCGTCGGCCACCCCCGCGACGTCATCGTCGACGCCACCCGCGACCGTGTCTACGTCGGCGCGGCGCGCGGCAACCAGATCGCCGTCTTCGACTCCACCACCTACGAGCAGGTCGCGACCTACACCATCGGAACCGGCCGCGACGACTTCTCGGTCATGTCCCTCGCCTTCGACGAGGCCGCCGGACGGCTGTACACCCCCTCGATGTCGACCTCCGAGGTTGCCGTCATCGACGTCACCACGGGTGCGACCAACCAGCTGGCCCTGCCCGTCGCCCTCGACGCCGGCTCCGGCATCGCCGTCGACCCGAGCACCCACCGCCTCTACCTCACCGACCAGGGAACCGGCTCCCTCACCGTCGTCGAGGCCGACGGGTCCCTGGTCTACTCCAGGCCCACCGCCGAGGGCCTGACCAACGCTGACGGACAGGCCGTGTCCTCCGGCGCCCTCAGCGTCGCCCTGGACCCCCTCAACAAGCGCGTCTACGTCGCCAACCGCAACGCGGGCACCATCACGGTGCACGACCTCGACGGCAACCTCCTCCAGACCCTCGACTCCGGCCGCTACGCCAACCACGTCGAGTACGACGGCCGCGGCAACGTCTACGCCGTGAACAAGGGTGGTTCCCGCGACGGCTCGAGCTCGGTGGACTACATCCAGCGCTTCAGCGTCGTGGCGGCGCAGCCGACCGCCTCCCCGCAGCCCACGAGTGCACCGTCCTCCATCGACAACGGCGCCACCACCGGTCCGAGCGCGGACGGCAAGCCTCAGGCCACCGTCGCCGTCTCCGTTCCGGCGGCGGCCACCGGAAGGGGTGGCCTGGCCCGCACCGGTGTGTCGCTGGGCGCCGGCCTCCTCGCCGTCTGCCTCCTAGGTGCAGGTGCCCTCCTGCTGACACGGCGCGCCAGGGCCTGAGTGCACCGTCTTCGCACGGCCCGGGCAGCCGCATCGGCTGCCCGGACCGTCGGCTGTGCGCTGTGACCAACGGATCGTCGGCCCGGCCCGCTCCTCCACGGGTGGCGGCGGGGCCCCGCGGCGCCCGCGCGTACTATCGGCGACGGCGCCCGCCCGTCTCGCGGTGCGCCCCGCCGGGCGCCGGCACCACGCGCCCCCAACGGAAGGACACAGCACCCATGCTGCGCACCCACCACGCAGGCTCCCTGCGCCCCGCCGACATCGGCACGACCGTCACCCTCACCGGCTGGGTGGACCGCCGCCGTGACCACGGAGGCGTCGCCTTCATCGACCTTCGTGACGCCTCGGGCATCGCCCAGGTCGTCATCCGTGAGGACGTCGCGCACGACCTGCGAGCGGAGTACGTGCTGCGTGTGACCGGCGAGGTCACCCAGCGTCCCGAGGGCAACGCCAACCCCCAGCTGCCCACCGGTGAGATCGAGGTCGTCGTCGCCGACATCGAGATCCTCAACACCGCCGCCGCCCTGCCCTTCCAGGTCTCCGACCACGCCGAGGACTCCGGCCAGGTCGGTGAGGAGGCGCGCCTGCGCTACCGCTACCTCGACCTGCGCCGCTCACCCATGCAGCACGCCATCCGCCTGCGCTCGAAGGTCTCGCAGGCCGCCCGCAAGGTCCTGGCCGAGCACGACTTCGTCGAGGTCGAGACGCCGACCCTCACCCGATCCACCCCGGAGGGCGCCCGCGACTTCCTCGTCCCGGCGCGTCTGGCCCCCGGCTCCTGGTACGCCCTGCCGCAGAGCCCCCAGCTGTTCAAGCAGCTGCTCATGGTCGCCGGCATGGAGCGCTACTACCAGATCGCCCGCTGCTACCGCGACGAGGACTTCCGCGCCGACCGCCAGCCCGAGTTCACCCAGCTCGACATCGAGATGTCCTTCGTCGAGCAGGAGGACGTCATGAAGGTCGCCGAGGACGTCCTGGCCGAGGTGTGGGCGCTCATCGGCCACGAGCTGGTCACCCCGATCCCGCACATGACCTACCGCGAGGCCATGGCGCGCTACGGCACTGACAAGCCCGACCTGCGCTTCGGCCTGGAGCTGGTCGAGCTCACCGAGTACTTCAAGGACACGACCTTCCGCGTCTTCCACAGCGAGTACGTCGGCGCCGTCGTCATGCCGGGGGGCGCCTCGCAGTCGCGCAGGACCTTCGACGCCTGGCAGGAGTGGGCCAAGCAGCGCGGAGCCAAGGGCCTGGCCTACGTCACGGTCTCCGAGACCGGCGAGCTCGGCGGGCCCGTGGCCAAGAACATCACCGAGACCGAGCGCGCAGGCCTGGCCGAGGCCGTCGGCGCCCGGCCCGGCGACGCCATCTTCTTCGCCGCCGGCACCACCGAGGCCGCGCGGGCCCTGCTGGGGGCCGCCCGCCTGGAGATCGGCAAGCGCTGCGGCCTCATCGACGAGCAGGCCTGGTCCTTCGTGTGGGTCGTCGACGCGCCCCTGTTCAAGCCCTCCGCGGCCGCGAAGGAGGAGGGAGACGTCGCTCTGGGCATGTCCCCCTGGACCGCCGTGCACCACGCCTTCACCTCGCCCAAGCCGGAGTGGCTCGACACCTTCGACAAGGACCCCGGCAACGCGCTGGCCTACGCCTACGACATCGTGTGCAACGGCAACGAGATCGGCGGGGGGTCCATCCGTATCCACCGCGGGGACGTCCAGAAGCGCG
>ERZ772827.1254-NODE-1254-length-12978-cov-6.322680_pt1 | contig 12978 bp, 6 predicted proteins | sample MGYA00580850_ERZ772827 | MGnify/ENA primary metagenome ERZ772827 (study PRJEB29015, sample SAMEA2737950) | human oral metagenome | biome: human oral; feature: human-associated habitat; material: dental | place: China | collected 2145 ...
ATTTACTCAACCTTGCTAGCCTATCCAACGAACTCAAGAAACTTGGTTCTATTGACACTTAGCATTGCCTCTAGCACGAGAGGCTCTTTGTTTGGCTCTCCAGTCAGTCACGAAGCGAGGTCGAGACGACACTGGAGACGAAGGGGGCGCATGACCGAGCGGTCACTCCACGCTGGGGGAAGACTACTTCTTACCCTTTGCTGGAGCAGCTGCCTGACCTGGCTTAGGACGCTTAGCACCGTACTTAGAGCGACGCTGCAGACGACCATTGACACCAGCCGTATCGAGTGAGCCACGTACGATGTGATAGCGCACCCCTGGGAGGTCCTTCACACGACCACCACGTACCAGCACGATGCTATGCTCCTGGAGGTTGTGACCCTCACCTGGGATATAGGCGTTGATTTCCTTCCCATTGGTCAGGCGGACACGAGCGACCTTACGCATTGCAGAGTTTGGCTTCTTAGGGGTGGTTGTGTACACACGTACGCAGACACCACGACGCTGAGGACAAGAATCCAGAGCTGGGCTCTTACCCTTCTCGACGAGTGTCTCACGTCCCTTTCTTACCAATTGTTGAATAGTTGGCATTTCGTTTCTACTTATGTTTGAATAACTTATCTACTCAATTCTTCGGACAGAGCAGACCTAAGCCTACTCCATCGAGTGCACAAAGATACACATAATCTGCGAATATACAATACGATACCCTCATCGGTACGGGGACATTTACCTCAAGCCCCACACCTGATATATCAATCAGACATGGATATTCGCACTCAATATCGCGGTAGCGACCTCCACTGCTGCGTACAAATATCATCGAGAGCCTCTACCTCAACTAGAGATTGTTCCGAGGAGACGACAGCTCGTGGAGGAACAGCTATGTACGCTTGGGGAGAGCCTCTCCATAGAGGAAAAAGCGCAGATAACGATTGCATCGAGTAATCCGAGCCAAAAGGAGGGTAGGCACCAGTATTATAGAGGTCACAAGGAGAGCAAGAAGCCCTTGGAAAGCAAAGAGAGCAAGTGGATCATCCGACAACGACATCTCGTAAACTCGGGCAAACGAAAGATCTGGGAGGAAGAAGTAATGAAGGAAATATACAGCAAGAGATATCCGCCCTAGATAGGCAAAGCCCTGCACCCAATACAGGGCTTTAGACTGCTCCGTCACCGAGTGATGAACAGCACTATAAACAAAGACCAACCCCGAGAAGGTCAGAAGCACCTCCTGGCCAGGGAAACCCAACCCTAATCTCTGTGCAGTAAAGAGCACAATGAAGCAAAAAAAGCCGACAGCTCCAGCTACCTCGCTCTGAACACCCCTCTCAAAACGAGGATATTCCCCAAGAAAATAACCAAGGAGCAAATACTTATACAGATGCGCCACCTTATAGAGCACCAATCCATTACACATCCGAGGATTAATCCCATAGAGGTAAGAGATTCCAAGCTCTATAACCGGCACAGAAACAATAAAGAGGACTAGCCGTATCCAACGAACCATTCGCTCTTGATCCTCACTAGGCCTTATCAACAAACACAACTTACTCACCAGTCTACAGCATCCTTGAACAGAGAAGAATACCACAAAAATCATGAAAAGGGCATAAGTAAACCAGTACCTATCCACCATACTCCGAAGAGGTAGCGACACAGCTCCTTCATTGGCTATTTGGACAATCTCTGCGATAAAGAGTAATGGGAGCAGTAAGCGCAATACCTTCGCCTTCCAGAAGGACCAGACCCCCGACATCGTCCACTCTATAGGGCGTGTAGAGAAATAGCCCGTGACTAGCACGAACATAGGCATATGAATTGTGTAGATTACGTCTTCAAGTACTGATGGAGCCCCACGAAGGGACAAACGGAAAACATGGCCAAGAATAACTAGCAAGATAGCAATACCCTTGATGACATCAAATGAAGCCGAACGTTGCTGCATACAAGAAGCAAATAAAAGATTATGAATGGTAAAGACCCTACTCAGAGAGTCCGATATTAGTAAGATATCCTAAGCATACCCTTATCACCATCACGGCTAGAAGCGACCTCCCTAAGCTCATAATATGTACCCACTGGTGCACATAGAGGGGAACTTCAAAGCTGGAATAGAAAAGACAGGTAAGTTTATCTACGCAATCTATGCACGTAGAGACTCAGCACAGCAAAGTTAGTGAAAAATAGCGAGCTCCCTTTCTATTCAAATTCGACCTCTCACTCCTCTTCTCTCTACATTATCCCACATCGAGAACAGAGCCTTCCCTACCCAGCTGCTAGGTGATTTTGTGGAATAGAGACAGAGCGACATCCGAACACTCAGCTAAACTATGGTGTCTATTCCCGCAGAGTACTCCCTCTTATTACAGAAGGTACAAGCTTATAATACGCACAAGATATACAGTCTGTACAATTAGATTAGATATCCATCTTGCACCTTTATTAATGTGCTCCGACCTCACTCCTAGCGGACATACCGAGAGAGGCGCCACTATACACACGTACAACCCTTGTCACCTAGTAAGAGTGGAAAGGAAAAGGTCCGCAAGGAATATAAGTGCTTAAACAGGAGGAACAGATATCTAGGAGAGCAAAGGACCGAATAGCAGCAGCGACATATCAGGACTGACGCATGAAATCACTATAGTGCGAGGGCAAGGTCGTCAAGGAGCATACGCCGAAGATAGGAGTATCTATGTCCTAGGCTAGATATGCCAAGTGAACACCTCCTACCTAGGAGGGATGAGTATACACGTGTGTACACAACTGTATACCCACGTGTACACTACTGTATACACGCATGTACACAAGTGCGCTCTAAGTATCTCCTCTCTAGGGCTCACTTGTATGTCTGTTTCTTGGGGATAATGCCTCGGATCTCTAGGGATGGGCTAAGGCTCACTAGGATATGAAATGATACCTCCGAAGATCCAAAGGCTGGAGTGTGCGAGAGTGATCATTCGTCGGCTCTGAGCGACATATAGGGGTTAGTATGAAGTAAGGATATTCCCATTATGGAAGGGAGAGCTGATCTATTATAGCAACATAAGCGCAGGATATGGCAGTAATAACACACATATAGAGGTATTGAGAAAGACACATCCATCCGATGCTGCGGCAGGGATAGTTAAGAGGAGAAGATATGGTATGAGAGGTAGGGAAAAAGGAAGGGGGCGGCCCGAAGACCGCCCCCTGGTTTACCCCTTTCGCCCTTAGATGGAGTCCAGCTGTCAGGGAATCGAACCCTTATCCCTCCGCCTGAGAGGTCTCGGATCGAATACTTGGGCACTCCTTCCTCAGAGCTACCTTGACCCTCGGCGTCGCAGTCCCGTATGGGCTCGACCCTCGGTCTCGGCGTTCGCTCCTCGTTTCGGAAGTCCTTTCTTCTCCCCGTCTTCTCTCAGGCCAGTGTTCCCATAAACTACCAGTCCTTTCTCCAAGTCGTGCTTGTGCTCCTTGGGGCCGCCCGAAGGCCGACCGATTCGAGCCACAGAACACTCAGGCTTCTCTGCAGTACATCTCGGCACATCCAGCCCTGTTCCCTTGTCCACCGAAGCTTCCAAGTTGCATGATCCTTGCCCTTTGCGCTTAGCACGAATAACCATAACTCTCTCTTCGTCTTGATGCTCTTCGCCAGAGACACCCAGTTCTGCTCAAGAGTCTTTTCTCACGGGGGGAAGTCGAATCCCCCAAAGCACCGCTCGTGAGCCGTTCAAAGTCGCTGTTGGCTTGTCACACTGATCACTCCTCTCGGGTCACACCACCCTCAAGTCGAGACCACAATCTCTGGACTCTGCCTTGGTGCTGGATTCAAACCAGCAGCTACCCATACCTAGACGCGGCTACGTCCCTCCCCAGTTCCCTAAAAACCAATACTACAGCGGTAGGAGTCGAACCTACCTATCATCGTTAGGGCTCCGATAGTGCCCACGCTGCATTCACCTTGCGGTAGGGAGCGGTATGGCTAGCCAAGACCATCTTCTTAACCTCTCATCTACTGCTCTCTCGACGTGCGGGGTAAACCTAATATAGATGCTAGCAGGAGGGAGAGCATACGCTCATCCTTGCGTAGCAGATTGATATAGCCACCTATCTCGGTGATATTACGGGGAGCAGGTACCCGAGGCGGGACGAACTCCGTCTCCGTCGCCAGCCGGCGCAGGAGCATCTTCCTAAGCTCGACCATCTCCTCGGAGGACTCCTGTGTGAGGAGCTTCTCCACTAGTTGATCCCATGCTGTAGCCATAGTTCTATATTCTTTAGTGTGTGATTACTTAGCGGACTTTCTCCTGCGCTCCTCATTGAGCCAGAGTACTTGCTCCAAGATGTGGGGTAGGTGCACCTCTCTGACCTCCGTGTCAGAGAGACCACTCTGGGCGAGGTAGATCCCATACGAAGCGCATAGGATGAGTGGAGTGTGCGCCTTCACGAGGCGCTTGTATTCACGGAATCCCTTGACCGTCTTATACTGCTCCGCTATGGCGTGGAAGAAGCCTGTCTTGAGCTCTAGCGTCTCCCTTTCCGTAGCTTCGCCGAAGCCAAGCTCGGAGATATCGATCTCCTCGATGAAGGAGGGGAAGCGGTACCTGATGGTCTCTAAAGCCCCTTCGTCGGCCAAGTAGCTGAGGACAGGGGTGGGATTAGCCTTGCCCCTGAGCTGGGGATCTGTCTCGATCGCCATCACTCTACGCTGCACCATCGAGAGGTAGATGTCATCCAGCTCCTGATGAGAGACATCGTGGTAAGCGAGGTAGAGCCCTAGCGAGATAGCGATGTTCTCCTTCCCTGGATAAGCCTCATGCAGTCGCTTGTACTCCTGGTAGTCCTTGAGCTCCTCTCGTTCGGCGGCAATAGCGAAGAAGAAGGCAGCCTTGAGACCCACCTCCTGTCGGCGAGAGGTGGGCACGAAGCCCAGCTCTGAGAGGTCTACATCCTGTGCATAGTAGGGATACAGCACCCTGAGGTCAAGGGAATTGGAAGTATCGGGGGCAGTCCCTCCGTCCGCAGGCTTATCTTCCCCGGGTCTATCGGGTGATGGATGATCCTCACGGGGGGTATCGGGGGCTGAATGATCCTCGCTGGGGCTGTCGGGAGTAGGCTTATTTGGCTCGACCCTACCCTCGCTGGGCTTATTGGGCTGAGGCTTATCCTCAGGCTTATGCCCCTGACCTGCACCTCCACTAGGCTTATCCCCAGAGGGCGCATGATCCTTGCTCGGTCTAGTCGTATCCTTAGAGGCGTCTCCCTTACTGGGGGGAGGAGTAGTCTGGCTCTCGACCTTGCCCTCCGAGGGCTTTGGGGGTAGAGTTGGCTTCGCCGTAGAAGTTCCCCCGCCAGCAGAGCCAGAGGACTGCTGTCCCCCCTCAGGCATGGCTGTCTCGGGAGGCGTAGGATTGGAGTCCTTAGCCTCGCTCTTTACCTTGGCAATGCAGTAGTCGAGAGCCTTGTTGATGACGGAGGAGTTCTGCGTGAGGGCATTAGACTGTGCCTGTATATTGGCAACGCCTGTCGCACTCATCAGGGCTGCAGTGCTGGCTGTACCCGTGATGTCGGTGAAGGTCGGAGTCTGCTTCTGCGTCATCGGTGTGATGAGGTCAGGCGTCGTGACGGCCGTAGGCGCCGAAGGGCCGGTGACCCCTAGGGAGGCAAAGCCACCGGGAGCCTTATCCTGTAGGTAGTCGGTAGAGCTGAGGGCGCTGGCACTGAGCTCCATCTTGTCGTGCTCGGAGTCCTTCCAGTTCCAGAAGCGGGTGAGATCGATCTCTTCGCTGACATTGGTCTCGCCGAGGACAGCCTCGCCGACCATACCCTCTGTGGGGAGGGAGATCGTGGTGACCGGCACTCGGAAGGAGGAGGCATGGTAGCGGTAGAGGGCATCCTGAATCTCCGCCGCAGTCTTACCTAGCTTCTCTGCCAGCGACTGAGGATAGGTGAAGGGGAAGATCATACAGTTGCCATAGAAGCCGAGCATCTTATGGACGTTGATGCAGTTCAGCAGAGGGATGTCAATATTTCCCTTGAGCTCATTGTAGGCATCGTTGCCGAAGATATTCTTGAAGTTCATGTCCACCGTGTAGGCCTCGAGCATGATAGCCAGCTCTCCATCGCTCAGTCTCGACCATACCCCCTGCGAGTAACGGAGGGTCTCGGAGGCGATATGCTGTAGCGTCGTCTCCATACTCTGCAGCTCGCTATAGCGGAGGATCGGCGTAGAGGGAGAGAGGTCGATATATACGGAGCCGTGCTGTAGGGTGTAGCTGGGCAGGACAGCACCCTCGATAACCAGCCCATCCATACCCCTGACCTCGCAGCTCGTGAGATAGAGTGGGGTAAGACTCCTAATACTAGAGGCATCAAGCGTCGCTCCACCCTGTATCTGATTGACATAGAAGTTCTCGGGCAGACCACTACGATAGTGTGCGATATCCCGGTAGTCTTTGGCTATCTTATTCTCATCCTTATAGAGGTTCATGTGGCACTTCAGATAGTTATTGACAGCCGTTGTCTGATATCCCGTCCAGCTATCATCGCCGTAAGCAAGGGTATCCACCCCGTCCTTCCAGATGATGGAATAGCCAGCATAGAGCTTGTACTTGAGGGGTGAAACCTCATTCCGGATCGAGATCTCAGAGAAATCTTGCTCTGTAACGCCCTTAGGGAGGGTGAAGGAGAGTGTGATCTGGCTATCAGGGCAGGAGGCACGTAGCTCCTTGAGGCGCACCAGGAGATCCTTCTTGGAGCGGATCGTATGCTCCTCTATGGCTTCAGCGAGTGCATGCTGATTGACCGAAGAGAAGATGATCTGCCCCTGCACCGACCCCTTACCGCCAGAGAAGCGCAGGCGTGCGACGATGGAGTCTACCTCGAGGAACTTCCCCGTGAGGGTCATCACGATGCTCTTACCTGCACATGAATTCCCTCTCTTCTCCATCACCCATTCCGGGTAAGAGGCATAGCGCTGGATGAGGTCAAGCCCCGTACGATAGCGATAGGGGAGCTGGTGGTAGAGGCTATCATAGTAGCGAACGAGGGTATCATAGCGGGTATCGAAGACAGCCTTACGGAAGGTCGAGGAGGTCGTATCCAGGTACAAGCTCTGCCCTGCAGGTAGGAAGCGGATGAGCTTCATTGGCACGAAGAGCACTAGATCCACCCCATCGATACAGGTCTCTAGGCGATAGCGACGCATTACCTCCCAGTACTGGATGGTCATCGCGTGGGAATGGTTGTGATTGGCGATGATACGCGTAGAGACCGAGGAGGACTCGTTGCTGGAGGCAGCCCGTATGCTCACACGCCGAGCCTCTGCCACCCGCTCAGCAGCGGAACGTATCCTGTGCTGGAAGCTCTGTGCGGCCTGCGAGGCCTCGCTACTGGAGTTACTCTGCCGAGAGGAAGATGATGCTCGTCCGCGTGAATTGGAGTAGCCGAAGCTTAGCGAACCCGAGATACCCTGATAGGCACCAGCGAGCCCGAAGCCAAAGCTCTTGGAGGTCGTGCTAAACTGAGAGGAGCTCTCTCCCTCCATCTCCTGCCCCATCGCATAGTCGTAGGCAGCAGAGGCAGAGTCCACCTGTGAGCCTAGGTAGCGATCCCACACCCGATCCTGCCCCTCGGCTCGGTCGGCGACAGAATAGGACTGGCTCTGCTCACGCACCACCAGACGCTGCTCCTCGCCCGGAGCTAGGATGGTAGAGTAGAGGAGCGTGCCGAGAGCGAAGCCATCAGGTACCCAAGCCTGATGCATATTGAGCACATAGCCGATCCCGAGCGTGGCAGCCTGTGGGATGCTATCGGGGTTCTCGGCCATCTTCTTCTTGTAGCCCATGACGTCTACGGGGGACATCAGCTTGGCACGGCTAGCATTCTTCGTCGCTGCAGGATAGATAGCGGGCTCTACGAGACGCTGGAGCATCGTATATCTATAGGTACGCGAGGGAGCGGTGTCTGTCGGCAGGCGTATGGCATCATCCCCCTCTCCCATGAGCTTGACACTAGGCAGCACACGAGGCTTATCATCATCCCAGCCGCCGTTGAAGAGCTCGTGGGTGAGAATCAAATCCCCGACCTCGGCATCGAGGTCGGTACGAGAGAGGAGGTTAGTCAGGGTCTTGCCGATATCATCGGTGGTAGGATCGATGTCGTAGATTTCCTTTATGAGGGTGTCACGCTTGACCTTCTGAGCCTTGTGCTCCCTTCGAGTGGTCTCCATCTGCTCGGCACTCTGACAGAAGCGTGTGATGAACTGCTCCTCATAGGTCGAGGGGTTGCTCCCCTTGATAACCTTGCCATCGTCATTGATGACCTTGCGTTCCTTGAGGAGCTGATAGGTCTCGAGGATCTGCTCTAGGCGGATCATCTCCTTATTGATGGTATCTAAGTCGTAGAACTTAGAGACCAGCTCATTCGTGTATAGTACCTTTCCACTGGAGGACTTCCTCCCAGGTATGCGGATACGCTCTAGGAGCTCGGAGGACATACGCACGAAGGTCTGCTTCTTCATCCCCTGTGTGATGGTGAAGGTGACCTTCTCCTGCACGTTGTACTTATCGGGTAGGACGATGAGGAATCGGCCATCCCCATCACTGAAGCAGGAGAGCTTCTTGTCATCCTCTAGCTTCTGCTCCGAGGGGTTTGTGATGCCATCTATCTGGATGAGCACATCGGACTTGGGGCGAGCCTTGCTATCGGCCTCTCCCGAGTAGCGTATGCGTATCTGTCCACTGAGGGTGCGAGGCAGGGGGAGCGCCACGGCGATATCCTGCAGAGCGGTGAGGCCCTCGGAGATGATCTGTGTGTCGGTCTTGATGTCGGGGAGTGGACGCCCTCTCAGTCCCTCCTCATATAGATGGGTTGGCTCGGGGGGGGCATCCGGGCCGAAGGAGACCCTATACCGATATCGTAGCGGCACAGGGTTTATATCCACCCGATCACGTGCGATCTCCCTAGCCTTGCGAAGCACCTCGGGGTCAGCATTCGGGCCAATAGGCCCCGCCTCGGAGATCTGGCGGGCAGCCTCGATCACCTCCCAGAAGCTGACCGGAGCGAACATGCTCTGTGATGCCTCTATGATCTCTCCGAGTTTGTCAAGTCCAACCATTGAGAGGTCAGGATGTGCAGCATAGAGAGGGAGGAGGACAGGGTATAGCTTCTGTAGATCGACATACATCAGATCCAGGGCACTGCGGACACCCGCCAGCGTGAGGATATAGGCTAGATCGGTGGACATATTAGGCAGACGCCATAGGTCAGCCTGCATGACCCAGTTGGTCACGTACTTTACATCTGTCTCGAGGCGTTCGGCCATCTGCTTACGCTGCTCCGGCGTCGCCCCACTTGCTAGTAGACCTGCGATGTCGTAGACCTTGCATTGTGATGCGAGGGCTCTCTTCTTCGCGTAACTAATACCTTTTATCGGGATTAGGTCTGTGAGATCTTTTGTTGCCATAATATAGATAGCTGTGTTATGTTTTTGGGGCAAAGTTAGAGGGACTTCATCGGAGGGTGTTAGGCAGTATCGTGCAAGTTTTAGGTATAATCGTGCAAGTTTTCTCCTGCTTGTCAAAATTCCACATAGCCCGAGTAGGCGAAATCGTGCATTTTTTAGGCTTAATCGTGCATCCTCTTCACCATCAACATCACTACATCTCTGGCTGGCAAGATATTAGAGATCACCTTTACAATAGGCGGTATGGAGGGAACATTTTGTTTAGCTCAAAAGATTTTAGATATTTGCTGAAAACATTTCCTTATGAAAGGGTCACAACACATACTTCTCATCCTGCTAAGCACCATCGCTCTCCTTGAGCTCCTACCATCGTGCCAAGCAAGGAAGAGTACCTTCACTCCCGAGGAGCGGCGTGAGGCAGATAGTATCGTGCGTCAAGCTAAGAGCCTAGAGGAGCTAGAGAGCCTGCAGAGACGCTTCGACAAAGAGGGACACCGCCTAGCCAGCATCATAGCGCTTAGAGAGTGGGGAAAGAGGCTTCGTAACGAGAGCCGATTTGACGAAGCCCTCCTCGTACACAGCAAAGCCTCCGAAGCAGCCCAAGACCTACAAGATACTCTTGAGTGGGTACGTGCCCTCAACGATGTAGGGACGGACTACCGCCGTATAGGAGCACTCGATGTAGCCCAGCAGTACCACTACCAGGCCTGGCTCATCAGCCAGGAGCACTCCGACACCACTGCCCAGGCAAAGAAGAACCAAGTCGTCGCCCTCAACGGACTCGGGAACATCTACATGACCCTAGGCAACTACCGACGTGCCGACAGCGCCCTGCGTATGGCTCTCGCTGGAGAGATAGCCCTAGGGAGCGCCGTCGGGCAAGCAATCAACTATGCCAATCTCGGGGCAATCTTCGAGCACAGAGGGATGCTCGACTCAGCATGGCACTACTACCGCCTCTCCATGCAGTTCAATGAGCAGGACCACAACACTCTGGGCATCTCCCTGTGCCATACCTACTTCGGGTCGCTCTATGAGAAGGCAGCAGACTACGAGCATGCCATCGCCGAGTACCAGAAGGCCTACGAGCTGATGAGCTCCTCCAAGGATGACTGGCATGCCCTCACCTCCCTGCTCGCCCTATCCGGTATCTATCTGCGTCTCGGACAAGAGGAGCAGCTACTGCCCCTGCTGGAGCGATCGGCCTCGGTCGCACGACGCATCAAGTCCCGAGAGCATCTGGCCGAGGTCTACTCCCTCTACTACAAGTACTACAAGAAGCAGGACGACTACATCAGCGCCCTCTACTACCAGGAGCTCGCCACTGGCCTTCGGGATAGTATCGTCGGGATCGAGCAGGTCAATCGGATACAGAACACAGGGATCAGCATCGAACGCTCCCGTCAGGCTCGCCAGATGGACGAGGTACGTCTACGTCTGGAGCACGAGCAGGCTACCCGCCATGTGAGCTATGCGGTCTTCTTCCTCATTTTCCTGCTCCTCGTCCTCTTGATCGGAGCCCTACTCTACATCCAGCGAATGCGCACACGTAGCCACCTTGCACTGAAGCAGGTGAGTCAGATGCGTGAGCACTTCTTCACCAACATCACCCACGAGTTCCGCACCCCACTGACCGTCATCCTCGGACTAAGCCAAGACCTACGCCGAGACCCCAACAATAGCCAGAAGGTACACGAGCAGGCAGACACCATCCAGCGACAGGGTAATAGCCTACTGACCCTCATCAATCAGCTCCTAGACATCACCAAGATACGCTCCGCCATCGGCATCCCCGACATGCGCCACGGCGACATCAGAGCCTACATCGGGGCTCTGCTGGAGAGCTACCGAGACTACGCAGAGAGCCGACATATCTACCTTCTCTACAAGGGAGACGACCCCATCGTCATAGACTTTGTCCCCAGCTATATCAACAAGATCGTCATCAACCTCCTCTCCAATGCCTTCAAGTTCACCCCTGCCTACGGTACCATACAGGTAGCTCTAGAGCAAGCCGAGGGGATACTCCACCTCCAGGTATCCGACACGGGCTCGGGGATCTCTCCCGAGGCACTCCCCCACATCTTCGCCCCCTTCTATCAGGCACAGGGCGAGAGTGCCACTGGTGGGTCGGGTATCGGGCTAGCCCTCGTCAAGCAGATCGTGGATACCCTAGAGGGCGAGATAAGTGTCACCAGCACCCTCGGCGAAGGAACCAAGATCCACATCGCCCTACCCATCCAGGAGTACAAGGGGACAAAGAGCCTCATCGGTGGCGAACACCTCCCCTGTGACCTACCCCTCGTCACCCAGGTCAAGGAGCAGACAGAGCCCTCTGCTCTAGCGGGCACACGTATCCTCATCGTCGAGGATCATCGGGACATCGCCTCCTATATGGGCTCCCTACTCTCCGCCCATGGCTACGAAGTCTACTACGAGCCCGACGGGCAGAAGGGGCTAGAGCGAGCCAAGGAACTCGTCCCCGACCTCATCATCTCCGACCTCATGATGCCCCAGCTAGACGGCCTAGAGATGACACGTATGATCCGCACAAACGAGGTGATCAGCCATATCCCCATCATCATGGTCACGGCGAAGGTCACAGAGGAGGATCGCCTACGTGGTCTACAGGCTGGGGTGGATGCTTACCTCACGAAGCCCTTCAGCAGTGAGGAGCTCTGCCTACGTGTCGAGAAGCTCCTAGAGCGTCAGCGCCATCTGCAGTACCACTATATGCGCCATCTAGCCGAGGGGATAAAGGCTAGGGACAAGGAGCAGATACACGACGAATCTACCCCTCGAGCAGAGGAGAGAGACTGCGACTGCGAGCCAACCCTCACAGACCAGCCCACGACAGCGCTCTCCGAAGAGACACCTTCAGAGACCCAGCCCAGCGAAGGGGAAGAAGCCACAGTCATCCTCAGTCCTATGGATCAGGCCTTCGTGAGTCGTGCTACCGAGGCCATCCTCCAGGCCCTAGAGAAGTACCGAACGGTGGAGGTCTCCTCCCTAGCGAAGACCCTCTGCATGAGCCCGAGCCAACTCTATCGCAAGATGACAGCAGTGACTGGACACACCCCGATCAACTATATCCAGCATGTCAAGGTCAAGAAGGCCTGCCAACTCCTCGTCGAGCAGCCCAACATGTGTCTCGCAGAGATAGCTGAGCGGTCGGGCTTCAATGACTACTCCAACTTCCTACGCACCTTCAAGAGCCTCTGCGGTGTCCCTCCCAGTCGCTATGTCAGAGAGAGGGGCTCCCTCTCCCGACGATGCTGTGCCCTTAGTTAAGCCCGAGGACAAGCCCCCATACAAATGAAAGTCCGAGAGACATAGGACTGACCTATGCTCTCGGGCTTCGCTCATTCTAATAGGTTAGGAGCTGAAGATCCCAACTTAGCAAGATAGGAAAAGCCTTTCTCGCCAGATGCCCATACCTTTGCTCTCGGTATTGAAGCATCACAGATATGAGAACTGATACACATAACAGCTACGTCCAGAGTATCAATAGGGTGATAGACTACATC
>ERZ772827.1255-NODE-1255-length-12963-cov-5.018593_pt1 | contig 12963 bp, 8 predicted proteins | sample MGYA00580850_ERZ772827 | MGnify/ENA primary metagenome ERZ772827 (study PRJEB29015, sample SAMEA2737950) | human oral metagenome | biome: human oral; feature: human-associated habitat; material: dental | place: China | collected 2145 ...
GCCAGAAGGACACGTTGGCCAGGGCGATGAGCAGCAGCATGAAGCCGCGCGCGACATCCGGGGCCGGGTAGCGGGGCGAACGAGGCCCCGTGAAAGAGACAAAGGAACGCGAGTCCGAGCCAGAAGTGACCATGGCCACATTCTCCCGAGCGCTGTGAACGCCGGCATCCCCCGTGAGGATGAGGAGGGCAGCCGGTTCGAGGGCGAGGTGGTGCCGAGCCACCGGACGCCACCCTCGGAGGTGCTCTTTCGCGTCAGCGGAGCTCCGCGATCGCGCCCGACGGCGTGCCAGACCTGATCGTGCCTCGCATCGGCTGCGGCTGGGGGCTCTGGGCGGGCACACCGGCCGGAACCGGGGCCATCAGCTGTGAGAGCTTGGAACGCCTCGCTGTGCGTGCCACCGCCGAGCGCAGCATGCGCTCGAAGGGCCCGCGCCGTCCCGAGCGCTCCAGCAGGACGCACAGCCCCGCGATGAGCAGCCACAGGGCCACTGCCACGAGCGCCGTCTCCACCGTCCCCGGTGCCCTCGTGCCCACGATCGCAAGCGTCCCGTACACGAGCACGAAGCAGATCGTCTGAGTCAGGTAGGCGGTCATCGAGCGCTTGCCCACGGCCGCCAGCAGCCAGCGCACCCCGGTGAGGGGCTGGTCGTCGGCCCGCGCCCCGCCGGCAAAGACCGCCAGCAGCGCCAGCCAGGCGCAGCCACCCGCCAGCCCACCGACGACCATGGAGACCGCACCTGCGGTGAGGGCCAGCCACAGCGGCAGCTCTGCGCCGGTCAGCAACGCACGGAAGGGAATCGATGTGATCGTGGCGAGCGTGAGGCCCGCGATCCCGACGCTGATGAGCCGCCGACGGTGCCGCTCGGGGTGGGTGAGCAGGTCGGTGCGCGCCACCCACGCCCCGATGAAGGTGGCTGGTAGCGACGTCGACGCCAGCAAGGTCATCGGCGTGCTGTAGAGCCACATCCCAGGCTGATGAGCGGGTACCAGGGGGAGCGGGCGCTGTCAGCCAGCACATGGGCCATCCCCGCGGTGGGCACGGCGTCGCCTGACGAGGCCGTGACCATCGTCCAGGCCCCCCAGACCATCGTCGCCGCGCACAGCAGGACGGCGATGGTGCCTGCGATCCACTGGACCTTGGTGCGTTGGTGGACGAAGGTGCCTGCGAAGATGACGGCGATGAGGCCGTAGGCGCCGATGATGTCGCCGAAGAAGAACAGGGAGTGGACGCCTCCGAAGACGAGCATCCACCAGCCGCGGCGGCGCACCATGCGCCGGGCGTCGATGGTGGCCGCCTTGCGTGCTGCCGCCAGGAAGGCGGCCTGCTGGTCGGCGGGCAGGGAGTCGTAGTAGGTGCGGTTGGCCTCGACGAGGGACTCGACGTCGTGCTCGATGCGGCGGCGGGCCATGACCATGAGGCCGAAGCCGAACAGCATGGCGAACAGCGGGTAGGAGCGCTGGTCGACCAGGGCGCCGCGCACCCACTCCCAGGCGGTGCCGAGCGCCGTCGGCTCCGCGGCCTCCGGCCACCACATGGTCCAGAAGGACGCGTGAGCCAGGGCGATGAGCAGCAGCATGAAGCCGCGCGCGACGTCCGGGGCCGGGTAGCGGGGCGAGCGTGCTCCCGTGAAGGAGACGAAGGATCGCGGGCCTGAGCTGGTGGTACGCATAGGCGCATTCTTCGAAGGCTTCCGCGCCGCGGCTATCGTCCGGGAGGATGAGGGGGCCAGCCGCAGCGAGGTTGAGGGGGCTAGCCCGAACGGGTAGGAGGTGGTTCGCCGGAACGGGTAGCCTGCTGCCACACGACAGGGGAGCGCCACCCCGGCGCTGAGAGTGCGGTCCGTCCGCAGACCCTCGAACCTGCTCCGGCTAGCACCGGCGAAGGAAGTCGAGCATCTCCCTGCGCGCCTCCGGGCCGCGCAGGCCCTCCTGACACCCGTCCAGGAGACCACTATGACCACCACCGTCCCGGCCCGCCTCGCCCGCCGCACCCTGTTCACAGGGGCCGCCCTGGGTGCTCTCGGCCTCACCCTCGCCGCCTGCGGCTCCTCAGGCGGCTCCGACGGCGCCTCCACCCGTACCGTGACCGTCCTCACCCACGACTCCTTCCACGTGCCCGAGGACCTCATCGCCGCCTTCGAGTCCAGCAGCGGCTACCACCTCGAGCTCGTCGCCTCCGGGGACGCCGGTGAGCTCGTCAACAAGCTCGTCCTCACCAAGGACGCCCCCCTGGGTGACGCCGTCTTCGGCATCGACAACACCTTCGCCTCCCGCGCCCTGGGCGAGGGCGTCATCGACACCGGTGTCACGCCCACCCTGCCCGAGGGGGTCGACGTCGAGCGCTACGTCGTCGCCGACACCCCGGCCCTGGTGCCCATCGACTTCGGAGAGGTCTGCCTCAACACCGACGTCGCCTGGTTCGAGCAGCACGGCCTCGCCCAGCCCTCGAGCTTCGAGGACCTCACCAAGCCGGAGTACAAGGACCTCACCGTCCTCATCAACCCCAGCACCTCCTCCACCGGTCTCGCCTTCCTCATCGCCACCATCGGCCACTTCGGTAAGGACGCCTGGCAGCAGTACTGGAAGGACCTCGTCGCCAACGGTGCCAAGATCGACGAGGGCTGGACTGACGCCTACTACACGGACTTCTCCGGCGGAGGCGAGGGCGGCGCCTACCCCGTCGTCGTGTCCTACTCCTCCTCCCCGGCCGCCACCGTCAGCGAGGACGGCACGACCTCGTCCACCGCCTCCGTCCTGTCCACCGCCACCCGCCAGGTCGAGTACGCGGGCGTGCTCGCCGGGGCCGCGAACCCCAAGGGCGCCACGGCCTTCATCGAGTGGATGCTGTCCGTCGAGGTCCAGCAGTCCATCCCGGACAACATGTACATGTACCCGGTCAACAGCCGGGCCCCGCTGAGCGAGCAGATGCAGACCTTCGGGGCGGTGAGCGACACGCCCATCGTCGTCGCCCCCGCCGACATCGACGCCAACCGTGAGGCCTGGCTCGCCGCCTGGACCGAGGCCGTCGGCGCGTGAGCACCCGACGGGCCGGGCTCAGGGGCCCCAGGCCGACGGCGGGGGAGCGCGCGGGCTGGGCGCTCGCCATCGCCCTGCCGCTGGCCTTCCTCGGCGTCCTCTTCGCCTGGCCCGTCGCCACCCTCGTCGCCCGGGGTCTGGCGCCCGACGGCGTGCTCGACCTCAGCGGCTTCGGCGAGGTCCTCACCCGCGAGCGCACGTGGCGGATCCTGCGCCAGACCCTCGTGCAGGCCAGTGCCGCCACGGTCCTGTGCGTCGTGCTGGGCGTGCCCGGCGCGCTCGTGCTCTACCGGCGCCGCTTCCCCGGGCGCGACCTGCTGCGCACGCTGGTCACCGTGCCCTTCGTGCTGCCCAGCGTCGTCGTCGGCGTCGCCTTCCACGCCATGGTCACCACCGGCGGGCCCCTGGGGGGCTGGTTCGGGGGTGCCCTGGACGGCTCCGTCGTGAGCGTCGTCGCCGCCTTCGTGTTCTTCAACTACGGGCTGGTGGTGCGCACCGTCGGCACCATGTGGTCGCGCCTGGACCCGCGTGCCGTCGACGCCGCCCGCACCCTCGGGGCCTCCCCCTGGCGTGCCTTCCTCACGGTGACGCTGCCGAGCCTGGCGCCCGCCATCGCCTCCGCCGCCTCACTCGCCTTCCTGTTCTGCGCGACCGCCTACGGCGTCGTCCTCGTCCTCGGCGGTCCGGGCATCGGCACCATCGAGACCGAGATCTACGTGCTCACCGCCCAGTACCTCGACCTGCGGGCCGCCGCGGTGCTCAGCGTGCTGCAGCTGCTCGTCATCGCCGCCTGCCTGTGGGTGAGCGAGCGGGCCCGCGCCGCCAACGAGGCCGCCCTGCGCCTGCACCTGGACGTGCCCGCCACACCCCTGCGGCGCGGTGACGCCCCCGCCCTGCTGCTCACGCTCATGCTCGTCCTCGGCCTGCTCGTGGGCCCCATGGCGGTGCTGCTCTCGCGCTCCCTCAGGCGTGCCGGGCGCTGGACGCTGGCGAACTACACGGACCTGGGAACCACGGGCGGGCGCAACGCCCTGACCGTCACCGTGTGGGAGGCGGCCGCCACCTCGCTGCGCGTGGCCTTCGTCGCCGCCCTCGTCGCCCTGGCCGTCGGCACGGCGGTGGCGCTCGTCGTCTCCCGCCGCCCGCGCTCGACCTGGCTGCGCCGCGGCGTCATCCTGCTCGACTCGGTTTTCATGCTGCCCCTGGGGGTCAGCGCGGTGACGGTCGGCTTCGGCTTCCTCATCACCCTCACGCGCCCGCCCCTGGCCCTCACTCGATCGTGGTGGGTGCTGCCGCTGGCACAGGCGGTCGTGGCCGTGCCCCTCGTCGTGCGCACGCTCCTGCCGGCGCTGCGGGCCATCGACCCGCGTCAGCGCGAGGCCGCGACGATGCTGGGGGCCGGGCCCGGGCGGGTGCTGGCGAGCGTGGACGGCCCCCACCTGCTGCGGGCCGGGGGACTCGCGGCGGGCTTCGCCCTGGCGACGAGCCTGGGCGAGTTCGGGGCCACGTCCTTCCTCGTGCGCCCCGCCACCCAGACCCTGCCGGTGGTCCTCTACCGGCTCATCGGCGCGCCCGGCGCCCAGAACCAGGGGATGGGTCTGGCGGCGGGCGTCCTCCTGGCGGCCGGGACGGCGGCGCTCATGCTCGCCTGCGAGTGGGCCCAGACGACCCGCCCCCGCCCCCTGCGCGTCCCTCATCCCCACCGTCGAGTTCGAGGGTTGCGCGCCGAGTTCGGTGCTCCAACCCCCGAACTCGAGCCCGAACCTTCGAACTCGCGCAAGGAGCACACATGAAGACCGCCCTGGAGGTCGCCGACCTCAGCGTCGTCTACCCCGCCGGGCGTGAGGGCGCGCCCGTCACCGCCGTCGACGGGGTGAGCCTGTCCGTGTCCGACGGCGAGGTCCTGGCCCTGCTGGGTCCCTCGGGCTGCGGCAAGTCCTCCCTCCTGCGCGCCGTCGCCGGCCTCGAGCCGGTCGCGGGCGGCACGGTGAGGTGGGAGGACCAGGACGTCGTTGGCGTGCCGGTCCACCAGCGCGGCTTCGGCATGGTCTTCCAGGACGGCCAGCTCTTCCCCTTCAGGGACGTCGCCGGCAATGTCGCCTACGGCCTGGCCGGCCTGCCCCGCGCAGAGCGGCAGGCGCGCGTCGCCGAGGTCCTCGAGCTCGTCGGGCTGCCCGGCTACGGGCCGCGCGCTGTGACCACCCTGTCCGGCGGGCAGGCGCAGCGCGTGGCGCTCGCCCGCTCCCTCGCCCCCCGGCCGCGCCTGCTGCTGCTCGACGAGCCGCTGTCCGCCCTCGACCGGGCGCTGCGCGAGTCCCTGTCCCGGGACCTGGCGAGGATCCTGCGGACCCAGGGCATGAGCGCCCTGTACGTGACGCACGACCACGCCGAGGCCGAGACCGTCGCGGACCGGGTGGGCGTCATGGTGGCCGGACGGCTGCTCGCTGTCGGCACCATGGAGGAACTGCGCCAGCGCCCCGGCTCCGAGGACGTCGCGCGTTTCCTCGGGGTGTGAGCAACCCGCCACCGGCTCCCCGGGAACGACCCGGGCATCCCCGGGCAGACCCGGGGAGTTGGCGTCTTTGCGGGCAATACTCCACCCCTCGCCGCGCCGGACCCGAGTGGACCCGGACGGCGTCGGCCTGGCAGTGTCGGCTACGGTCCGGTGACCAGCCGGACCATGAGGACCCCACCGCAAGGAGAGTAGGGAGAGCCGATGAGTGCACAACCCAAGGTGACGATTTCCCGAGTGGAGTCGTGGCTCAAGCAGAACGAGCTCGTCTACGAGATCGCCGACGAGACGACGATCCACACCGGGTTCGTCAACTGCTCCATGACGATCACTGACCAGCACTCCGACTTCCTCACCGTCTCCTCCACATGGCGCGGTGAGTTCGACCCGTCCACCGAGCCGTCCCTGACCGCCTACGTGGATGAGCACAACCACGCGATGTACGGCCCCCGCGCCTCCTGCTTCACCTTTGAGGACGGCGTCCTGCGGCTCCAGGCCGACATGTGCCTCTTCACCACCGAGGGCATGAGCGACAAGCAGCTCGACGCCGAGCTGGGCTCGGCGCTGGCCACCGTACTGAGCTTCTACTCCACCGTCGCCGAGGACTTCCCGGCGCTGGTGACCTGGACCGAGGAGGACTGAGATGGCTTGGTGGAAGAACCCTGAGGCGCAGCTGACGCCCCCCGTGACCCGTGAGCGCATCGCCAGGTGGTTCGACGCGCAGGGCTACAACTACGACCTGTCCGAGGACGGCAGCCGGATCGACTCCGGCTTCGGCGCCTTCCCGTACCACGTCGAGATGGTCAACGAGAACCTCATGGCCGTCCACGGCCGCTTCTGGACGAACCTGCCGCCCGAGGACGAGGAGGTCACCACCGGCCTGCGCAGCCTCGTGCAGGACCTCAACCGGGAGAACATCGTCCCCTCCCTGGCCACCTTCGTGGACGACGACGGCCGCCAGGTCGCCGCGACCATCGCGGTGGGCGTCAAGGAGGGCCTCAACGACGACCAGCTCGATGACATCCTCGCCACCTGCCTGCGCGGTGTCATGAGCACCTTCTCCGAGCTGGCTGAGGCCATGGGCATCGACCCTGCGGAGGGGCTCAGCGACGATGACTGATCCGCGCCGCGGGCCGGCTGAGCCGCCCACCGACCCCGCCCCCACCACGTCCGCCTTCCAGGTGGACCTGCGGGGCATGGTCGACCTCCTGTCGCGTCACCTGTACTCCGGCCCGCGCGTGTACGTGCGCGAGCTCCTCCAGAACGCCCTGGACGCCGTCGCCGCCCGTCGCGCGATCGACCCGGCCTGTCCGGCGCGCGTGGTCATGACGGTCGGTGACGGGAGCCTGACCTGCCGTGACACGGGAGTGGGGCTGAGTGTCGAGGAGGCGGGTCGGCTGCTGTCGACCATCGGCGCCTCCTCCAAGCGCGACGAGCTGGGCCTGGCCCGCGGTGACTACCTCGGACAGTTCGGCATCGGGCTGCTGTCCTGCTTCATGGTCAGCCCCGACATCGTCGTCCGCTCGCTGTCGGCCCGCCCGGCCGAGCCCGGGGAGGCCGCTCCCGGCCAGGAGGGCGCGACCCCCGTGCGCCCGACGGCGATGTGGACCGGACGCACCGAGGGCACCTACTCGGTGGGCCCGGCCCCCGCGGACGAGGCCCTGAGCGAGCCGGGCACTCTCGTCTCGCTTACCGCCCTTCCCGGTGAGCCGTGGCTCAGGCCGGACACGGTGCGCGCTCTCGTCGACGAGTTCGGTGCGCTGCTGCCCATCGACATCGAGGTGCGTGACGGCACCCGCACCACCTACCACGGGCAGGCCAAGGGCCCCTGGGAGCTCAGCCGTCACGAGGCCATCGCCTGGTGCAAGGAGGAGCTGGGGGTCACTCCCTTCGACGTCATCGACCTCAACGTGGCGGCCGCCGGGATGCGCGGCATCGCCGTCGTCGTGGCCCAGGCCCACCCGACCTCCACCGCCCACCACACCGCCTACGTCAAGCGCATGCTGGTCTCGCGCTCCTGCGAGGACCTGACGCCGGGCTGGGCGTACTTCGTGCGCGTCGTCGCCTCCGCGGACCACCTGCGGCTGACCGCCTCGCGTGAGCAGCTCATGGACGACGACCTCCTCCAGCTCACCCAGGAGGCCGTCGGCGACGCCGTGCGCGAGTGGCTGGAGCGCACCGCCCGGCTCTCGCCGTCGCGCTTCAGCCAGTTCATGCTCGCCCACGCCGTCGGCCTGCGCTCCGTGGCCCTGAGCGACGAGCAGATGCTCAACCTGGTGGTGCGCCACCTGCCGGTGGAGACCACCGAGGGGCCCATGCCCCTCACCGAGCTCGCCCGGGTCGCCTCCGAGGGCCGCACGGTGCGCTACACGCGCACCGTGGACCAGTACCGGGCGCTGGCCGACGTCGCCTCCTCCCAGGACATCGTCCTGGTCAACGCCGGGTACTCCTTCGAGGAGGAGGTCCTCAACGCCTTCCTCTCCCGCCCCGACCTGTGCGGTACCGAGCCGGGCATCGGCATCGTCGACCCCGCCGAGCTCCTGGACGCCTTCACCCCCTGCGCCCCCGCGGAGCAGGCGGAGGCCGTCGACCTGCTCATGCTGGCCGCCCAGGCCATTGACCCCGAGGACTGCCAGGTGGTCATGCGGCGCTTCGAGCCCGCGACCCTGCCGGCCCTCTACCTGCCCGACCCCGACCTGGCGGGCCGGGTGGCCGCCCGCAGCTCGACGAAAGCAGCCTCAGGGGTCTGGGCGGAGATCCTGGGGGTGACCGACCCCTTCGCGGCCTCAGGCGTTCCCTCTCTCGTGCTCAACCGCGCCTCCTCGCTGGTGGCGCGCCTCGTGGCCACCGCCTCGCGCTCGGGGGGTGCCCCCGACGACACGGTCGTCCAGGTGCTGCGCGGCCTGTACATCCAGTGCCTGCTGGCGGGGCGCCAGCCGCTGGGACCCAAGGAGAGGGCCTGGGCCTCCCAGGCCCTGGCCTCACTGCTCGACGTCGCCCTCACGGTGCGGTCGGAGAGCCCTGACCTGACGGAAGGAAACCCCGATGACCACTCGTGATGACGTCCTGGAGCAGATGGCTCTGGCCGATGCCCACCCCTATGGGCCGGTCTGCTCCTCCCTGTGGGCGGAGGCCGTGACCTGGGCCGACGCCATCGAGGACGAGGAGCTGTGTGTCCACACGCGCCTCAAGCTCGCTCAGGCCTACTACCAGGGCAACGAGGAGTGGAAGTCCCTGGCCCCCTTCTCCTGGGTGGTGAGCCGCTACGAGCAGCGCCCGGACCTGTTCGACGCCGAGCGCCTGCGTCTCATGCACTGGAACTACCGGTGGGCGGTGTCCGTGGCCGCCGGGAACCCCGCCGTGTCGGTGGAGCAGGTGCACGCCCTGCACCAGGGCCTGGAGGAGTTCTACCGCAGCCAGGGCGCCTCGATGCACGCGGTGCACGGGGAGGCTCATGTGGCCGCCCGCATGATGGGGCGGGTGGAGGAGGCCGAGGCCGCGCTGGCGGCCTGGCGCTCCACCCCGCGCGACGACAACTCCGAGTGCGAGGGCTGTGACCCCACGCGCCAGGTCGTGTGGTCGACGCTCCAGGAGGACTGGGAGACGGCCGTGGCCACCGCCGTGCCCGTGCTCACCGAGGAGGTGGGTTGCGACGTCCAGCCCAACAACATGCGCAGCGTGGCGTTGCTGGCCCTGCTCGCCTCGGGCCGCCCCCGGGCCGCCTGGGACGCGCACGTGCGCTCCTACCGGGTGCAGCGCACCGCCCCCCAGCCCCTGAACTACATGGGCGACCACCTGGAGTACCTGGCGCTGTCGGGGCGGGTGGACCGGGGGCTGCGGGTCCTGCGCGAGAGCGCACCCCACGCCGGTGAGGCGGAGGGGGCCTGGGTGCTGCGCAGCTTCCTCATCGGCGCTGCCCTGGTGCTGCGTGAGGCCGTGCGCGCCGGGCGCGGGGACGAGCCGCTGGGCGCGACGATCACCGCGGACACCGTGTGGTTCGCGCACCCGGGGGTGCCCGCCACTGCCACGCTGAGCGAGGCCGCCCGGACGGTGGCCGACTGGGTGATGGCTCTGTCAGCGCAGTACGACCGGCGCAACGGCAACACCGTGGTCTCGCAGTGGGCGCAGCGGGCACTGTCTCGCGAGCCTTTCGTCGAGGTGGACGACCCCGACGAGCGCGACCCTCTGGCCCGGGCCGGTGCCGAGCTCATCCGGGAGGGCGAGGAGCTGCCCGAGGCCCTGCGCATCGGCGTCGAGGAGGAGGCGGGCACCGGGTCCGGACCGCTGGAGGGCATCGAGATGGCCGCCTCCCTGCTCGGTGGGCCGGCCGGCCGCGGGGACGACGAGGCGGACAGGGCCGATGGGGACGACGGGGCCGACGGGGATGACGGGGCCGACGACGGCGAGGATGCCTTCCCCGTCATCGACTACAGGCTGCCTCCCGCGCCCGTCGACGAGGAGGAGCTGCTCACCCGCTTCGCCGCCGAGCGGCGTCGGCCGGGACGCTCCGAGGAGTACGGCGTGCTCCTGGCCGCCGCGGTGCGCTGGGGCTACCAGCAGGACCCGCGGACGCTGCCTGCCGAGCTCGCCCAGGACTGCCGCCTGCTGCGCATGCGGTGCGCCCGCACCGGCTGGGACTTCGAGGTCGCCCGCAAGGAGATCACGGCCTACACCGAGCACCTGCCGCAGGACGCGCCCGTCGTCGAGCGGCTGGAGGCCACCATCGACGTCCTCGATATCGACACGGACGACGAGCGCATCAACGAGACCCGTAGCCCGGAGCGCAGCGCCGAGCGGCTCGCGCAGGCCCAGGAGGCCGCCGCCGCCCTGGCCCGCACCGCCGAGGAGCTGCTGGACGCACCGGCGCAGCAGGACGGGCGGCACGCCCAGCTCGTCACCGCCTACAGGACCGCCACGCGCGCGAGCCAGCTGCTGTCCGGGCTCGGGGACCACGACGGCGCCGCCGCCCAGCTGGCCCTGGCCTCCCGGATCGCCCCGCTGGTCGAGGACATGCGCCTCCCCTCCGCGGTGGCGCTGCACACCCAGCTGGAGATGCTGGAGGCCGAGAGGCTGCTGGAGGCCGGGGACCTGTACGGGGCCTGCGTCCTGGCCGACGAGGTCGTCCACCGCTTCGACCCCTGCCCCTTCATCCTGGCGGCGGACGCGCGCTCCGTCCTCATCAACGCCTCCCTGCGGATGGACCAGACCCAGGAGGCGGTGGTCCAGACGCGCGAGGTGCTCAACATGTTCCTGGCCGCGGGGATGACGGCGGTGACCGGGTCGTCCTTCGGCGTGCTCGCCGCCTCCCTGGCGAAGATGGGGCGCGTCCTGGAGGCCGCTGAGGTCCTGGAGACGGCGCTGGACTCGCCGCTGCCGCCCGTGCTCAAGGAGCACCTGCGGCGCACCCGCATCGGGATCCTCGATGCCCTGGACGAGGACGCGGCGGTGCTCGATGCCAGCCTGGAGATCGCCGAGTCGGCGCTCGAACGGGGCGAGAGCGAGGCGGGGATCCACTTCCTCGAGCGTGCCGCCCGGGCCGCTGAGATTGTCGACGAGAACACCCGCGCCAGCCAGCTCTACGAGCGGGCTGCCGGGCTGGTCGACGGCGAGGACCGTGAGGCCAAGGTCCGTCGCGCCCGGCTGCTGCGGCGGGCGGCACGTGCCGCCGTCGACGAGCGCACGCTGCTGCTGGCCCGCACACGCCTGGACACGGCGCGCGAGCTCATGGCCCGGTCTCTGGAGCTGCTGGAGCAGGTGCCCAGCGGGCGCACCTACTCGGCGGAGTACGAGAAGGGTGACTGGCACGACGACATGGCCTGGATCCTGTGGCGCACCGACGAGAACCGTGAGGCCCTGGAGCACTGCGCCGCTGCCGCCGAGGGCTACATGAGCACCCGCGACCGCGACAGCGCGGCCCGTCCGCTGGCGCTGGCTGCGACCGTGTGCAACGAGCTGGGGGATGAGGAGGCGACTCGGCAGGCCATCGCGCAGGTGCGGGCGCTGCTCTCCCACGACAAGTGGTCCGAGCACCCGGCGCTGCGGCACGTGGACAGGCTCGAGGCCGAGCTCGACGAGGACTGAGCCCTCCACTCCCTCCACATTCCTACGGCTACCGTCACCGTGGGACGGATGTGGGCCCGGGCCCCGGACGGGGGCCCGGGCCCACATCTGTCTGACGCGTCGGGAGACCCGTCTCAGATCTCGGCCGAGTATCGACCCACTGGTTGGAGTCTTGCTAGCGTCCGTGACCAGTCGCCGGGCACCAGCCCGCGAGCGCCCGCACCCACGTCGAGAGGTCCCGGTCTCATGACCAAGCGAATGTGTTGCTGCTGCTGTCGTTGACGACAGTTTCAGACCCATTCGCCGTATGAGCGCCTCGGTGCGCTCACCGACTCCCGTGAGGTGCCGCTGTGGCCCCGTCCTCCCAGGACCCCCGTACCCCCGCGAGCGTTGAGCCGGTTGCCGCCGTCCTCGACGCCCCCGAGAGTGCTGCTGCCCGGCCGGAGGAGACCGACCGCGTCGCGGGCCTGCCCGGCGGCTGGCGGGCGGTCCTGCGCCGCCTCAGGCGTGACCGGGGCGCCGTCGCCGGTGCTGTCATCGTCGCCCTCACCACGCTCGTCGCCGTCTTCGCCCCGCTCATCACCCGGGCCGTCGGGGTGGATGCCTTCAGCTACAACCTCGACCTCCTCAACGACCTCGGCCTGCCGCAGGGGTCCCTCGGGGGAGTGAGCGCCGCCCACCCCTTCGGCGTCGAGCCGCAGACCGGCCGCGACCTGTTCGCCATCGTCGTCGAGGGCACCCGCACCTCCTTCTCCATCGGCATGGGGGCGACCCTGCTGTCCATGCTCATCGCCGTCGGCCTGGGCCTGAGCGCCGGCTATTTCGGCGGCTGGTGGGACGCCCTCGTCTCGCGCGTGACTGACGTCACCCTGGGCTTCCCCCACCTCATCTTCATGATTGCCGTCTCCGCGCTCATTCCGGCCTCCGCGCCGCGCGTGCTGGTCATGATCGTCATCATCGGCGTCCTCGGCTGGCCGTCGACGGCCCGCGTCCTGCGCAGCCGCACCCTGGCGATCCGCGGACGGACCTTCGTCGGCGCCTCCCGGGCGATGGGCGCCGGTGAGGCCCACGTGCTGCTCACGCAGGTCCTGCCGAACCTCGTCGCCACCATCATCGTCTTCACCACGATCTCCATCCCCGGCAAGATCACCGCCGAGGCCGCCCTGTCCTTCCTCGGTGTCGGGGTCGCCCCACCGACGCCCTCCTGGGGGCGCTCCATCGGCAACGCCGTGACCTGGGTGAGCACGGACCCCTGGTACCTGCTGTTCCCCGGGGCCGCCCTGTTCCTCGTCACCCTCGCCTTCAACCTCTTCGGCGACGGCCTGCGCGACGCCCTCGACCCCAGGACCGGTG
>ERZ772827.1256-NODE-1256-length-12954-cov-7.311497_pt1 | contig 12954 bp, 13 predicted proteins | sample MGYA00580850_ERZ772827 | MGnify/ENA primary metagenome ERZ772827 (study PRJEB29015, sample SAMEA2737950) | human oral metagenome | biome: human oral; feature: human-associated habitat; material: dental | place: China | collected 2145 ...
CGACGGCGGCGAGGATCTCCTCGGTCGAGCCGATGTCGTTGACGGCGACCGGGGCGAGGCTGTTGGTGATGGTCATTGAGTGGTTGCTCCGAAACGGACAGGTTGGTCGGGTCAGCAGATACCATGCGTCCCCCGACGCCGCGACCCAGCCCGGACTGGCCCGCGGCACGGTCGGGCCGACGACGTCACCTCCGGCAGAAGATGCGTCACCAGCCCTGGAGCGCATGGCCCCGGACTCTACCAGGGATTCGTGCGTTCTCACCGCATAGGAATCAAGACGCCATACCGTCCTCATATATGTGATGCATCACATACGGGGGTGACCTCGTACCTTGCACACCTGTCAGTGCGCTGCGTCGCGCCAGGTCCGGCCACGCCCCAGGGAGACGTCCAGGGGTACCGAGAGCTCGGCGGCGGCCCCCATGCGGCTCCTGAGGACCTCCTCCACCGTCCCGGTCTCCCCGGGGGCCACCTCCACCAGGAGCTCGTCGTGGATCTGCAGCAGTATGCGGCTGGAGCAGCCCTGCTCCCCCAGCTCCTCGGCCACGTCGACCATCGCCTTCTTGACGATGTCGGCGGCGCTGCCCTGGATGGGGGCGTTGAGGGCGGCCCGCTCGGCCATCTCCCGGCGCTGGCGGCTGTCGCTGGCCAGGTCCGGCAGGTAGCGGCGGCGTCCGAACATGGTCTGGGTGTAGCCGTCGCGCCGGGCCTGCTCCACCACGCCCTCCAGGTAGTCGTGGACCCGCCCGAACCGGGCGAAGTAGGCGTCCTTCAGGGCCGCGGCCTCGGCGTTGTCAATGCCCAGCTGCTTGGCCAGCCCGTAGGTGGACAGCCCGTAGGCCAGGCCGTAGCTCATGGCCTTGACGTGGCTGCGCTGCTCAGGCGTGACCTGGGACACGGGGACGTCGTGGACCAGGGCCGCCACGTAGCGGTGCAGGTCCTCCCCGCTGCGGAAGGCCTCAATGAGCGCCTCGTCCCCCGACAGGTGGGCCATAATGCGCATCTCGATCTGGGAGTAGTCGGCGGTCACCAGGCACTCGTAGCCCCGGCCCACGGTGAAGGCCTCACGGATGCGCATGCCCTCCGGGGTGCGGGCGGGGATGTTCTGCAGGTTGGGGTCGGTGGAGGACAGGCGCCCGGTGGCGGTCACGGTCTGCTGGAAGGTGGTGTGGACGCGCCCGTCGGGCTGGACGGCCTTGCGCAGGCCCTCGACCGTCTGGCGCAGCTTAATGGCGTCGCGGTGCTCCAGGAGGTGGCCCAGGAAGGGGTGGGAGGTCCTGGCGTACAGGTCGGCCAGGGCGGCGGCGTCGGTGGTGTAGCCGGTCTTGGTGCGCCGGGTCCTGGGCATCCTCAGCTCGTCGAACAGGACGGCCTGGAGCTGCCTGGGGCTGGAGAGGTTGAGCTCGTGGCCCGCGGCGTCGTAGGCCCCCTGGGCGGCGTGGGTGACGCGGGCGTCGAGCTCGGTCTCGCGCTCGGCCAGCACGGCCTCGTCCACGGCGATGCCGTCGGCCTCCATCTGGGCCAGGCAGCTGGCCACGGGCATCTCCAGGCCCTGGTAGAGGTCCAGGACGCCGCGCTGGCCCATCTGCTCCCTGAGCGCCTCCTCCAGCGCGGGCAGGAGGGCCGCGCGGCGCGCCGCGGCCAGGGCGGCGGTCGGCGTGGCGTCCTGGCCCAGGGACTCCAGGTCGAAGGCCCCCTGGACCTGGGCGGGCCCCTGGGCCTCCAGGTCGACCCCGAGCCAGCGCTGCGCCAGGGAGTCGATGTCGTAGACGCGCTGCTCGGGACGGCACAGGTAGGCCCCCAGGGAGGGGTCCCCCACGACGCCGTCCAGCCCCAGGCCCCGTGCGCGCAGGGCGTGCCAGGCGCCCTTGGCGTCGGCGACGACCTTGGGGCGCGAGACGTCGGTGAGCAGCGCCGCCAGCGCCGCCTCGTCCTGGGGGGAGACCAGGGTCAGGTCGATGACGACGGCGGCCGTGCCGTCCGACAGGGCCAGGAGCTCGGGGTCGGCCTGGCCCGGGCGCAGGCTGCCGGTAACCACGACCCCCAGCACCCCGGCCTGCCCGTCCGCTCCCCCCAGGTGCCCGGCGAGCCAGGGCCCCACCGCCCCGGGCTCGAGGTCGGCACCCAGGACGGCCGGGGCCAGGGAGGCCAGGCGCCCCGCCAGGCGGTCCCCCGGGGCGGGGCCCACGTGGTCGGCGGAGTCGGCGAAGGTCAGGATCCGTCCGGCCCGCTGGGCCAGGGTACGCAGCTCCAGGGACTCCATGACACCGGTCAGGGCGGCCCGGTCGGCGCCCGCGAGCCTGAGGTCCCGGCGCACGTCCAGGCCCAGGTCGACGTCGGTCAGGAGGCGGTTGAGGCGGCGGTTGCGCACGACGTCCCCCAGGTGGTCGCGCAGGGACTGGCCGGCCTTGCCCCGGATCTGGTCGGCGTGGGCGATGACGCCGTCGAGGCCGTCGTAGAGGCTGAGCCACTTGGCGGCGGTCTTGGGGCCCACCCCGGGCACCCCGGGGAGGTTGTCGCTGGTCTCGCCCACCAGGGCCGCCAGGTGGGGGTAGCGCTGCGGAGGCACCCCGTAGCGCCTCTCGACCTCGGCGGGGGTCATGCGGCGCAGGGTGGACACGCCCCTGACGGGGTAGAGCACGGTGCACCGCTCGGTGACGGTCTGGAGGGAGTCACGGTCCCCCGAGCAGACGAGGACCTCCATGCCCGCCTCCTGGGCGCGGGCGGCCAGGGTGGCCAGGATGTCGTCGGCCTCGACGTTCTCCTTGGTCAGGGAGCGCACGCCCATGGCGGACAGGAGGTCCTGGATGAGGGCGACCTGGCCGACGAAGGGCTGGGGGGGCGCGTCGCGGTTGGCCTTGTAGAGGGGGTAGTCCTGGGTGCGGAAGGTGCCTCCGGGCAGGTCGAAGGCCACGGCCACGTGCGTGGGGCGCTCGCTGTCGATCAGGGACAGGAACATGGAGGTGAAGCCGTGGACGGCGTTGGTGGCCTGGCCGGTGGAGGTGGTGAAGTTCTCGACCGGCAGGGCGTAGAAGGCGCGGAAGGCCATGGAGTGGCCGTCGACGAGGAGGAGCCGCGCGGGGTCGGCGCTGGCGGTTGAGGTACTCACCGTGCCAGCCTACGGGTATGAGTCAGGCCCTTCCCCCCGGTTCCGCTGGCGGCCCCTGCCGCCCCGTCCCCTCCGGGCCCGGGGGCGCGCGGTGGGAGGACCGCGAGCGCGCCACGCTCATGGAGACCCTGGGCATGAGGGTCGTCCGGCGTGACGCCCACCATACCGTGGTCACCATGCCGGTGGACAGGGCCCTGCAGGTGGTGGGGATCCTCCACGGGGGCGCGAGCGCCGCCCTCATTGAGACGGCGGCCTCGGTGGCGGCGCGGGAGGCGGCACCCGAGGGCCTGGTGCCGGTGGGGGCCGAGCTCCAGGTCTCGCACCTGCGCCCGGTGAGCCAGGGCACGGTGAGGGCCGTGACGCAGCCGCTGCACGTGGGACGCCGCACGACGGTGTACGAGGTCAGGGTCACCGACGTGTCCGAGCACCTGGTGGCACGCGGGACCCTGCGCAGCCTGTACGTACCGCACCCCTGAGGCGGGGGCCCTTAAGAGGACTTGGCGGACTTGGAGGGGCCGACCTGCTCGATGACGGCGTCGGCGACCTCGCGCATGGTCAGGCGGCGGTTCATGGAGGTCTTCTGCAGCCACCGGAAGGCCTCCGGCTCGCTCTGCCCCATCTTCTCCATGAGCAGGCCCTTGGCGCGGTCCACGCGCTTGCGGGTCTCGAAGCGCTCCTGGAGGTCGGCGACCTCGGACTCCAGGGAGGAGATCTCCTCGTGGCGGCTCACGGCGATCTCCAGGGCCGGGATGAGGTCGGCGGGGGTGAAGGGCTTGACCACGTAGGCCATGGCACCGGCCTCGCTGGCACGCTGGACGAGCTCGGTCTGGCTGAAGGCGGTCAGCATGACCACCGCGCAGTCGTGCTTGTCGAGAATGCGCTCGGCGGCCGTGATGCCGTCGGTGACGGGCATCTTGACGTCCATGACGCAGATGTCGGGCCGGTGCTCCTCGGCGAGACGGATGGCCTCCTCGCCGTCGGCGGCCTCGGCGACGACCTCGTACCCGGCATCAGTGAGGGTCTCCACGATGTCAAGACGGATGAGGGTCTCGTCCTCGGCGACGAGGACCCTGCGGGATCGGGTGGTGGAATCGGTGCTCACGCGGCGATACTAGTATGCTGGTAGGCGTCACGCTCTCTGAGCGGGTCAGGAACTGGTATGACGTACGTATGACATACCGTTCCCGCAGCTCAGAGCGGCGGTTGACGGTGTAGGTCACGCGAATCACGTGGCTGAGAGCCTCCGTAGCCCAATCGGTAGAGGCATCCGACTCAAAATCGGAGCAGTGTGGGTTCGAGTCCCACCGGAGGCACCGCGCCCGCGCCGCCCACGTGGCGGACACGACGGTGTCCCCGCCACGGGTGGTGGCGGGGACACCGTGGGCCGGATGGCGCCGTCGGGCTCAGTCGTAGCGGTAGTCGCTGCGCTCCCCCACGGTGTGGACGCGGATGGAGTTGGTCGACCCGGGGGTGCCCGGGGGCATGCCGGCCACGATCACCACCGTGTCCCCGAGGTTGGCCAGGTTCTTGGTCTGGAGGACCTCATCGACCTGGTCCACCATCTCGTCGGTGTTGGTGACCTCGGGCACCTCGTAGGTGGACACGCCCCAGGAGACGGCCAGCTGGTTGCGGGTCGAGGTCAGGGGGGTGAAGGCCAGCAGCGGGATGGCCGAGCGCAGGCGCGACAGGCGGCGGGCCGTGTCGCCGGACTGCGTGAAGGTCACCAGGTAGTCCACGTCGAGCTGCTCGCCCATCTCGGCGGCGGCACGGGTGAGCACCCCGGCGCGGGTCTGGGGGTAGGAGCCCAGCGGCGCGATGCGCTCCCCGCCGTGCTCCTCGACGTTCTCGATAATGCGGGCCATGGTGCGCACGGCCTCGATCGGGTAGGCGCCCACCGAGGTCTCCCCGGAGAGCATGACGGCGTCGGCGCCGTCGAGGATGGCGTTGGCGCAGTCGGAGGCCTCGGCACGGGTGGGGCGCGGGTTCTGGATCATGGACTCCAGGACCTGGGTGGCCACGATGACCGGCTTGGCCTGACGGCGGGCCAGCTCGATGGCGCGCTTCTGGGCCAGGGGCACGGACTCCAGGGGCATCTCCACGCCCAGGTCGCCGCGGGCCACCATAATGCCGTCGAAGGCGGAGACGATGTCGTAGAGGTTGTCCACCGCCTGGGGCTTCTCGATCTTGGCGATCACGGGGATACGCACCCCGTACTCGTCCATGATGTCGTGGACGTCCTTGATGTCGTCGGCGCTGCGCACGAAGGACAGGGCGATGATGTCGGCGCCGATCTTAATGGCCCAGCGCAGGTCCCCGCGGTCCTTCTCGCTGAGGGCCGGCACGGAGACCGCCACCCCGGGCAGGTTGAGGCCCTTGTGGTTGGAGACGTAGCCGGGGACCTCGACCTTGGTGACCACGTCGGTGTCGGTGACGGCCACGACGCGCACCGCCACGTTGCCGTCGTCAATGAGGAGGCGGTCACCGGGACGGCAGTCCCCGGGCAGCCCCTTGAAGGTGGTGGAGACGCGCTTGACGGTGCCCAGCACGTCGTCGGTGGTGATGGTGAACTCGTCGCCCTTGTGCAGCATGACCTTCTGGTCGTTGACGAAAGTCCCCAGGCGGATCTTGGGACCCTGGAGGTCGACCAGGACGGCGATGGCGCGGCCGGAGGCCTGGGCGGCCGAGCGGATCCGGTCGATGACCTCCTCCTGGTCCTCCGCCCGCCCGTGGGAGCGGTTGATCCGGGCGACGTTCATGCCAGCGTCCACGAGAGCCTGCACCTGCTCAGGGGAGTCTGTGGCCGGTCCAAGGGTGCATACGATCTTTGCTCTGTGCATGGGCCTATGGTAGACGACGGGCCCCGGGCGCGCGACAGTAACATCCCGGACGGGCCTGACGGGCAGGGGCGGGTCAGCCGGCCGCGGCGCCGTCCCCCTCCTCCCGGGGCCCTCGGCCAGGAGCCCGCGCCGACCTGGGGCCGGGGGCGTCCGGCTCCTCGACGGGGCCGGGTGCGTCTGGCTCTCCCTCCGGCTCCTCCTCCTGGTCCCCCCGCTCCCCCTGGTCCTGGTGGTCCCCCTGGTCCTCTCGGCCCGGCGTCGCGGTCGGGTCCTCCCCACCGGGTCCGCCCCGGGCGCCGCGGTCGGGGCAGGCCACGGCGTCGTCGACGGGCTGGCACAGGGTGTAGCCCACCAGGCCCAGGACGAAGACGAGCAGGGACGTCCACACGTTCAGGCGCAGCCCCAGGACGTGCTGGGCCTCGTCGACCCGCAGGTACTCGATCCACCCCCGGCCCGAGGTGTAGACCATGAGGTAGGCCCACGCCAGGCGGCCGCCGGTGGCGCCGTCACGTGCCAGCAGGTGGCGTCCCAGCCACACCAGGAAGGCCGCGCCAGCCAGGTTCCACAGGGCCTCGTAGAGGAAGGTCGGGTGGAAGAGCGTGCCGGGGGCGTACCCCACGGGGGTGTGGGCGGCGTCGATCTCCAGCCCCCAGGGCAGGGTGGTGGGGCCGCCGAAGAGCTCCTGGTTGAACCAGTTGCCCACCCGGCCGATGGCCTGGGCCACCAGGAGGGCGGGGGCGACGGCGTCCACGAAGGGGGCCAGGCGCAGGCCGCGGCGGCGCAGCAGCCAGGCCACGGCGGCCACGCCCCCCGCGACACCGCCCCAGATGCCCAGGCCCCCGTTCCAGACCTGGGGGATGAGGGACAGGTCCCCGTGCGGTCCGAAGTAGGCGTCCGGCGAGGTCAGGACGTGGTAGAGGCGCGCGCAGACGATCCCGGCCGGCACCCCCAGCAGGGCGGCGTCCAGCACCACGTCCCTGCCCCCGCCCCGGGCCCGGTAACGGCGGTCCGACCACCACACGGCCACGAAGACCCCGGTGAGGATGCACAGCGCGTAGGCCCGTAGCGGGAAGGGCCCCAGGTGCCACACGGAGCGTGAGGGGCTGGGGATGGAGCAGGGCGGGACCGCACGGGTCGCGGCCAGGCCGGTGATCAGGGTGGCGACGGTAGGCACTCAGGAAACCTCTCGGTGGGCGGCGGGCAGGAGGGCCGGGTGGCTGCCGGCGGCCACGAGCTCGGCGACGAACTGCTGGGGGTCGGCGGAGCGTATGAGCGCCTCCCCCACCAGGACCACGTCGGCGCCGGCGCGGGCGTACTCCATGACGTCGTGGGCCCCGCGCACGCCGCCCTGGGCGATACGCATGGTGGCGGCGGGGACGACCTCGGCGACCTGGGCGAAGCGGCCCGGGTCGACCCTGCGGTTCCTGGGGTCGCGGGAGTCCACGCTGACGGCCCGGGCCCCCAGCCGCAGGGCGGTGAGGGCCTCGGCGCGCGTGTGGGCCTCGACGACGGCGAGCATGCCCAGGGAGTGGGTGCGCTCCACCAGGCTCTCCAGGATCAGGGGGGCCAGGCGCGCGTCGAGCATGAGCAGGTCCGCGCCGTGGGCCCGGGCCTCGTGGACCTGGTAGGGGGTGACAATGAGGTCGTGGACCAGGACGGGGACGTCCACCGCCCGGCGCACGGCGTCCAGGTCCGCCAGGGAGCCGTGGCCGCGCAGGGGCTCGGTGACCACCGAGACGCAGGCCGCCCCCCCGGCCTCGTAGAAGCGCGCCAGGACACCGGGGTCCCCGGCCCCGGAGAGGTCGGAGAAGGTGGCGGTGGCGCGCCTGACCTCGGCGATCACGGAGACCGCCCGCGCCTGCGTGCACAGGACGGCCACGGCGTCCAGGGCCCCCGGGGCGGTGCGCACCATCTCACGGACCCGGTCCAGCGGCAGGCGCTCCTCCCGGGCGGCCACGGCCAGGCGTGCGGCCTCGACAGCACGTAGAAACGCCTTCACACGCACCTCCTCACCGATGGGATGGACGGGGGGCCTCCATCGTCCTCGCCCTGTGGCCCGTGAGGCAAATCAGGTCCACCCCGCCGGGCGTGTCCGACCCCGGTACCCGCGCCGGTGGCGCCCCGGCGGACTGTCCGGCCCAGCGGGCTGTCCGGCCCAGGGCACCGCCCCGGCAGGCTGTCCGGCCCGACGGGCCTCCCAGCCCGCCCGGGGCGCCCCGGGGCGGTGCCCTGGGTGAGGAGGCAGGGGCGGGCGCTAGGCTGGCCGGGTGAGCCCGTCGCCGGTGACCCCTGACGCGGCCGTGCCCCTCCTCACCGCCCGCGTGACGGAACACACGTCCGCTGGTCGCCGTGTCCTGGTCCTTATCGACGGGCTCACCGGCTCGGGGAAGTCGACCCTGGCCGGGCGCCTGGGGGCGGGCCTGCCCGGGTGCCTGTCCCTGGCGGTGGAGGAGCTGGTCCCCGGCTGGCAGGCCCTGGAGGAGGGGGTGGGCCGGTGCGCGGCGGCCCTGCGGGAGCTGGCCGGGCAGGGACGCGCCACCGTGAGGAGCTGGGACTGGGGGCGTATGGAGCCCGGCGGGACCCGACGGCTCACGCTGGGCAGGGCGGGGGCGGCCGTGGTGGAGGGCTGCGGCGCCCTGGCGGCCGGCGCGCAGCCGCTGGCGGGAGCCCAGGTCATCCGGGTCCTGGTGGAGGCCGAGGACGCCGTGCGCCACCGGCGCCTGCGCTCCCGGGACCCCTACACCTGGGACGTGGCGGCCTGGGAGGAGCAGGAGCGCCGCGTGGCGTCGGCCTGGCGGCGGGACCCGCGCTACGGGCCGGACGTGGTGGTGCGCCCTGTCGTGCCGGGCCCCGGAGTCCGGTGAGGTGCCCGCCGACGGTAGCCGGCAACGGCCTGACCCTGGCATCCGGTGACGCCCAGGGCCAGCACGCGGGCGGGGCGGTGGGAGGGGCGGGCCCCGGTCAGGGGCGGGAGCCGACGACGGCCCCCAGGTCCCCGCCGGCCTGGAAGCAGCTGCGCGTCCCCGTGTGGCAGGCGGCCCCGACCTGGTCGACCTGGACCAGGAGGGCGTCGCCGTCGCAGTCCAGGGACACGGACCTCACGTACTGGTGGTGGCCGGAGGTGTCCCCCTTGCGCCAGTACTCCCCCCGGGAGCGGGACCAGAAGGTCACCCTCCCCTGGGTCAGGGTGCGACGCAGGGCCTCGTCGTCCATCCACCCGACCATGAGGACCTCGCGGGTGTCGAACTGCTGGACGACGGCGCACACCAGGCCGGAGGCGTCCCGTTTGAGACGGGCCGCCAGGGAGGCGGGCAGGACGGGTTCGGTCACGTACGGGATCCTCTCACGGGCCACCCCGCCCGGTGACCGCGGCGTGCTGACCCCGCCCGGGCACGGGCCGGGGCGCCCCCGGTAGCGCGGGGCGCCGGCAGTCAGCCCGCGGGGCCGAGGAGGGGACCCAGGTAGACCCACGCCCCCGGCAGGTTGCGCGCCACGAAGAACCCGGCCGCGAGCGCCAGCACCACGACCCACTCGGGGCGCGAGAGCACCGTCGGCCGCGTGGGCCGGCCGCTGCGGCGGGTCCGCAGCCACCAGGCGTAGCGGACCAGGACCGTGACCAGCCACAGGTCCGCCAGGAGCGCGAAGGGGTTCAGCCCCAGGGCCGTGCCCAGGTCGGCGCGCAGGAGGGCCCCGGTGGCCCGGGTCCCTCCGCACAACGGGCACCACAGGCCGGTGAGGCAGTGGACCGGGCAGGTGTCCGTGCCCCGGTAGGTGGGTGCGCGCAGGAGCCCGCGGACCACCAGGTAGGCCCCGGGGGCGCAGGACAGTGCCACCAGGGCGGGGACGAGCCGGGAGCGCCGGCCTGGTCCCGGGGCGGTCGCGGCAGCCTGGTGCAGCCGTGAGCGCGTCCGACGGCCCACTGCTCAGATCCTGCCCCTCAGCTTCTCGGCAATGCCGACGAACCACAGGACGCAGCCCACGATACCGAAGACCATCCCGATCACCCCCAGGACGCCGTTGGTGGCGCGTCCCTGGTCGGCGGCGTCCTTGCCCTGCTTGCCGACGACAATGGCCGCGACCGCTGCGGGCAGGCAGCACAGGCCGGCGATACCCAGGCCGAAGGCCCACCCGTTGGTGTTGTTGCCCTCTGTGGGGCTGCCGAACCCGCCCTGGTAGTAGGGCGCGGGACCCGGGTGGGGCTGGGGGTGGTCCTGCTCGTAGTAGGGCTCGTAGTCGGGGTCGTAGTAGTAGGGGTCCTGCTGGTCGTCGTCGTAGATGCTCATGCCAGCTCCTGGGAGCGCTAGGGAGGAGGGGGAAGCCTGTGGCCCCGTATGGTGCCTGGGCGGTGTCAGGTCCCAGATTTTAGCAGTACCCCCCAGGACCTGGCCGTCGGCCCCGCCTCAGCGTACGGGGTGCCCGGCGGCGCGCAGCGCCTCCTTGGCCCGCCCGACCGTCATGGTCCCGTAGTGGAAGACGCTGGCGGCCAGGAGGGCGTCGGCCCCGTGGTCGGCGGCGGACACGAAGTCCTCGGGGCGTCCCGCCCCGCCGGAGGCGATGAGGGGCACGCTCACGGCGCGGCGCACGGCGTCGAGCATCTCCAGGTCGAAGCCGCGTGTGACCCCGTCGGCGTCCATGGAGTTGAGCAGGATCTCGCCGGCCCCCAGCTCCACGGCCCGCACCGCCCAGCTGACGGCGTCGATCCCGGTGGAGCGCCGCCCGCCGTGGGTGGTGACCTCGTAGCCTGACGGCGTGCTCACCCCGGGTGGGCAGCGGCGGGCGTCCACCGACAGGACGATGACCTGGTTGCCGAAGCGGTCGGCGACCTCGCCCAGGAGCTCGGGGCGGGCGACGGCGGCGGTGTTGACCCCGACCTTGTCCGCCCCGGCGGCCAGGAGACGGGCCACGTCCTGGACGGTGCGCACGCCGCCGCCCACGGTCAGGGGCACGAAGACCTGGTCGGCGGCGGCGGAGACCACGTCCACCATGGTGGCCCGCCCCTCGGCCGAGGCGGACACGTCCAGGAAGGTGATCTCGTCCGCGCCCTGGGCGTCGTAGCGGCGGGCGAGCTCGACGGGGTCCCCGGCGTCACGCAGGCCGGTGAAGTTGACGCCCTTGACCACCCGGCCGTCCTTGACGTCCAGGCAGGGGATAATGCGGATCGCGACGCTCATCGGTGGTCTCCTGCCGGTCTCAGCGGGTGGGAGGGGTGGAGGGGGTGGCCCCCTCAGCGGGGGCGCTGGGGGTGGCGGAGCCCCGGGGGGTGCCCGTGGCGCCCTCGCCGCCCTCGGCGACGGCCAGGACGTCGATGACCACCGCCACGGGCTGGTCGCCCCGGGCCTGGTCGGCCGGCAGCGAGAGGATGACGCGGCTGCCGACCGGGATGTCCAGCAGGTGCTGGGCGATCCCCGCCATGGTGGAGGCCATGTTGATGGTGCCCGGGACGGTGGTGGTGCCGTAGGTCGAGGACAGGACGGAGTCGTCCGCCCAGCCGACGGTGGTGTAGCGGGCCACGATGGTGTCCGAGGCGGTGACCTGGGGGCCGTCCCCCTGGACGACCACGGTGGCGCTGGAGCGGGTGGGGGTGGGCAGCCCCGCCGCCGAGACCGCCATGCAGCCGTCCTGGCCCAGGGTGGCCGACGGCGTGCCCACCGGGGCGTCCAGCTCCTGGCCGGTGGCGGTGGTCGGCAGGACGTCGACCACCGTGACCTCCTCGGTGAGCCCGTCGCTGCCGCTGACCGGGGCCCGTACGACGATCCGGGAGCCCTCGGTCTGCCCGGTGACGGCGCCGCTGAGGACCTCCCCGAGGCCGGTGGGCTCCACGCGCCCGGCGTGCAGGCGGTGGCCTGACCTGGTCCCGGTGGTGTTGGCGCCGTCGCGGCCCGAGAAGGTGGACACCGACAGCAGGACGGCGTCCCCGGCGTTGACGGTACGGCCCTGGCCGGTAATGAGCCTGTCGGTGACGACGTCCCCGGCGGGCTCCAGCTGCCCCTTGAGGGAGATAATGGGCGTCGAGCCGAGCCGACCGGCTACCTCCAGGACGTCCTGGAGGGGGGCGTCGGCCGGTACGGTGGCCGTCGGGGCGGACAGGTTGGTGGCCCCCGGGGCCGGGCCGCCGGTCAGCGTGCGGCTCAGGTAGACCGGGACCACGACGATCGCCAGGACGACGACGACGGCCAGGGCCCAGGCCACCCGGCCCCGGGGCCGGGGACGGCCCAGGGTGGCCCCGATCGCGCGCTGCGCCCCGGTCACCGTCGGGGGCTCGGAGCCGGAGCGGGCCGCGGGGGGCCTGGCGGGGGGCCTGCCAGCGGGCGAGGCCGTCACGGGCGCCCCGGCACCACGCCGGGTGCCGCCCGTACCGACGCCCGGGCGCCCGGGCGCCACCCCTCCGCTCCTGCGGGTGGCGGGGCCCGCGGTACGCCGGATACCGGTCGGTGAGGTCTCGGCCCTGGCAGGGCGGGTAGCAGGGCCCGCAGCGCGGTGCGTACCGGTCGGGGTGTCAGCCCTCGTGGTACGTTGAGTACCAGATCGCGGCGTACTTGCCTTTCCGGTATGGTGCGTGCCGGTGCGTGGTGTATCAGCCTTGACGATTCTTTGAATACCTGTCGGTGAGGTCTGGGTATTAGCGGTGTTGCGGGTGTCGGTCGTGGAGGTGTCAGCCCGCCCGGTGCGAGCGGCCGGGGCGGTGCGGCGCGGGCCGGTGCCACCAGGTGTGCCGGGGGTCCCGGTCGGCGGGGTCTGGGCCCTGCCGGGGCGGGCCGGGGGCGCGGTGCGGTGGGTGCCGGTCGTGGGCTCTGTGCTGCTGACGCGGGTGCTGCGGCTGCCGGCCCTGTAGGTGCCGGCGGCCCAGATGGTGCTCGGGTCGGCGTCGGTCACGCTGGGCAGGCCGGTTCGTGGGCTGCTAGGGGGTGCCGTGGTGCGGCGCGCGCCACCGGGTGGGGTCTGGGCCCTGCCGGGGCGCGCCCGGGAGGAGGAGGCGTGGGCGGTCGGGCTGGCCTCCTGGTGGGGACG
>ERZ772827.1258-NODE-1258-length-12940-cov-3.313155_pt1 | contig 12940 bp, 10 predicted proteins | sample MGYA00580850_ERZ772827 | MGnify/ENA primary metagenome ERZ772827 (study PRJEB29015, sample SAMEA2737950) | human oral metagenome | biome: human oral; feature: human-associated habitat; material: dental | place: China | collected 2145 ...
GTTCGGCGCCGTCTTCAAGGTATTTGGCGAGCAAATCCTCGTCTTCTTCGACGATTTGGTCGATGAGTGCACGATGCGCATCGGCGACCGATTCGAAGTCGCTTTCGCCGCTGGCGTTGGAGAGCACGTCGATGACTGCTTGCCCATGTTCGGTCGGCAGGTTGAGAACCATGCATTCGTGACCGAAGCGTTCCCGGATGTCACCGAGCAACTTGGGCAGATCGACATTGTCGGCGTCGATTTTGTTGATGACGATCATGCGGCAGAGTTTGCGCGCGGCGGCCAGCTTCATCATGCGTTCGGTCATCAGTTCAATGCCGGATTGGGCGTTGATGACGATCAATGCGGTATCGACGGCGGCCAGGGCACCAATCGCCTGTGCAGCGAAGTCCGGATATCCCGGCGTGTCGATCAGATGGATCGGTGTCTCAAGCCACTGGGTGCTGGCGATTGCGGAGTTGATCGAATACCCCAGTTCTTTTTCTTGTGGATCAAAGTCGCAGACGGTGTTGCCCTTTTCAATGGAACCGCGTGTGGTGATGGCTCCGCTTGTGGCGAGCAGCGTTTCGACGAGCGTTGTTTTGCCCGATGCGCCATGGCCGACTAAAGCTACAGTACGAGGGGTCATTTGTCCCATGTTGTCTCCCAATGATGTATGTCGAATACGCTTTATCGCCGGCAAACCCAATGCCAGACGAAGAAAGCCCCTGACTACTCCAGATGCGGTACAACGCGAGGCATTCTACACGTTGTCGCTATAGACGGAAGCCTCGGATGAACGCATCGTCGGGGACGACCCGATAGAAAAAGCGCGCCAATGTTGGCGAATTGTCATCAAACCACGTTCCATGCAGGGATTTATCACATCGAACGTTGACCACGGTGAGGTTTGGGAACGATAATCCAAACCCGTTGTTTTATGCGCCGGCGCAGTATGCGGCGAAAAGCAATTAAAGGGAGCCATTTTTTAACATCGCATGAGGTAGATTCATGGAACATCTAGACTGGGGTCTTGAGATGACCGTTCTCGGCATGGGGCTGGTCTTTGCCATGCTCGCGTTGTTGTGGTTGATACTGACGATTGTGCTTAAGTTCGACAAGGAAGAAGAAGTCGAAGAAGCCTCTGCGGCGGACGACGATGCGGCGGACGATGATGCCGCTGCGGAAGTCGAAGCAGCGCCCGTGGCTGTGATTGGCACGCCGCCACCGTCAGGATCAGAAGACATCGTCGCGGTCATTGCCTTGGCCGTGGCGAAGCACAGAGCGCAAGGCGTGCCGGCGAGTCTGGCGGCAGTGATCACTATTGCTGCTATCGAGCACCGTAAGGCAGTGGGGCGTGGTGGTCCTGTTGCCCGCAGTTTCTGGCCCGGAACGCAGCCGACCCGGTGGTCGGCAGAAGCGCGTGCGCGGGCACGGCAGACCAATCACTGGAATTAATCCCCCTCAACTCACTCATCAATAAAGGATAAACACCATGCGACGCTATACACTGAACATAAGTGGGAAAGACTACGTAGTAGACGTACAAGAGACGGATTTTGACCAATTTGAAGTCCAAGTAGGCGGGCAGAGCTACAGTGTCAGTCTGACGGAAGATCAATCGGTTGGTGGGGTATCGGCGGCCCCGGCGGCGGCTCCCGTAGCGGCGCCTGCTCCGGCAGCATCTGCGCCGAAGGCGGCAGCGCCAGCGCCGGCTGCGGCGGCTCCGAAAGCGGCGGCGCCGAAGAAACCTGCGGGCGGTGGTGGCAAGGGTGCGCTCAAAGCTCCGATGCCGGGAGTCATTCTTGAAGTTAACGTCAAAGCGGGCGACAAAGTCACGCGAGGGCAACAAGTTGCGGTACTTGACGCCATGAAGATGCACAACGTAATTGGAGCGCCGCACGACGGCACGATTGCAGAAGTGTGCGTTGCGGCCGGCCAAAACGTCGGTCACGGCGACGTTATCGTCACCTTTGCGGAGTAATCACCATGCGACGCTATACACTGAACATAAGTGGGAAAGACTACGTAGTAGACGTACAAGAGACGGATTTTGACCAATTTGAAGTCCAAGTAGGCGGGCAGAGCTACAGTGTCAGTCTGACGGAAGATCAATCGGTTGGTGGGGTATCGGCGGCCCCGGCGGCGGCTCCCGTAGCGGCGCCTGCTCCGGCAGCATCTGCGCCGAAGGCGGCAGCGCCAGCGCCGGCTGCGGCGGCTCCGAAAGCGGCGGCGCCGAAGAAACCTGCGGGCGGTGGTGGCAAGGGTGCGCTCAAAGCTCCGATGCCGGGAGTCATTCTTGAAGTTAACGTCAAAGCGGGCGACAAAGTCACGCGAGGGCAACAAGTTGCGGTACTTGACGCCATGAAGATGCACAACGTAATTGGAGCGCCGCACGACGGCACGATTGCAGAAGTGTGCGTTGCGGCCGGCCAAAACGTCGGTCACGGCGACGTTATCGTCACCTTTGCGGAGGGCTAAACAATGATCGATCAACAAACGATCGAACTGCTGATGAAAGGGCTCACCCACATCACCTGGCAGTCGATGGTCATGATCGGCGTCTCGTTCGTCCTGTTCTACCTAGCAATCGTCAAGGACTACGAACCGCTGCTTCTTCTCCCCATTGGCGCAGGCTGCATGCTCGCCAACCTTCCCCTATCGCCGCTCATGGACGAGCACGGCATGCTCAAGATCCTCTACCAAGTCGGGGTCGAAAACGAGCTTTACCCGCTGCTCATCTTTGTCGGCATTGGCGCCATGACCGACTTCGGGCCACTACTAGAAAACCCGAAATTCGTTCTTCTCGGTGCGGCGGGCCAGTTCGGCATCTTCATGACCCTGATCCTGGCCCTAGTACTCGGCTTTAACCAAAAAGAAGCCGCCTCCATCGGCATCATTGGCGCCATTGACGGCCCCACCTCGATCTACGTCTCCGGCCTGCTGGCCCCGCATTTGCTCGGACCCATCACAGTGGCTGCCTACAGCTACATGTCGCTGGTACCGATCATCATGCCGCCGGTCATCTACGCCCTGACGACCAAGCACGAGCGCTGCATTGAAATGGCCTACAGCTCGCGCAAGATCAGCCGTCGCACCCGCATCATGTTCCCGATCATCATCACCGTCATGGTGGGCAGCCTGGTACCTTTTGCCACCCCCCTGATCGGCATGCTCATGCTCGGCAACCTCATGCGCGAATCGGGCGCCGTCGAACGGCTCACTCAAGCCTCGTCGAATGAAATCGCCAACATGGTCCCCCTCTTCCTGGGACTGGCCATTGGCTCCACCATGGGGGGCGAAGCATTCCTCAAATCGGAAACCCTGTTCATTCTCGGGCTCGGTCTCCTCGCCTTTGGTGTTGACTGTGCGGCAGGCGTTCTTTTCGCCAAACTGCTCAACATCCTTAGCGGCGGCAAGGTCAACCCCATCATCGGCGCGGCTGGTATCAGCGCCTTCCCGATGGCGGCGCGGGTTTGCCAACAGCTTGCTCAGAAAGAAAACTTCCAGAACTTCCTGCTGATGCACGCGATGGGCGCCAACGCGGCGGGACAGGTTGCTTCGGTGGTTGCTGGGGGTGTCGTACTTGCACTCATGGGTGCGGGCGGCTAGAACCTTTTCTGTCTCCTTGGGGCGCTGCCCCACAAAAAGCCCGCAAACTGCGGGCTTTTTTATTACCTAAAAATCTCCCAAAACCTACAAAACCCGCCTAAATAGAGTATCTCCAGATACCCCTTCTAAAAACCGCATAGATAAAAGAGTTCCGTGCACCCCTTTGGGTAAAAACGCAACGGAGCAGTAGCGTGGGTGGTCGATAGTTTTTTTAATTTTCCTCCTGTGGGGGAGATGCATCAAAAAAGCAGAGAAGGCAACAAGCTGAAGGCCTGGTTTCTTTTATTTCAGATGGGATCTGATAATTGCTCTCGGCGCTTTTTTGCTTTTTTATCCTTTCCCCAAACATTTCTCCCAAAGGGCAAGAGGCTTTTAGGGTGCTCCGAAACCCGCGTGGATAGGGCATCTCAGAGCACCTGCTCTGAGATGCCCTATTTATGCGGGGCTCAAGGCAGATTTTTTGAAAATGCCCACTTTACTATTTTTTTTGTACCACACTCCAATCTTTTGTATACAGCACGCGAAGGTTCCTGTGTGCCTTGACATCCCCCTGCGCAGACGCTTTTTCGAGCAGTGTACGCGCCTTGCCGTAATCCTGCGCTACACCTTTCCCATCTTTATACATCAGGCCAAGGTTATTTTGCGCACTGGCATTACCTTGCGCTGCTGCTTTTTCATACCACTCACGCGCCTTGTTGTAGTCCTGCGCCACCCCCAAACCTTTCGCATACAGCACGCCAAGATTGTGTTGTGCCTCGGCATAGCTTTGCGTTGCTGCCTTTTCAAACCACACACGCGCCTTTCCGTAGTCTTGCGCCACACCCAGACCTTCTACATACAGCGATCCAAGGTTAAATTGCGCCACAGCATCGCCTTGTTCTGCCAATGTTTGAACAAGGCGGAAAACGCGAGCGTAGTCTTGCTTGTTGTAAGCATCCTGCGCTTCTTGCCTGATGGCATCCGCATTTTATGCGCTAGGGGCATTGATACCGACGTTGTGATGAAAACGATAAAAGCAGATTGCGCAATGCGGTAGATGAGGTTCATTGTGCTCTCCCTGATTTGTTTATGAATAACAGTGCGATTGTAGGTGCTACGCGGGTGTTGAAAAACCGCGATGTGGCTTTCGATGTGATCTTGCTGGCCCCGCTATTTATCGCCCGGGCGCAGTGGCAGTTCCCGCAACAGCTTTAGCGAGGGGCCTTAAAACCCGCATGGATAAAGGAATTCAGGACAGCGGCGGTTGCGTAGTTGGGCGCTTTGTGTCTGGCGGAAATGGCGCAAATAAATGTCGGGCACCTTGTGCCCGACATTTGTCTTTTCGCGTTGCTCGTTTTTAGCGCTGATCGAGATAGTCGAGTAAGGTGCGTGCGGCAACGCCCGGTGTAATTTGTCCGCTGGCAACTTCGCTGGAAAGTTTGGGTAGTGCGGCGTGAACTTGGGGGTGATTTCGGAAACGTTGACGCAGACCACCCTCTATCATGCTCCACATCCAGGCAAGCGCCTGCTTTTTCCGTTTTTCTTCCAGTTCACCTGTTTTTGTCATAATTTCACGAAATTTTTCGATTTCACTCCAGAAATCGTCGATCCCCTGTTTTTGTAAGGCACTTAGTGTGATGACTGGAGGACGCCAGTTGGGTGAAGTTGGGCGCAGCATTTGAATGGCCTGTTTCCATTGTGCACAGGCGATAGCTGACATTTGTGGGTTGATGTCGCTCTTGTTAATGGCGACGAGGTCTGCAATTTCGACGATGCCTTTCTTGATAGCCTGTAAATCATCCCCCGCATTAGGCAGTTGTACCAAGATAAACATGTCGACCATGCCGGCAACGGTCGTTTCGCTTTGACCGACGCCGACAGTTTCGACGAGGATGACATCGTAGCCGGCTGCCTCGCAGGCCAGCATAGATTCGCGCGTTTTGGCAGCAACACCGCCCAGAGAACCTGCGGAGGGACTGGGACGAATGAAAGCGCCGGGACGCTGGCAAAGCTGCTCCATACGCGTTTTATCCCCCAGGATCGATCCGCCAGACACCGAAGATGAGGGATCGACTGCCAAAACGGCAAGCTTGTAGCCATGATCAATCAGCCAGATACCCAGCGCTTCAATAAATGTCGATTTTCCCGCGCCGGGTACTCCAGAAATACCAAGACGAATCGCTTTGCCGGAATGTGGTAGCAATTCTCCAAGAATTTCGTTTGCCCGCTCTTGGTGATCATCGCGGGTCGATTCAATCAGCGTGATGGTTTTTGCAAGCGCGCGCCGCTGTCCGGCCAGTACGCCGTTAACAAGCTGCTGATCTGCTTCGGAAAGCGTATTGCGTGGGGTGTTGGCATCCATGATTGAGCTTTCGTTTTGTTTAAAAAGGCCAAAGCAACGATTGGTAAAGTGAGGCGCAAAAGCATCAATAATCGATAAACCAGATCTTTCCTTATTGCGTTGACTTACCGACCCGTGCTGTTTCTGGCCCGCTATTTTAGGAAAAAGTTAATTTTTCCGAAACTATAGCTAAATGTCTAAAAATCAGTGACGCGATGTTGCGCTACCCTTACCGCACCAGGTACGTGATTGTAGTAGCGCTTCTTCTTGTGACTGTCTTTTTTATTTAGCTATCTCGTTAGTACTGTTTTTTAGTTTTGGCGGCAACTGAACGCCTTGCCGTCAAAAAGAAAAAAAGCCAAACTCCGGCGGAGACCCCCGGAGTTTGGCCAGATAAAACAAAATTACTTGCTGTTGGCCTTAATGATTTCTTCCAGCACCTTGCGGGCGGAGTCTTCAATACGGGTACCAGGACCAAATACGGCCTTGGCGCCGCCAGCATACAGCGCATCGTAGTCTTGTACCGGGATAACGCCGCCAGCAAAGACCACGATATCGTCAGCACCTTGATCCTTCAGCGCCTTAACAAGTTGCGGGACTAGTGTCTTGTGGCCGGCAGCCAGCGACGAGCAGGCAACGGCGTGCACGTCGTTTTCAATAGCCAGGCGGGCAGCTTCTTCCGGTGTCTGGAACAGCGGACCGACATCAACGTCAAAACCAAGGTCAGCATAGGCGGTAGCAACCACCTTCGCCCCACGGTCGTGACCGTCCTGACCGAGCTTGGCGACCATGATACGCGGACGACGGCCTTCCTTGGCAGCAAATTTCTCGATATCCGCCTTGATACTTTCCCAATCACTTTCGCCAGCCACGATGCCTCCGTAAACGCCAGAGATGGTTTGATTGTTGGCGCGGTAACGGCCGAAGACCTTTTCCAGCGCATCCGAGACTTCACCGACCGTGGCGCGCAGGCGCATGGCCTTGATCGTCAGGTCGAGCAGGTTGCCTTCACCGGTTTCAGCACACTTGGTAAGCGCCGCAAGTGCTGCGTTGACTGCAGTGTTGTCGCGGGTTTCGCGAATCTTCTTGAGGCGAGCAATCTGCGATTCGCGCACGGCAAAGTTGTCGATATCGAGAATTTCGATTTCGGCTTCCTTGGCCAGCTTGTACTTGTTGACGCCGACAATGACTTTTTTGCCGGAATCGATCAGCGCCTGGGTTTCGGCTGCGCACTTTTCGACTTCCATCTTCGCCCAGCCCGATTCGACCGCCTTGACCATGCCGCCCATCTTGTCGATCTGCTCAATGATGGCCCAAGCCTTGTCTGCCATGTCCTGGGTCAGTTTTTCCATCATGTAGGAACCGGCCCAAGGGTCAACGACGTTACAGATGTGGGTTTCTTCCTGAATGATGATTTGCGTGTTACGCGCGATGCGTGCCGAGAATTCCGTCGGCAGGGCGATCGCTTCGTCGAGCGCATTGGTGTGCAGGGACTGCGTGCCGCCAAATACCGCCGCCATCGCTTCGATGGTGGTACGGATCACGTTGTTGTACGGATCCTGTTCGGTCAGCGACCAGCCAGAAGTCTGGCTGTGCGTACGCAGCATCATGGACTTGGCGTTCTTGGCGCCGAAGCCGCTCATGATGCGGTGCCACAGCAGACGCGCGGCGCGCATTTTGGCAATTTCCAAATAGAAATTCATGCCGACGGCCCAGAAGAAGGACAGACGACCTGCGAAAACGTCGACGTCCATCCCCGCGTTGATGCCGGTTTGCACGTATTCTTTACCATCAGCCAGCGTAAAGGCCAGTTCAAGCGCTTGGTTAGCACCTGCTTCGGAGATATGGTAGCCGGAGATCGAGATCGAGTTGAACTTCGGCATGTTCTTCGAGGTATAGGCGAAGATGTCCGAGATGATCTTCATTGAGGGCTTGGGCGGATAGATGTAGGTATTCCGCACCATGAACTCTTTGAGGATGTCATTTTGGATCGTGCCGGTCAGTTGCTCTTGCTTGACGCCTTGTTCTTCGGCAGCAACGACGTAGCCGGCCAGTACCGGGAGTACCGCACCGTTCATGGTCATCGAGACGGAGATCTTGTCGAGCGGAATGCCGTTGAACAGGATCTTCATGTCTTCAACGGAATCAACGGCTACGCCAGCTTTACCGACGTCACCGACAACGCGGGCGTTGTCGGAGTCATAGCCGCGGTGCGTTGCCAGGTCGAAGGCAACCGAAACACCCTGGCCACCAGCAGCCAGTGCCTTGCGGTAAAACGCATTGGAGGCTTCCGCGGTCGAGAAACCGGCGTATTGGCGGATGGTCCATGGACGCACGGCATACATGGTGGCCTGTGGGCCGCGGATGTAGGGGGGCAGACCGGGCAAGGTATCCGAGTAGGGCAGGTTGGCGACGTCCGCTTTCGTGTAGAGCGGCTTGACGACGATGCCTTCGGAAGTGACCCAGTTCAGTTTGGCAACATCGCCGCCTGGGGCGGATTTGGTTGCTGCTTTTTGCCAGGCGTCCAGATTGGACGAATCGGAAAATTTATCATTGGACATGACTTTACCTTTCAGGAAATGAAAACTTTTCGTTTTCAACTTGAGATGCAATCCGCCGTATCGGACAAAAGCGCGGTGATACCAAAGCGCAGAATCAATACGGCATTACAGACTATCAAAACGCGCCTGTAACGATTAATCCTACTGTATCGCTTGTGGTCGGACAAGGAGATGCGATACAAAATGTGGAAAGCCACAAGCCCTGCCGTCATGTGCCTCAAGCGATAACGACCTGCCCTGTTGTGGTGCGGCAGCGGAATATCAGAATATTCTTGGGCACTAGTAGCTAAGTAGGTGCGGAGGCCGTTTACTGATCGGCAGATTGATAGGAATGATCTGTACAAGACTACGTGCCGTATCCAAGATGGATGTGGCAGACAGTCGTTTAGCAGCTTAAAGGGTAGTCAGTGATTAATCCGCAGCCATTGTTTAGGTATGGCCGGCAGGCGATGGACGGAAAAAATATCAGGGAAGCCGGGATTCCAGAGCGTACAGTGCTTCCTCGGTTTCACGGTGACGAATCAGATGCACGATGCTGCCATCAACCATAACCTCAGCGGCGCGCGGGCGCGAATTGTAGTTTGAACTCATGGTCATGCCGTATGCGCCCGCCGAAAGAACAGCAAGCAGATCGCCGGCTTTCAGCGCAAGAGAACGGTCATGACCAATAAAATCGCCCGTTTCGCAGATGGGGCCGACAATTTCCCATGTGCGTGGTGCATCATGGCGTGGTTGAACCGGAACGATTTCATGCCAGGCGTCGTAGAGCGCTGGCCGGGCAAGGTCATTCATGGCGGCGTCGACAATGGCGAAATTTTTTGCCTCGCCGGGCTTGAGATATTCAATTTTGGTGAGCAAAACGCCGGCATTGCCGACCAGGCGGCGACCAGGCTCCAGGATGATTTTTAGACCGCGTCCTTTGAGCTTTGCCAGTAGAGGCTGCAGATAGCTTTCGACAGTTGGTTCCTGCTCATCCTTGTAGCGGATACCGAGGCCGCCGCCTAAGTCGATGTGGCGCAGTTGGATGCCGTTAGAGGCAAGCTGGTCGACGAGTATCAGAATTTTGTCGAGCGCTTCGGCGAACGGCGAAGGATCGAGCAGTTGCGAGCCGATATGGCAATCGATGCCAGTGATTTCAAGATTCGGCAATGTCACTGCGTGCTGGTAAAGGGAAAGCGCATCATCATAGGCCACGCCAAACTTGTTCTTCTTGAGGCCGGTAGAGATATACGGATGCGTTTTGGGATCAACGTTGGGATTGACACGCAAGCTGATGGGCGCTTTTTTGCCCAGCACACCAGCGACTTCATTAAGACGCTCAAGTTCGGGTGCTGATTCGACGTTGAAACAAAGAATATTGTGTTCGAGCGCCAGCTTCATTTCTTCGCGCGACTTGCCGACGCCGGAAAAGACCACTTTCTTCGGGTCGCCACCGGCTGCCAGAACGCGTTTGAGTTCGCCACCTGAAACAATGTCGAAGCCCGCACCGAGACGGGAAAAAACATCAAGAATAGCGAGATTGGCGTTGGCCTTGGCGGCGAAACAGACAAGTGCATCGACGCCCATTAATTCTTGCAGATATTCGTCAAGTGCCGTTTCCAGCGCTGTGCGTGAGTAGACATAGCAGGGTGTGCCAAAGCGGGCGGCAATATCGGACAGGGCGACAGATTCGGCGTATAGCTGGCCGTTTTTCAGCGTGAAGGCACTCATCGGGAAGCGTCCTGTGGGGTATTGGTGTTAGTATTTGTCGGTGTTGGTGCAGGGGGTGCGGCCTTTTGTGCCGGCAGGGGCGGGAGTGTCAGCGGGCCTCGCGTACCGCAGGCGCTGACGCCGCAGGCGACGGCAATCACGGGCAGAAGAAGTGAGAAACACCGAGAAATCCTTAGTGAGCGCCGTGCGGGAAAATGCGCATGCGAAGTATGCGCAGGTTTTGGAAACATGGGTATCAAGCGGAATTAATCAGAACCTGGATGGTAGCATAGGATGACTGAAGCAGAATTTAATGCGTTGGCCGATGTTGCCTTGGCGCGAATCGAATCAGCGTTGGAGGCAAGTGGGGCCGACCTTGATTACGCTTGGGTGGGGGACGGTATCATTGAGATCGAGTTTGCCGATAACAGCAAAATTGTGGTGAACCGCCACTTGGCAGCCCAAGAGTTGTGGGTGGCGGCGCGTTCTGGTGGTTATCACTTTCGCTGGGATGGGGCGGCGTGGCGTGATACCCGAGATGGGACGGAGCTAATGAGTTCGCTTGCCCAGCTGGCGTCTGCGCAGGCAGGTGAGAGTGTCAATCTGGCCTGAAGCGTGCAAACAGCAAATTGCCTAATTCGGCATAACCGTTTTGTCGCGTGTTTGTGTGGTTCTGTGTAGTGGTCAGTGGAACTGCTGCAGGTGATCGTAAATAGGGTCGTTCTGCGTATCTTCTTCTACAGGACTGTCAGGTTCCGGCTCGGGTGGTGTGAGATCGGGTACATTCTCTTTATAGAAAATTTCCCGGCTTGACCACGGCGTTTCAACGGAAACTAATCCTGGCGGTTGCGGCAGGAAAGTCTGCGGAACATTTTTAAGCGCTGTTTTCATGTAGCCGATCCAGATAGGGAGCGCCGTCGTACCGCCGGTCTCTCCTCGCCCCATATTTTTGGGCTGATCGAAGCCGATCCAGGAACAGCCGACGACGGTGCGCTGATACCCGCAGAACCAGGCATCGACGTGATCGTTTGTCGTGCCTGTTTTGCCTGCCAGATCACGCCGTTTGAGTGTTGCTGCGGCGCGGCCAGCAGTGCCGTAAATAGTCACGTCGCGCATCATGCTATCCATGATATAGGCGTTGCGCGGATCGATGACCAGCGGCGCATCAACGGCCTTGACAGGCCGCGCCTGCGCTATGACCTGATCCCTGGCATCGCGGATTTCGCTGACGATATACGGCTGGATGCGGTGGCCGCCATTGGCGAATACCGAGTAAGCTGTGACCATTTGCCAAGGTGTCACCGAGCCTGCGCCAAGCGCCATGGTGAGATAAGGCGGATGTTTGCTGGACTCAAAGCCGAAACGGGTCACGTAATCCTGGATGAAATTGACCCCACTGGCTTGCAGCAGGCGGATCGACACCATATTCTTGGATCGGGCGAGCGCTGTACGCATACGCATCGGCCCATCATAACGGCCATCGTAGTTTTTCGGTTCCCAGGCCTGGCTACCGGTTACGGAGGCGGGAATACTGATTGGGCTGTCGTCGATGACCGAGGCGGCCGTAAAACCTTTTTCAAGCGAGCCGGAATAAATAAACGGCTTGAAACTCGATCCTGGTTGTCGCCATGCCTGGGTGGCATGGTTGAACTTGTTGCGGTTGAAGTCAAAGCCACCAACCAGTGCGCGAATGGCGCCGGTCCGCGGGTCAGCGGCAATGAAGGCGGCTTCAACATCCGGCATTTGCGTGATGCGCCATTTATTTTTGTTGTCCGATTGCAGGCGGATAACGGCGCCGCGCCGCAGGCGTTTGTTCGCCGGCGCTTTGCTGTCGAGCATTCTGAGCGCTGGTCTGAGTTCATTGCCCGCCAGGGTGACGATCTCGCCACCGTGTCGGTAGGCGCGGATTTGTTTGGTGCTGGCTTCGAGCACGATTGCCGGATGCAAGTCGGGCGAATCTTCAAAGTCCTGCAGAAGCTCGTCCAAGGTTTCATCCTGGTCGGATTTGATTTCGCTCAAGTCCACGTAGGCTTCGGCGCCGCGATAGCCGTGGCGCCGGTCGTAGTCGAGTACGCCTTTGCGTAGACTGTCGTAGGCCGCATCCTGGTCTTCTTTACGAATTGTCGTATAGACCTTTAGGCCGTGCTGATAGACGCCGTCCGGAAACTGTTCGACGACCATCTGGCGCGCCATTTCCGCAACGTATTCAGCATGCATGGAGAAACCGCTGGGCTCACGCTTGATGACCAGTGTTTGGTCGAGTGCTTCTTTGTGTTGCTGATCGGTAATGAAGCCGAGTTCGCGCATGCGGCGTAGTACATATTGCTGTCGAAGGCGGGCGCGCTGCGGGTTGACAATCGGGTTGAAAGCCGACGGCGCTTTCGGAAGCCCGGCGAGCATGGCGGCTTCGGCCGTGGTGATTTCCTTGAGTGGTTTGCCGTAATAAATCTGCGAGGCAGCAGCAAAACCATAGGCACGGTGCCCGAGAAAAATCTGGTTGATGTATAGCTCGAAAATCTGATCTTTGCTGAGATTGGCTTCGATTTTGAAGGCGAGTAACGCTTCGTAGATTTTGCGGAGGTAAGTTTTCTCAGGTGACAGGTAGAAATTACGGGCGACCTGCTGCGTGATGGTCGATGCCCCCTGCTTTTTAGCGCCGCCCAGAATGTTCTGGATGATCGCGCGTAATACCCCTGTGGCGTCGATGCCGCCATGCTGATAAAAACGGTCGTCTTCGGCCGCCAGGATCGCTTGTTTCATGACCTCGGGAATATCCCCG
>ERZ772827.1259-NODE-1259-length-12930-cov-4.529320_pt1 | contig 12930 bp, 9 predicted proteins | sample MGYA00580850_ERZ772827 | MGnify/ENA primary metagenome ERZ772827 (study PRJEB29015, sample SAMEA2737950) | human oral metagenome | biome: human oral; feature: human-associated habitat; material: dental | place: China | collected 2145 ...
GCTTCAGTAGCGTAGTCAAGGCTGTGCAACTTCTGCATAAGCTGGTTGAATATAGCTGTCAGATACTGATTCTTATTCCACAGCACCTCAAAGATAGCACTCCACTGAGTATAGTCAAACTGCGAAATGATTTTAGCTATACGCTGAAAAAAGCGTGTTTCTACCAGCCCTTCAAATAGTATAGTGTGTTTAGAGAGGTGGTTGTCAAAATAGTCCTTTATTTCTAATATGTCAAACTCGCTAAGATACTCTTGCTTAGGCGTTTCTGTCTGTAGTTCATAACGTTTGATATGTGCCTCAAGGTCGCGTTTAGAGATAAACGAACTTATCTTTTTCAGGTCTAAGAAGAAGGCATCAAGTATCAGTATTAGTATATCTTTAGCGTTGAGTAAGCGTACTTTTAGCGGAAAGTCAGGATATTTAGTCTCCTGCTGAATAGTAAAGCGCGTTACTAATCCAGTACTTTCTTTACCTCCTGCTGGGTTGATACGTTGCAAAAAATCGTATGCCTCTGCCCCATTTCTAATCTCAAAAGGAGTTTTAGCGGTGCTGAGTAGGTTTTTTATAAGGTACGACTTACCCACTTGGCTGGCTCCAAAGAGTGCCATTACGGGTTTAGCGTCTATGTTTTGCAATATCTTATTAAAGGTGTTAGCTGCCGATTTTAGGTGCAGTAGTACCTCATTGCGTTGCTCGTACTTCAAATTCTTTTCTGCCCACGCTACTGTTTGGGTTACTAATGCTTTCTTATCAGCGATAAAACGCTTTAGAGTATCTATATCTTGCTGACTATAATTTGTTTTCATAGTTATTTTGCATTAAGTATAAATTCGCACTTATCTAACCAATAGCCTTTTTCGTCTTTCAAGGTTTGGTAGTGCATTACAAAGTATTTATGGGGCTTCTCATTGCCTTGTGCGTCTTCTACCGACTCTATCCTAATCGTCTCTTTGCTCTCATCATAATCGCGTACTAACGACATTCGTAGGGGCAGATGCTGCCGTATAGCGTTCTTCTCTACCTCTATCTGGCGGAGTATATAGTCTTCAGTCTGCGTAGGATACTTACGGCGCACATAGGCTTCCACTTCTGCCTCATTAATACGTATGCTGTACAAATCGGCATAAGGGTAGTTTTTCGCAAGGAATTTAGAATAGCCAAAGTGGAAAGGCAAACTGCTAACCATCAGTTCGTTTTCATTCTTCTTAGGCGATAGTATCATCTCTTTCTCATTATTCTTAAGGCATACTATATAGTCCGCAGTCGATATAAGCTGTTGGGTGATATGAGTAGTATCTATCTTTAGGTCTTTTATTTTGAAGAGCTTACCCGCCATTAGGGCTACAATAGCCCCCACACTTACTACGGTTTTAGGGTCATTTATAAAGCCATTGCCATCAGCGAAAGGATACCATCTGCCCACCCAATAATTATTGAGGTTTATAAGGTTGCGTGCCGAAAGGGTGAGGTATTTCTTAAAGAGAGCTTCAAAACTGAGCAATGAAGCTGGTTTACCCGACAATACCACAAAATCACACTGATATTGGTTAAATACCACACATATTTGCCGTATAAGGCTATCAAATACCGAAGCTACTATTGTATTTACCTTATCAGCACTTATTTTCCAACGTAAGTCAAGCAAGCTAAAGTCGAAATGCTTCTCAAAATAGTTCAAAAGTTCTGTATTCTGAAACTTACGCCCTATAATCTCCTCAAAAGTCTTATACTGAGGGTTTTCATCTACCCGATTAGCGTTTTTAAGATACTCCAAAGCAATAGGGATAGCTACTTGTTGCACAAAGGCTTGGCGTATCACTCTCCCTTTATAGCTGATGTTATTAGCATCTTCGCCAAAGAAGTTGTTCAACCGCTCCGACATATTGCCGATACCTTTGTTCCTGCCGTAGTTTTCTATCACGCCTGTACAATCTTCATCTGCTGGACTGTTCACTTCACCCTCTATAATAATTTTCTGTATTAGGTCTTTCAGTAGGTCGTCTCCTGCAAATTTAAAACTATCCCAAAACAGAGGTGTAGGGGTCAGTAGGTCTGCATCTCTGCCATTTTCGCTGAGTTGATACTGGTTGATAAGTATATCTGTAGTACCTGCTCCTATATCTACCGAAGCTACTTTTAGTGTATTTTTCCCTTTGAACAAATAATTCTCTATCACATAGTTATTACCTTTGAGCTTCTTCACTATAAGGCTATAGAGAAAAACGAGCTGACAACAGGTAGCCTCGTCATAACTCCAATCAGTACGAGTGTCTAACTGCGATAGTTTTTTACTTATATCATTAGTCGAGGGGATTATTTCAGGCTTCTGAAACCAAAAATCCTCATAGTTCTCATCAAAGTAATAGGTAGCGTAGTTCTTCAGTAGCTCACAAGCCTCTTCTGCTGCTTGTCGTAGGGCTACCTGTTCAGCTTGTATCATAGCTGTCGGACACGAGATAGTGATACGCTTCAGCGTGCGGGGCACCATCATCTGTCCGTGCTCCTCTCTAAATTCATAAGAGTTTATCTGGGCGTATGCGTGTACCAATATCTCTAAAAACACAAACTTCATCAGCGATTTGCGCGAGAAGAGCGGCTTCGACATAAACATCTCATTGCCACGCACTAATTCACCATCTGTTTTAAGCTGATTAGTAATACCGTTTAAATATACTTTCTTAATATTGCGGTAGTCTTTAGGGTTGAACTCCCATTCGCGTTCAGCAGGAGCATCATCCCAAAGATAGCGCTTAGGACTCGAATTATAGGTTTTCAGCTCATAACCCAAACTAAGGTCTGTTACCGAAGCATTAATAAGGTGGTCAGCCTCCCAACCTATGCGCACCAAGCTGGGCACCGTAAATTTCTTATTGTCTGAAGTATCATTAATATTGCCAAACTTCGATTCCGAAAAGATAACATTCATCGGAAAAGGTTCAGCATATTGCTTATCAGGTTGGGTATAATCTTGTATAATAAGTTTCTTTACACTCTCAAAATCAAACGAATTATCGTCTTTATTCTCAAAAAGAAGCGCACAAGTAGCCGAATTACCTACATCTATCACCAAATCCACTTCTTTTTTCTTCATTCTATCGGTGAAAAGCTGTATTTCAGGCATCTGCATCAAGCTACTCAACCATTTTATAAACAGCAAATACGAAGCTATATACTGTTTATAAGGTTTTTCTGCCCTCAAATCATCATTTTTACCATAAAATACCTCGTTCAGATAATCATTTATCCAAGGCGAAGCAAAATGAGGGTCAGCCAACACATTGGCTATATTCAGTACAGAGGGCTCTAACCTAAAGACGTTTTCATCTATGTTCAAACTCAGTTGCGGACTGGTCTTATCTGCCTCATTTTGTGCCAATAAGGTATCTACTGCTATAATAATTTTAGCAGTAGTAAAATCCTCATCACAATCTATAAAGATACGCACCCAGTCAGTAGGGTATAAAATATCTTTATTGATAGCGTTGTCTTTAAAATAAGGTAGCGGAATCCATTTGCGCTGAAAACTCTTAAGGGCTCTGCGCAAATTACCATCTTCATTAGCGTCTAACAGAGGCGAAAGTACCGACAGGTCAGTATTGTCTTTGATGCGTCCATTAGCTAAGAAACCTCCTTCGTACAACTGTTGATAGCGGTAATAAAACACTTCGCCCCCTGTCGTATATTTGTACAGAGGGTCGAGCACGAACTCATCAGTATGATTGTTAAAAGGTTCGTGATAATATATTTTGTCTTCAGGTTTCTTACCAAATTCTTTATCAATCGCTGTCGAGAATTTGATGTACTGTATCCCTGAGTTAGCTATGAGTGAAATTCTTTTCATTTTGCCAATTTGCTAAATTGCTGATTAAAATATTTTCCGCTTGTATTTCTGCCAGCTGGGCGCTTCTCTATAGGCTTCACTGCAACCTATAGGTACGTATATCACCTCTATACAGTCATCGTTATAGCCAAAGTCGCCTTCTAATATGGGGGGTGTTCTACCTTTAAATATAAGTACTTTAGGACAGTTTTTACCAAAAATATATTCCCCTACAAAAGTCATTTTACTGGGGAAAATAATAGAATGCAAAAGCACACAATTATCAAAAGCATATCTATTAATAGTAAGAAGATCTAAGGGCAAGATTACTTCTCCTAACTGTTCACAGCTGTCAAAGGCATCTCTACCTATTGTTTTTACTTGGCTGAGTTGCTCATCTACAGCCATATTCAAGAACGTAATCTGCTTGTTAAGCCACTGTTGTAGTACCGTGCCGTCTGCATTCAGCACATAATCAGTATGAGGTATATAGCTTTCTGCTGTAGAAGTAGCACTCGATTGCGTAGAGAAAGGTTGTGGCTCAGTAGACGGTATATCTGGCAGAGGAAAGTTAGACGGAGTAGGTTGATATGCGGTAGTAAATGTCTCAGAGAGGGGCGCACGCCTTTTAGGGTCTTCACCATATTGGTTTTTGCCCCTTGTACCATCTACAAATAGTAGAAGAATAGGATTATAAACAGGCAGTATAGCTAACCATCTGATCCATATCGTGTAGACGCTTCACACTTTGGGAGAAAAATATCAAAACTAAAAAAACACTAGATATGGTGCTCAACAAATTGAGTTCACCAAATATAGCAAGCAAGGAAGATCTAACGAAGTAACAAAGAATAAGAGTAATAGCAAACTCAGCTCTTCTAATGCGTCCTTCAAATGAAATGAGATTTGCAAACATAATATTATCTAACTAAATAGTTACTTGTTAATAGTTAATTATCAAATGTTTATGGTTTTATTTTCTCTAAGTATTCACACGCCTTAGTATTATAGTTTTTGCACGACTTTTCTACCCAATATACAGCTCTATTCACTGATCTAGCTACCCCTTTACCAGTGAAATAGCAAAGCCCTAATAACATCTGCGCTTCTTTATCGCCTTGTTCAGAGGCTTTTTCATACCAATAAACAGCTTTTTCGTATGATTGGTCTACGCCCTTGCCCTGAAAATAGCAAGTGCCAAGGTCGCGCTGCGAGTCGATATCCCCTTGCATTGCGGCCCTTTCAAACCATAGCACAGCCACTTCATCAGACTGTTCTACACCTTTACCTTTAAAGTAAGCATAGCCTAATAAACCTTGTGCCTCAGCGTAATCCTGTTCTGCTGCTTTCTGCCACCACTCTACTGCTTTCGCATCCGACTGGGGTACCCCTTGTCCTTTGTAAAAGCAAATGCCATATTTGGTTTGCCCTTCAGCAAGCCCCTGATTAGCAGCTCTTTCAAACCATTCAGCTGCCTTAGCATACGATTGAGTAGTACCTAAGCCTTTGTAGGTGAGAAGCCCCAATTTAGTCTGTGCTTTAGCATTTCCCTTATTAGCGGCACTTTCATACCAAAGTACTGCTTTAGGATAAGATTGGGGTACATTGTTTCCTTTTTCATAGCAAAATGCTAAGTAAGCTTGTGCATCTATATCGCCTTTGCTTGCTTTGGCTAACAGTGTTTTAATATCATCACGCTGCCCAAATGCACCCGAACAGCACAGCAAGCATAGCAGTAATGCTATCTTTTTCATAGTATTTGTTTTAATTAAACCTCTCTCTTTCAAATTCTTGAAAAATGTATTCTCAATTATTATTTACTTCTTTCAGGGTGCAAAAATACAATATTTTAATGACTTGACCAATAAAAAATAAACTTTTTTTATGAAAGTGTTATTTTTTTCTATTTCTAACCTCTTGCTACAAATGTTATTTTTTATATGAAAGCACCTAAAGTCAGTTTAAAACAATTCTCTATTTTTCCACAAGAAAACAGTATATTTTTCTAAATACATCTACCCTATACAATGAGTATAGGAAAGATACAGAAAGAGCGAAGGATAAGCAAAAGATTAGCGAAGAACAAATATCTAATAAATATATCAAAGGTAAAAAAAGATACTACCGCTTATGCTAACTTAATCCTGAAATTACATCTAACAAGATTTTTTTTCTTCAGATATTCCACTACATTTTTCACATAAAAAAGCCTTTAAAATTAATCTTCTCTCTGCTTAAAAAAAATTAATAAGACATTAATATTTGGTCAGTTAATAAAAAGGTAGTAATTTTACCCCCTTAATAAACCATTATATCAATTTTTATGAAGAGATTAAGTATGACTCTTATGGCTTTCTTGCTACTTGTCCCTATAGCAAGAGCCGATGAAGGTATGTGGTTCTTGATGTTTATCGAACGTCTGAACCAAAGGGATATGCAGAAATTGGGCTTACAACTTACTGCCCAAGAAATCTACAGCATCAATAACAATAGCTTAAAAGATGCTATCGTGCAGTTCAATGGGGGTTGTACGGCGAGTATCATCTCCAAAGACGGATTGGTGCTAACTAATCACCACTGTGGTTATGGCAATATTGCCCAGCTCTCTACTCCAGAGCACAACCACCTACGCGATGGTTTTTGGGCGCGTTCTAAAGACGAAGAGCTATCGCCTAAACAGTCTTTTGTGCGCTTTTTTGTACGTATGGATAATGTTACTGAACGTATGTTATCAGTAGTAAATCCTTCAATGAATGAAAAAGAACGCGAAGCAGCACTAAATAAAGAAATTGCTAAGATAGAAAAAGAGAACAGCGAAGGTGGTAAATATGTAGTATCTGTACGTCCTTTCTTCCAAGGGAATGAATACTACTATTTTGTATATCAAGATTTTAAAGATGTGCGCTTAGTAGGTACGCCTCCTGAAAGCATTGGTAAGTTTGGTGGTGATACCGACAACTGGGAATGGCCTCGTCAAACAGGCGACTTCTCGCTCTTCCGCGTATATACCGACAAAGACGGCAATGCTGCTCCTTATTCTCCTAATAACATTCCGTTAAAAGCAAAACGCTACCTAAAAGTAAGTCTTAAAGGGGTACAAGATAAAGATTTTGCTATGATTATGGGCTACCCTGGGCGCACTAACCGTTGGGAAAGTTCATATTGGGTAGACCAAAACGTGAAGTATGCTTATCCAGCGTGGGTTGAAGCCTCTAAAACTGCTATGGACGCTATGAAGCGTTTTATGGATAAAGACGATGCGGTACGCCTATTGTATGCTTCTCAATACTCAAGCATTGCTAACTATTGGAAAAATCGCCAAGGAATGATTGACGCTCTTAGCGCTCATAAAACAGCTGATAAAAAACGTAAAGCTGAAGCTAAGTTTGCTAAATGGGCAAAGAAAGCTGAAAATAAAGCTGAATATGGCGATGTACTTAATACTTTAGCTACTTATTTCGAGAAAACTAACACGCTATCAGCCGATCAGAATTATTTAGGTATGCTATGGCGTGCTTCTTTCTTTATAAAAATGCCTGCACGCTACATTAGTTTAGTAAGCGGAGCTCAAAAAGGAGGTATGCCTGCTGATGAATTAGATAAAAAGGTAGACAACCTGCTATCTGAGTACGATAAAATAAACTTAGATGTAGAAAAAGCTATCCTTGCCGATATGCTAAAGCTGTACGCTAACAAAGGTACCGATGTGCCTACAGAGCTCAAAGCTATCAAAGCTCAATACAATGGCAATTTCAATAAGTATGTAGAAGACCTTTTAGCTAAAAGTATCTACCGAAGCAAAGAAACTGCTAAAGAAGGGGCAAAACAAGAAGCTGCTGACTTAGCCTCTGACCCTATCTTACAGCTTTCTGGAGTTTTGTTTGAAAGCTACCGCAATCCTTCTCCTGAATTGTTTAACTTAGAAGACGCTTATAGCAAGGCTTACAGAAAATTCGTACAAGGTATGCGCAATTCCAAAGCAAGCAACATACTCTATCCTGATGCTAATTCCACCTTGCGCCTTACCTATGGTACAGTAAGTCCATTGGCTGCCGATAAACGCAACCCCGATGCTAAGAAGAACTTTTATACTACCTTCAATACCTTAATGGCAAAATACAAAGCAGGCGACCCTGAGTTTGATATGCCACAACGTATGCTCGACCTCTATAAGAAAAAAGAGTTCGGTAGATATATAGACAAAGACGGCTCTATGCACGTAAACTTCTTAAGCAATAACGACATTACAGGGGGTAACTCTGGTTCACCTGTGATGAATGGCAAAGGCGAACTCATTGGCCTTGCTTTCGATGGTAATATTGAAGCTATGGCAGGCGATGTAATATTCGACAAACAATTACAACGCACTATCAACGTAGATATACGCTATGTGCTTTGGGTAATTGATATTTACGCCGGTGCTAAAAATATTATTGATGAAATAGAGATTAATTAGTAAAAGTCAGGTATTAGGTGTTAGATATCAGAAATCTAACACCTAAATACCTACAAACCTAATACCTAAAAAATGTCTTTATCAAGTTACACAAAAGAATTTAAATACAACTTCAAAATAGCTTACCCCGTAATATTAGGAATGCTCGGGCATACTCTTGTCGGCTTTGTCGACAATGTAATGGTGGGCAAGGTAGGAATTACCGAGCTGGGAGCAGCTGCCTTGGGCAATACAGCCATCTTTATAGCAATGTCGTTTGCTATAGGCTTTTCTGTAGCTACTACCTCATTAGTAGCTATGAATGATGAGGCAGGCGATAAGCAAGCTGTACAGTCTATTTTAAATCACAGTATGCTGCTAAATATCATACTGAGTGCAGTGCTCTTCTTATTGATGTTTTTTGTAGAACCTATAATGCGCATCACAGGGCAAAGCGAGAAAGTAATTGCTTTGGCAGTCCCTTACACTCATTTAGTAGCCTTCTCGCTTATTCCTTTAGGTGTATTCAACACCTTCAAACAATTTGCCGATGGTCTCTCAATGACCAAATACGCTATGTATGTTACCCTATTGGCAAATCTTATCAATATATTCGGCAATTATCTCTTTATCTATGGCAATTGGGGTTGCCCAAAATTAGGCGTATTAGGGGCAGGTGTAGGTACACTCATCTCCCGTATCGCAATGCCTATAATGCTGTATTATATGCTGAAGTACTTGCCGAAAACCAAAGAATACGTTACCCATATCAGCTTTAAGCATATAGGCAAAGCTATGTTCAGAAAAATAAGCAACATCGGGCTACCTACAGGCTTACAGATGATTTTCGAAACAGGGGTTTTCTCAGCTGCCATATGGATAAGTGGTATGCTGGGCGAAAACCAACTATCAGCTAACCAGATAGCTCTCAATTTATCCACTATGACCTTTATGGTGGCAAATGGCTTAGGCATTACTGCTATGATACGTGTAGGCAATCAGTTAGGTGCTAAAAACTATGCCAACCTGCGCAGAGTGGCCATCTCTGTATTCTTATTAGTACTTTGTACCCAAGTGTTTTTTGCTACTCTCTTAGCTGTCCTACGCGATTGGTTACCTTCGCTATACTTAGAGATGGACAATGCTGAAAAAGCCGCTAATAACAGTTTGGTAATAGCCGAAGCAGCTAACTTACTACTAATAGCCGCTATCTTCCAAATCTCTGATGGTTTGCAGGTAACAGCTTTAGGGGCTTTACGTGGGTTACAGGATGCTAAAGTACCGATGTATATCACCTTTATATCCTATTGGCTTATTGCCTTCCCTATTCTTTATGTATTAGGGGTACATACCTCATTAGGCAATATAGGCATCTGGATAGGCTTATTAGTAGGACTTACCGCTGCTGCTGTATGCTTGCTCTATCGCTTCAACCGCATCAGCTTACGACTTATAAAAAACAGACATAAAATTCAAAATTAATTCATAATATGAAAGCAGGAATTGTAGGACTGCCTAATGTAGGCAAATCCACTTTATTTAATTGTTTATCTAATGCAAAAGCACAAAGTGCTAACTTCCCTTTTTGCACTATAGAACCTAACTTAGGAGTAGTAAACGTACCCGATCCGCGCTTAGAGAAACTCGAAGCCCTTGTAAAACCCGAACGCGTACTACCCGCCACTGTTGAAATAGTAGATATAGCCGGTTTGGTAAGAGGGGCTAGCGAAGGTGAAGGCTTAGGTAACCAATTTTTGGGCAATATACGCGAGTGCCACGCCATCATACACGTACTGCGTTGCTTCGACAATGATAATATAGTCCACGTAGATGGCAGTGTAGACCCCATACGCGACAAAGAAACTATAGACATCGAACTACAACTAAAAGACCTTGAAACTGTAGAAAAACGCTTAGAAAAAGTAACTCGTGCGGCTAAAGCAGGCGATAAGAAAGCGGCTAAAGAAATGGAGTTACTCAATCGTATCAAAGAAACTTTACAAACAGGTCTATCAGCTCGTTCCTTGCAAGTAAATGAGGAAGAGAAAGAGCTATTAGACAGCTTTCAGTTGCTAACAGCTAAGCCTGTGCTATATGTGTGCAATGTAGATGAAAAGTCTGCTAAAAATGGTAATGCTTACGTCGAAAAAGTAAAAGAAGTAGTAAAAAATGAGGACGCTGAAGTAATAGTATTAGCCGTAGCTACTGAGGCTGATATTACCGAATTAGAAAGTTATGAAGAGCGTCAAATGTTTTTAGAAGATATAGGCTTAGAAGAACCCGGAGCTTCTAAACTGATACGTGCAGCTTATCACTTACTAAACCTACAAACATACTTCACTGCGGGAGTAAAAGAGGTTCGTGCTTGGACGATACATAAGGGCGACACTGCTCCTCAAGCGGCAGGTGTCATCCACACCGACTTCGAAAAAGGCTTTATACGTGCTGAGGTAATCGCTTACGACGACTTCATTACCTATGGTAGCGAAGCCAAAGTAAAAGAAGCTGGCAAGATGCGTGTTGAGGGCAAAGAATATATAGTAAAAGATGGTGATATTATGCACTTCCGCTTCAATGTATAGCAAAAAAAATCGGTAAACGATTCACATCGCTTACCGACAAAAAATAATTCTAAATTAAATAATCTTTATGGTTCAACTCTGTCATTCAAAAGCTATTGCTATTAAATCACGGGGCAAAGGTAGTACGTATAACGATTAGAAACAATTTAAATTAAGAAATACTATCAAATACGTATTTAGATTGAGTAGTAATTAACGTAAATTTATTATGAAAGAACGCAATCCTCTCATCGATGTACTCAAAGGTTTTACCATCATTTTGGTAGTGATAGGGCACGCCTGTCAGTGGTTTTCTAGTGATGACCGCAGTCAGCCGCTCTATACCACTATCTACGCTTTTCATATGCCGCTATTTATGTTTCTATCTGGCTATGTAAGTTTTAATAAACGTGGTGAAATGAATTTGCTCAAGCGGTTTCAAGTATTAGTAATTCCGTTTTTTGTATGGTTTCTCATTTCAGCTGCTTACCATAAGTATCTTTTTGATATTGAAAAGGTAGGGCATTACCTCAAAGTACTCATACACGACCCCACCCAAGGAATGTGGTTTTTATGGCTTTTGTTTTGGGAATGTGTTTTGCTCTATATCGCATTAAAAGTAAGCAAAGGAAGAGAAGTATGGGCAATGATAGGCTTATGGAGTATAATTATCTTCATACACCGTATCACAGGGGCACAAGCTCCCTATTACGGACTGCCTGAATTGTGTTGGTACTTTTTGTATTTTGGGTTAGGCTATCTCACCCATAAATACGAACCCCAATCTATGAGAATCATAAAACCTATAGGTTGGGCAAGTGTAGGGCTTTTTCCCCTACTTCTACTCTTACCTATTCCGGCATCGTCATTCTTGCTCTATTCAGTCAGGCTCTACGCCTTAGCACTGACAGGTATTGCGGCTACCTATGTGGTATGGCAACAAATTATAAGCCTGCGCAACCCACTATCGACTCGCACAACCCAATGTCTGCAATACTTAGGCAGTATTTCGTTAGAGATATATGTCACCCATTACTATTTTCATTTTTTAGTCCCTTATATCAAAATGTATATAGGTGATATGTTCTATCTGAATATTGCTATTTTTGTCATAATAGCAATACTCTGTTGCGACGGAGTGCAGCGCTTGGTTAGGTATGTAGGGTGGTTACGGCGTATATTATATGGAAGATTTTAATAGTTAAAAAGAGCGGTCTCAAAAACAATGAGACCGCTCTTTTTTTATTTATTCATTCTTAGCATCTGGTGTTTTTGTGTCTTCTGCTTCTTTTGCAGCTCTTTCTCTTTCTGCTTTTCGGGCTACTTCTATATAAGTTTTAAACTCTTTTCCATAGGTAGAAGCAGCTACATCTTTAGAAAGCTTACCATAAATAGAATCTAAGTATTTCACTCGGGTATTAGGCGCATCAACTAACACTACATAAGGAGTGATATATGATTCTGGGTGAGTAAGCGCATAGTTAAGTACAAAAAGGTGGCGACGGAAGTTATTCTTCTCTGAAACTGCATTAAGCGAGTCTGTAAGAGCAGTATTACCTTCTTTGAAAGCATTAACTTGCTTTTCCAACAGTTCAGCATTGCGCATACTAAACTGACGCATCACGTGGGCATACTCATTATACTCTTTCTGCGAAGTAGAACCGTTAATCTTAGCCTTTATTTCAAACATATCATAAGAGCTATTAATCTGAATAGTAGTAGGTTCTCCAAAGAACATCAGGCGATCACCAAGGTCAGTACCCGCTTGCTTCTTCAAATCTAAATAAATGTAGAACACCTCAGGACTCTTTAAAGGGTATTTAAAAGTGAATTTACCACTCCCCTCAGCTTTTACCGAATCGATATTGGTAAGTTTATCATTCACATACTTTTGCAGGTAAATAGTTCCGATTTTCAAACCGTCAATGTTTCCTTCTACAATCATCGTGTCTTTTTCTTCTGTCTTATCACAAGCTATCATCAGCAGTGCAGACATTGCTATTAGTACTTTTTTCATTTATAATAATTTTTTAGTCGTTAGTTCGTTAGTCACTTGCCTTTAGTCTTTCGTGATTAGCCCTTAGTCGCTTGTCATTAGTCGCTTTCTAACGACT
>ERZ772827.1261-NODE-1261-length-12930-cov-2.972893_pt1 | contig 12930 bp, 6 predicted proteins | sample MGYA00580850_ERZ772827 | MGnify/ENA primary metagenome ERZ772827 (study PRJEB29015, sample SAMEA2737950) | human oral metagenome | biome: human oral; feature: human-associated habitat; material: dental | place: China | collected 2145 ...
GCATCATTGGCAAGATCGTCTTCCGATACATTGGCTGCATATATTACCGGCATATAACTTATAAGACCTATGGACTTAACAAAGTCCAGGACTTCTTCATCATCACTGCTAAATGAACTTGCCATTTTGCCGCTTTCCAGGATATCTTTAAGCTCCTTCAAAACTTCAAGCTCTTTTTTCAGCTCCTTATTATTTGTAGCGGACTTGGCTGTCTTAGCTATCCTTCTTTCGAGTATCTCTATATCAGAGAAGATAAGTTCAAGATTAATGGTTTCGATATCACGCAAAGGATCGACACTGCCGTCTACATGAATTACATTATCATCAGAAAAGCATCTTACCACATGAACTATAGCATCACATTCTCTTATGTTGGAAAGAAACTGATTGCCAAGTCCCTCTCCTTTGCTTGCTCCTTTTACCAGCCCTGCGATGTCTACAATTTCTACTACAGCGGGCTGTACGCGCTCTGGTTTTACCAGCTCTTCCAGCTTCACCAGCCTTGGGTCGGGTACAGATACGGTGCCTAAATTCGGTTCTATGGTGCAAAATGGATAGTTTGCCGACTGTGCTTTTGCGTTGCTTAAACAGTTAAAAAGGGTGGATTTACCTACATTCGGTAATCCTACGATTCCGCATTTCATTGAATGATATTGATATTAAAAATTATTATTTCCGAAAAACAAAAGTAAATAATTATCGTAGAATCGGCAAATCAAGGCATATTCAGTCCATTTTTATCATTTTAGAGGCTGTTTTTTTATGATTATTTTTATGTCTTTATTACCAACTTGCATGTAATACTTGGAATTAAAATAAAAGAAAGATATTAGTTATAAAAAACTCCTGCTGTAAAAACAACAGGAGCCAAAAAAGAACAATTAAAAAGATTATTGAATGATGAGCTTTGCTGAGTGCTGTGAGCCATCATTTTGGATAATTCTAACAAGATATGCCCCTTTGGGATAGCCTGTGAGGTTAATTTCAGCAGTATTTGTCCTAAATTCTTTCCTCAAGAGGAGGTTTGCTGTAAGGTCATAGACCTCAGCCGTAAATCGGGATACACTCGTAGGCAGCGAGAGAGAGAATTTGCCAGACGATGGGTTTGGAGAGATGCTAATCGCTGTACTATGCTCCACATCAGTGGTTGCAAGACGAGGTACCTCTATAGTTAGGGACTTTTTGTTGGATTTCACCCCATCCGAATACAAGGCGTAGACATCGTAGGTATAAGTACCCGTGCTGGTAATCCCCACATCTGAGAAACTAAGCGCTTCCACACTGGATGTTTCCCCAATTTTACTACCGTTTTTATGGATTTCATAGCCCGTAACGAAAGGCAAATTCGTCATACCAAACTCTTTATTGAAAATCTCCCCCTGAGGTGCGAGCACAGGAGACTCAATGCGAGGGATACGAAGCCCTATTCGCTCTCTGTAATCTATCTCTTGGTAAGCTAATCTTTCAGGTATCTGTTTGCTCTCGGCTTTTATCGAGTTATCGTAGCCAACAGCGATATTATCAATCACGAGGTCTTGGGAATTATCGGTATCCTTCGTCCTGTGGTGGAAGGCGATGAAGAAATCATTTTTTGCTTCATTTTTAATATTAAAGCTCTCGGTAAAGAAGTTGTGAGCACTTTTGCCTCCGTCATAGGTATAGACCTTTGCTCCTGCTCTTAGCTGATTGAGATTAGGTACGGAGCCATCGGCAGGAGCAGGGATAATATAGACATCATAGCGCTCTTTGTACTGCATACAAACGCTGTATTTTAGGGTCTCGGCACCTCCTCTTAGCTTAGGGGTGATGAGCCAGTTATCCATAGTATATGCCTTACCCTTTCGGTAGCTGTAGGAATAGGCTGCAAAGTTGTCTTCAGTCGCCATAAAATCATCTACCTTTCTCACCTCCCAGTTGTTTCCATCGCTGTTGGCATTAATGCTGGTCATCCCCGCTGGCATTATCAGCGCAGGGAAGTCTTCATTATACTGAGGTTTGAGGTTGGGTCTATCCCAACGGAGATGTACGGTATGAGTGTTTTCGTCATAATTTCCTTTAAGGTTTTTAATACCTTCATATGAACCATTAACTCGGATAAGGAATTTCTTCTCCTCCGTATGGGTATTAAGAGGCGATGAAGCTTTTAATGAGACAGAATAATCACCGTATGTATTGAACTTCGCCATTAAGTTAATGGAGTTTGGAGATGATGAGCCTACGAAAGACACGCCTTCGCTTGGGTGGATTGACCATTCGTACTGCTGAGGCGAAGGATTACCCGTGGAAGTGTTTGTAAATGCCACCGTTTGCCCTTCAGAAATCTCGGTAGTTGATGCCCTGAAATCAGCTTTGGCTGGAGTATTTTTCACTGTAATGAAATCCTCTTTTTGGAGGATACTCTCGCCCTCAGTGTTCGTAGCTTTTAGGCTTACAGAATACTTTCCTTCAGCAAGAAATCTCAGTTTAGGGTGGGCAGAGATTTTTGTAGTACCGTCCTTATACTCCACTGTAGCAGGGCTAAACGACCACTCATAAGCAGCAGGCTGAGTAGAAGCAGTAGTGGTTTCATTGGTAAAAGCTATGGTCTCGAAAGAGTTGATATTTTGCTTAGTGGTAGAGAAATTTACCGCAGGTTTGCCTTCAGCATATTTCACACTGAAATCATCTATCCCGACCCAAACATTATTTAGAGAAACTTTGTTTTGAATACCGATGTAGGCAATACCATTATCTTGAGCAATAAACTCAAATGAAAACTTTTGATAGGCTTCTTTATTTACTACCAAACTGCCTACTTTTTGTGCCATAGAAGCTATTACAGGATTTTTTCCAATAAAAATCTCGAGGGGTTCATTCTTGCCATCGTCCATTGTACGGGCATAGAATTCTATTTTATATGGTTTGCCCTTGCTGAGTTTTAGCGGATTGGAGAAAAGCCAATCATCGGACTGAGAAGCGGTAAAATTGAGTGCAAAGCCAAGTCCCGAATGTGCTGCCTCTGCCGAGCCATTGAAGATTTGCCAAGTGGTACCGTCTGGGGCATTGTCTGCAGTAGACCAACCATTCTTTTCAAACTCACTCTCGAAGCCGTATTGGTAAGCGGATTCCTTTTGGGTAAGGTCGGCAATAACGCCATAGGCACTCACTTGTTTTTTATTGTTATTCTTTACTCTATCGCCTTCGGCCACTACCTCTGCTATGATTTCATAATGAATAAAGGACTTTGATAAATCGAGATTGAATGATTTGCTAAGCATCTCACCTTTATTTATAGTTTCAAGGCTGATTTCCCCTGATGCTACTATCTTTTGAGTATCATCCTTTTCATCGGAATTGATAAGCTGATATTTGAGTTTAGCTCCTGCTATTAGCTCTTCGGCAATATTCTCCACCTCTACCGTTACAGGTGTAGCAGCTGAAAATTCTATCGGCTTAGGTAGATTGATAGATTTGAGAGCTAAGTCCTTAGTAACAGCATTATTAATCCCTGTAACAATCATTGAGAAGTTTTGGCTCTGAGCATCTACAAGGCTGATACGCTCCCCCTGCTTTAAATTTTTCTTTAAATCCCTTTTGGAACTCACTATAATGGTATATTCCTTACCTTCCACAGGATGGTCTATAATAATTTGCTCTACATTATCCCTTGCATTATCCTCTCTCGTAGCTGGTTCTGTGGGTTTATCAGGATTGAGCACCCAAGGGTAGAAGGTCTCGACGCCATCGGTAATGCGTAAATCTAAGTCATTAACCAAAACCGATTGCCTGTTATTAAGAGTATAAGCAGGCATATTCTCGGTGGCAGGTGCGGGATCATCCCAAACGATAGTTACCTTTAATGGTTCAGTGCTGGAATGTGCCTTCACCTTAATTTCATACTTAGACCTGTTTTGCAGAGTATTTTCGTTTATAAAAGAAAAATTATCTTTCACTGAAAGAACCTCTACTGCTTTAAGGACATTGAGCAAGCCCCATCCGAATTTATAATTAGGACCGGCATGCTCACCTGCTTCATTGGCGGTGTGTATTGTCAGGGCTTTTAATGTATTTGCCCTCATAAAAGGCTGTGCGGTAGTGCTGTAATTCTTATTGTAATACTCTTGAACCAATGCCAGAGAGCCTGTAACATTGGGTGATGCCATAGAAGTTCCACTCATCTCTTCGTAGGAAGAATCTCTATCGGAATTTGCAGAGAATACATTAACGCCAATGCCGACCAAATCAGGTTTTATACGACCATCATCGGTAGGACCAAATGCAGAGAAACTCGCAGCCTTTACATCCGAAAGAGATTGATAACCACCAGCAATCTTGTGAACTGCCCCTACGGTAATGATATTTTTACCATTAGCACCTTGGTTAATGCAGTCGTAGCCCAAATCTCCTCCATTTTTTTGTCTGACTTTTCGGGAAGTCGTCCATCCACTTTGGAGGTCATCAGGATCTATCAGCACGAAATGAGAACCGCCAGGCTGCGGGCCATCTCCTCTCGGATTACCCGCCGCCCGTACAGGTAAATAATATGGGGCATTGGTAAGCATATAATCCCAAGAGGAATCTATACTGCCATAATGCCCATAGCCTGTATATTCGGTGTCGTCTTTACCTCCGAACCAGTACCAGCCGAAAATACCATTGAAGAAATTCCCTTGTACGAAACCACCATTCACACCATAGGAATGGTTGGAGAGGAGCGCACCCGACAGAGCAGCAGTTGTCATCTCGGCGAGGTCATCATTCCAGTCGTAGGCATTGAGCTTGGCCTTTGGCGCCATACCCTTAGCCCTCGCATTGATACCCGCACCGATGAGAGTAGCCCCTACATGGGTAGCGTGGTCTATCTCCTTCTGAGGGTCGTCTTTCTGGGTAGCCCTACCACCAAACTCTCTGTGGGAAGTACGCACTCCCCCACCATCCCACTCGTGTAGGGTGATGTTTTCGCCTTCAAGGTTGTAGATTTTTAATTGGTGAAGCTGATCTGCCCCAGTACTAATAGCAGCATCTCGGTTATAAGTAGTATAATAAATAGGCTTGCCCAAAGTATCAAAACCCATTAGCTGGAAATAAGTACCATTTACCTTTCCAGAAAAAGTGAGGTTCTTCTGCATAGCTTTCTGCTGGAGTTGCTTTGCAGAAAGTGTATTCTTTTTTAATTGCCTACTGAACTTATTGAGGGAGTGCCTATCGGTACTCTTTTGTAGCAGTTTGATTTCGTCTGCGGTCTGTGCCCATAACGAAGTTGCAAATAAATAGCAAAGCGCTATCGGGAGCTTTGCCATCCGTACTGAGGTATAAGGAGTATTTTTAGTATTCATTTATCTTTATTTATTCAAATTAGTCGGCAAATTTAAAGTAATCTGCCCCAACAGGAAAATAATAAGGAGCTAAAAAGCCCCTTTAAAATGATACTAAAAGATGATTTTTATCAGCAAATCTAGTTGAGCAGCTTGTCGATCGTCTGCTGAATTTCTGGGTCATCAGGAGTGATGGCATAGTACTTCGCGATTTTTCCTTTTTGATCAACGATGATAAATCTCGGAATCCAGTTGAGGTCTATATAATGATTAAAATCATTCTTCCAGCCGTCTTGGAACCAGTAATTCTCCTTGTCATTAAGCTTGTATTTCTCCAAGCCTTTTTTCCATTGCTCCTCATTCCTGTCCAACGAGAAATAGACTACAGCAATATTTGGATTCTCAGAGAGGAGTGTATTGGTCTTCGGCAATGCAGCGATACAATCCTTGCACCAGCTTGCCCAAAAGTCGATCAATAGGACTCTTCCCTTATGTTTTTCAAGAATTTTCTTTACCGTTTCTTTATTGCCCTTCTGGTTTAAAAGCTGCTGCTGAAGCGCCTTTGGAGAAAATTCTGTCTTTAAAACCTTGGGCACCTCCTGAGAAAAAGCCCAACTATAAATACCCAAAACCGCCGTTATAAATATCTTTTTCATCTGATGAATTTTAAAAACTGGGCAAAGATACAAAATAGCAATTGGCTTCTAGCTTTTGGCTTTTAGCGGTGGGTGGTTAGTTTATGATAATTGCTTCACCTGCAAGGTGCGGCAGGCAATTATTTCATTTTTACTTCCGATGCGGAGAGAAACGAAAAACCCCTTACAATACGAGTAAGGGATTTTTCATCTATAATTATAAATAACTTTGGGAACTATCCTAATAAGAGCGTGAGAGGCTGCTCTAAGTAGGTTTTCAGCGTTTGAAGGAAAGCCGCCCCCGTAGCACCATCGATTACCCTGTGGTCGCAAGCAAGGGAGAGCTTCATCGTGTTTCCTACTACAATTTGCCCGCCTTTCACAACAGGCTTCTCTATAATAGCACCTACGGAAAGGATTGCAGCATTCGGCTGATTGATGATAGAAGTAAAAGTCTCGATACCAAACATACCCAAGTTTGAGATGGAGAATGTAGAGCCTTCCATTTCATTAGCCTTAAGACCTTTGTTTTTAGCCCGAGAAGCCATATCTTTTACCCCAGCAGAAATCTGGTTGTAGTTCATAAAATCTGTATTTTTCAGTACAGGAACTACCAATCCGTCTGGCACAGCCACTGCAACACCGATATTGATGCTTCCGTGGTGGATAATCTTATCGCCCGCCCAAGTAGAATTGACTTGCGGATGCTTGCGAAGTGCCATTGCCGTAGCCTTAATCACCATATCATTGAAGGAAATTTTGGTATCTGGAAGGGCATTGATTTCTTTTCTCGCTTTAATGGCATTATCCATATTGATTTCTACCATTAGGTAATAGTGAGGAGCGGAGTATTTAGACTCTGAAAGCCTCTTAGCGATGACATTTCTCATCTGAGAGTTTGGCGTTTCGGTAGTTTCTCCCGCTACGAAATTCACCGCAACCTGTGCTGCTGGAGCTGCTTTAGCAGGTGCTTCGGAAGGAGTATAGTTCTCGATATCCCTTCTTACAATTCTACCATTTTCGCCTGTACCTTTTAGAGTGCTGATGTCTATTCCTTTATCGGCAGCCATTTTTCTAGCTAATGGAGAGATGGCAATTCGCCCTCCTGAAACGCTTGCTTGCGCTGCTACCTCCTGCACAGCCGGCTGAGAAGGAGCAGAAGCAACCTCTTTCTTAGGTGCTGAAGCCTTGCCTCCGCCAGAAATAATAGCAGAAACATCTGTACCCGCAGGGCCTATGATGGCTAATACCGTATCTACTGCTGCTGCACCGCCTTCTTCTACTCCTGTGTAGAGGAGGGTACCGTTAAATTCAGTTTCAAAATCCTGAACGGCTTTATCGGTTTCAATCTCTGCTAAAATATCGCCTTCTTTTACGGTATCACCTACTTTGAAGTGCCATTTAGCCACTTTACCTTCGGTCATTGTATCTGAAAGGCGTGGCATATTGATCACCTCTACTCCTGCTGGAACTTCCACAGATACTTCTACGAACTCTTTAGTAGCTACAGGAGCTTCAGCTTTTGCCTCTGCAGGTGTAGAAACTCCTCCACCGATAAGAGATGAGATATCCTCACCCTGCTTACCGATAATCGCCAAGATGGAATCTACTGCTGCTGCACTCCCCTCTTCTACTCCTGTATAAAGGAGTACGCCGTTGAGTTCAGATTCAAAATCCTGAACGGCTTTATCGGTTTCAATCTCTGCTAAAATATCGCCTTCGCTTACAGAATCTCCGACTTTTTTGTGCCATTTAGCCACTTTACCTTCGGTCATCGTATCCGAAAGGCGTGGCATTGTAATTACTTCTGCCATAATTTTTTTATTTCTTTTTTAAACATAGAAAAACCAAGAGTAAAAGTTTCTTGTACCTTGGTTTTTATTTGTAAATATTAGTTATTTTCTACTTTATCAAGGAAAGGATAATCTTCCTGAGCATATACATATTCGTAGATTTGTTCCTTGTCTGGGAATGGAGAGTTCTCCATAAACTCTACACATTCTTCTACGAAATTTTTTGATTTTTCATCAATAGCTTCTAATTCTGTTTCGCTTGCCCAGCCATTAGCTAAAATCCTTGACTTCACGAGTTCGATAGGGTCTTGCTCTTTATACAAACCAACTTCTTCTTTGGTTCTGTAAGGCTCTGCATCAGACATAGAGTGCCCCCTGTATCTATAAGTTCGTGCTTCTATAAAGGTAGGACCATCACCTCTTCTTGCTCTTTCAATAGCCTCGTAAGCGCCTTCGGCTACTTTCTCTGGATCCATAGCATCTATAGCGTAGCAAGGCATTTCATAGCCGAGACCGAGCTTATAGATATCCTCGTGGTTAGCGGTTCTTTTCACGGAAGTACCCATTGCATACTGGTTGTTCTCTACTACAAAAACCACTGGGAGTTTCCAGTTCATCGCCATATTGAAAGTCTCGTGCAAAGAGCCCTGACGAGCGGCACCATCTCCAAAGAAACAGATATTTACTGCCTTTCTATCAAAGTATTTATCTGCAAAGGCAATACCTGCTCCCAAAGGAATCTGCCCCCCTACGATACCGTGCCCACCATAGAACCTGTGCTCTTTACTAAAAATGTGCATAGAACCACCCATACCGCCAGAAGTACCCGTAGCCTTACCGCAAAGCTCTGCCATAATCCTCCTCGGATCTACGCCCATAGCCATAGGGTGTATGTGGCATCTGTAAGCGGTAATCATACTGTCTTTGGTCATATCCATAGCGTGGGCAAAGCCTGCTGGGATAGCTTCCTGACCATTATACAAGTGTAAAAAACCTCTGATTTTTTGTTTTAGATAGAGGGAGCGACATTTATCTTCAAATCGTCTCCACATTGTCATATCAGCATACCATTTCAGATATACTTCTTTAGAAAATTCCTTCATAGTTTTTAGAAATTATGGCGCAAAAATATAAAAAGTATTTCGGTTATTAAAGATTATTTCATCTTTATTATCAATCTTATTTTTTCTACTCTTTTAATTTTTTATTAACCTATACCACAATTTAAGGCTCAGAGTTTTTTTGAGATAAAGATGATAGTATACAAATCTAAAGGTAAATAAATGCCTCAAGGAGAGATATAATAAGTTTTAAGTACTAATCAACAAAAGCAATTCTACTTTTTATAGAGTTGCTTTTTAATTGTCTCTATTTTCACCCTCTCCCCCATTCTGCAATCGTTTCATAGAGAAGATAAAGGTTGAGGAGGATGATAATGATAGAAATCACCCAAGCGAGGATTTTTATAGGAATTTTATTGACGAAAACACCCATTTTCAGCTTATCATTAGTAAAAAGTACAAGTGGAACAACCGCAAAACTCAGCTGCATAGAGAGTATAACTTGGCTAAATACTAACAAATCAGCTGTTCCTTTTTCACCATAAGCTATGGTAATAATCAATGCAGGGATTACGGCTATCAGGCGTGTGATAAGCCTCCTGAGCCAAGGTTTCAGGCGTATGTTGAGAAAGCCTTCCATCACGATTTGCCCCGCAAGGGTACCCGTAAGCGTAGAATTTTGCCCCGATGCCAATAGCGCCACTGCAAAAACTACGCTCGCAAGGCTGGTACCGAGTATAGGTGCCATTAGCTCGTGGGCATCGTAGATTTCTGCTACTTCGCGGTGACCAGAAGTATGAAAAATTGCTGCAGAAACAATCAATATCGCTGCATTAATAAAAAATGCGATAAATAATGAGAGAGAGCTGTCCCAAGTTGCAAATTTTATCGCCTCTCGCTTGCCATCCTCTGTTCTCTCGTAGTCTCTTGTCTGCACGATGCTGCTGTGTAGATACAGATTGTGGGGCATCACTGTAGCACCTAAAATCCCAATGGCAATATACAGCATTGATGGATTGGTTACCACCTCTGCCCTTGGTAAAAGTCCGCTCAAAATAGGAAATACATCAGGTTTGCTAATGATAATTTCATAGACAAAGCAGCTGAGGATAATGAGCATTAAAGCCCCTACGACGCTTTCCAGAAGTCGGAAGCCTCTCGCTTGCAGGAGGAGTATCAGGAGTACATCTGCCACTGTAATTACAATGCCCCAGCTTAGCGGAATGCCAAAAAGCAGGTTTAGGGCAATCGCCGAGCCCAGAACTTCAGCGAGGTCACAGGCAGCAATCGCAATTTCACAGAGCACCCACAGAAAAAAATTCACACTCGGGCTGTAATGGTCTCTACACGCTTGTGCCAAGTCTCTCTCTGCCACTATTCCCAGCTTGAGAGACAAATGCTGGAGCAACATTGCAAAGAGATTAGAAATAAGCACTACCGAGAGCAGTGTATAACCAAACTGGGAGCCTGCGGCAATGTCTGTAGCCCAATTTCCAGGATCCATATAGCCTACGGCAATCATCAATCCTGGACCTGCATAGGCAAGGAATTTGCGCCAAGTTTTCGTATTCTTTGGAATTCTCACAGAGGCGTGTACCTCAGGTAGCGAATGTTCGTTTTTCTCTCGTCTCCAAGCTCTTTTCATAGGTGCAAATATACAAAAAACATTAGAGAGTTAGCTTAAACTAACAATGAGATATTATCTCTTTTTTAATTAGAATGATGAATGGATATTTAATCCTAAGAAAAAAGAGACAATAAAAATATTGCCTCTTTTCAGTGTATAAGGGAGGAATGCCTTAAAACTTCCAACCTAAAGTAAAGGTTAGGATGTTTCTAATGTTTTTAACCTCAGATACAGCATAGTCTCCTGAGAAATTATTTGTAGTTTTTGTGGAGTAGTAGCCACTCTCTGCTGCATCATCGCCATAGAGAAAGAGGTTAGAGTACTTAGCATTGATGTGCTGGAAAGCAGCATCTATGTAGAAGGACTTAAAGTCGTATCCTAAACCCGCAGCAAGAGTAGTTCGCTCTCCACTGATAGGATTATTATATCGGTTATCAGAAGTGCTTCCATTGGCATTAAAAGAAGTTACGAGCACATCCTTATGCTGTTTTGTAGCATAAGCATAGCCTCCTCTAAGCCTAAACTGATGATATCTGTACTCTGCACCTACACGAAATTCCGATTGATTTTTATTAAAATCTTTGTAATAATTCTCAAACTCGGTATCTACCCCCTTGCTTTGGGTATCATATTTTGGACGGGTGAGACCTAAGGAGTAGTCTACATTCAGAGCAAAGTTTTTGCTTGGAACATAGGCCGCACTTATCGTAGTTTTTAGTGGAGAGATAAAGTTTCTGCTCTCGGAGTACTGTCTATCACTCTTTCCATCTTTTGAGTAGTATTGATATGTTCTATCTATCTTCCACCAAGTAGGAGACTCTACTGCAAGACCAAGACGAAACTCCTGAGAAATCTTTCCGATAATACCCAGATTCAGAGATGCACCAGAAGCCTCCTCAGCATAAGGAGTATATTGTTTGTTAAAGTACTCTATTGTACCGTCAGAGACCTTTTTCCACGCAGAAGTATCATCTTGTTTAATGTCGGCAGAGTATAGATTTGCCGATACCCCTAAGTAGATTTTGTTTTCATAATTAGCTCCACCAGCGATGCTGATCTTGGAGAGATTTCCCGTCCTGTTATAAGCGTGCCCATTAAAACGATAAATAGGAGTGTTCGTATTATCTAACAATGCTATATTGGGATTAGCAGGGGTTTCTACATAGTTTTCAATAGACTTCGCTGAGTAATTAACCGCTAAATTGAAAAACTTAAAACCCGACTGCTCATTTGTCTGAAATACAGAAACAGCACCTACCTGACCGAGATTGACCTTACTAAGACTGTATCCAAGAGCTGCACCGTGCATTCTGCTGGTGTTTTTACTATTATCAATATTCAGAGATAGACTCAAATCATTGGTAATATAGACTCCGATACCTGCGGGGTTAGAATTCACACTGGAAATATCTCCTCCCAGAGCTCCTAATGCACCCGCCATAGCATTAGATTTAGATGTACCTGCTACCTGTATATCAGAATATACATCTGCTGCATTTTTTAGTACCGATATATCCTGAGCCTGCACAAAATAGGAAGCTGCAACGCCCAGTACTGTTAAATACTTTCTTATCATTTCTATTAATTTTTTAAGTTTAATGTTTAATTATCGTCTCATTCCACCTGTACCACCAGTTCTAAGGCTACTTCCACTGCCGGAGTTCATATGAATCCCTCCTCCACTGGAGCCACTGCTGTTCATATTCGTATTTCTAAAGCCTCCATTATCAAAGGAAGAGTTTCTCCTCATAGAATTGGTATTTGAATTATTCCTCATACCACCATTATACTGAGGTTCCTGTCTGTAATAGCCATTAGAAGATCGGTTATTGTTATAGTAACTACCCGTTCTGTATGAATCATCGGAATAATTTCTGTTAGAACCAGAATCCATTCGTATACCAGGATACTGTCTATTTGCAGGCTCAAAAACTCTGCTGTTAGAATAGCCACTTGTATTTACTCCGCTTGCTCGGCTTGGGTAATAATTATACCCTCTACCATAATAGTACGGATAATAATAACCACCATAATAAAATGGGTCATAGTAGCCATAATAGCCTCCATAATATCTCCAAGGATAGTAGTATGGGCTGTAGTATCTGTTATAACCATACCACGGGCTTCCCCAGCCCCAGCTGAAACCAAAATTCCAACCGCCCCAAGAGTCCCAGCCCATATTCCAACCCCAAGGATAAGAATATCCATAATCCCAATAATAAGGAGAATAGCTTCCCCAGCCCCAATATGGATTATAACTGTTGTAATTATAATAGTTGATTTGAGTACCCGTATAATCTCCCCAGTCGGAGCTCGGTTTTTTATGAGAATATTTGGTTCTGTATCTGGATTTTGCTTCCTCTACATTTTCTTTATTCTTTTCTATAACTCCTTTCCCTGCATTGAAATCATAAGGCTCTCCTACTTTATTCCCAGAATCAGGATAATAATCTTTTGGCAGTGTATCCTTATTTGGGTCGTAGTACACTCCATCGGTTTCGGTATATCCTCCTGTATAGA
>ERZ772827.1262-NODE-1262-length-12927-cov-6.148306_pt1 | contig 12927 bp, 10 predicted proteins | sample MGYA00580850_ERZ772827 | MGnify/ENA primary metagenome ERZ772827 (study PRJEB29015, sample SAMEA2737950) | human oral metagenome | biome: human oral; feature: human-associated habitat; material: dental | place: China | collected 2145 ...
TGGAGAAACTTTAGATGATGCAGTGGGAGAAAGTTGTGATAAGGTTGCAAGAGTTCTAGGACTTGGATATCCAGGTGGACCTGTAATAGATAAGATGTATTATAAGGGAGATAGAGATTTCCTAAAAATTACTAAACCAAAAGTTTCAAGATTTGATTTTAGTTTTTCAGGAATAAAAACAGCTATTATAAATTTTGATAATAATATGAAAATGAAAAATCAAGAATATAAGAAAGAAGATTTAGCAGCTTCTTTTTTAGGAACTGTTGTAGATATCTTATGTGATAAAACTTTAGATGCAGCAGTTGAAAAAAATGTAAAAACTATTATGCTTGCAGGTGGGGTTGCTGCTAACTCACTTTTAAGAAGTCAATTAACAGAAAAAGCAGCTGAAAAAGGAGTTAAAGTTATATATCCAAGTATGAAACTATGTACAGATAATGCAGCTATGATAGCAGAAGCAGCATATTATAAGCTAAAAAATGCTAAAAATGAAAAAGATTGCTTTGCAGGTTTAGACTTAAATGGTGTTGCAAGTTTAATGGTTAGTGATGAAAAAGTTGTATAAAAAATAAAAATTATTAAGGATTTGAGGTTTTAAAAACTTTAAATCCTTTTTTATTTATAAAAAATGTATTTTATTTTTGAAAAAAGTATATATAAAAAAAACAAATTAATTAAGAATTTTAATTTTATCTATTTGAAAATAAATAAAAAACTAGTATAATATAAAAGTCAAAAATCAAAAATAATTTTTTGGAGGGGTTAAATGGATGAAAAATTAATTTGTCTCCAATTAGGAGCACTACTCCATGATATTGGAAAAATTGTTAGAAGAGCTGGTTTAGATAGTAAAGAACATTCAGAAGCAGGTTCTAATTATTTAAAAAATAATAATTTATTAGATGATAAATATAAAGATATATATGATATGATTGAATATCATCATGCTAAATACTTATCATCAGCAGATTTGAAAGAAGATTCATTAGCTTATATAGTCTATGAAGCTGATAATATTGCTTCAGGTATAGATCGAGTAAAATATGAAAATGAAAAAATAAGAGGTAATGAGATGGACTCTTTAAATTCCATCTTTAATGTTATTAAAGTTGAAAAAAATAATTTAAAAAAGACATTTAAGCTTTTTGACTTTGATAAAAATGGTTTTAACATGCCCACATCAAATAATATTAAATTGACTAATTCAGACTACAAAAAGGTTATAGATTACATAAAAAGTAATCTAAATAATTTCAAAGAAAATATAGATCTTGAAAAATTAATAGTAATTTTAGAAGCTTGTTGTTCTTATTTTCCATCAAGTTCATATGTTGATGCACCTGATGTATCATATTATGATCATGTAAAATTAACGGCAGCTGTTTCAGCTTGTTTTTATCTTTATGATATAGAAAACAATATTAAAGATTTTAAAAAAGAATATTTTTTAAATATTGATAGAAATAAGAAAAAATTTCTCTTGGTTTCTGGAGAATTTAGTGGAATACAAAATTTTATTTATACAATTTCTTCAAAAATGGCTATGAAGTCTTTAAGAGGAAGATCATTTTATTTAGAATTATTTGCTGAACATATTATAGATGAACTTTTGTCAGTATTAGAACTTTCAAGGATAAATCTACTATATTCAGGTGGAAGTCATTTCTACCTTTTATTACCTAATACAAAGAAATCAAAAGAAATCATAGAGAATTATAGAGAAAAAATTAATGATTTCATTTTAAAAACTATAGGAGCAACCATTTATTTTGAAATGGTATATACTGAAACTTCTGCTGAAGAATTAGCTAATGGATTAAATGAAAAAATAAAGACAGAAAATAGAGTAGGAGAATTATTTAGAAAAACATCCAATAAAGTTTCTAAAGCCAAATTAAATAGATACTCTTTAGAACAATTAAAAGAACTTCTTAATGAAGACAGTTCTATAAATAAAATAAAAAGTTATACAAAAGAGTGTAAAATTTGTAAAAAAGCTGAAGATGAAAAAATACTAGAAAATAATGCTAGATATTTTGGGGATGAAGATGGGATAGAATTATGTGACTCTTGTAAAGGATACATTAATTTGGGAAAAGACATCTCAAAATTATATCATACTAATGATGAATTTATAATTGAAGAAAATTGTGAGAAAAATAAAAATACTCTTACCTTTCCAAAATCTCAAGAAGGCTATGTTAATATTTTAATAAAAAATAAAGATTATATCTTGAAAAATATAGATAAAATACACAGATACTATGCTATAAATTCAAACTATGTTGGAGATAAACTTTGTAAAAATATTTGGATAGGAAATTATAATATAATAGCTAAAGATGAAAATGAAAATCTTATTGAATTTAAAAATCTAGTAAAGAAATCTAAGGGAATTGAAAGATTAGCTGTTTTTAGAGCTGATGTTGATAATTTAGGAACTCTTTTTCAATCAGGATTTGAGGATAAAATTTCAAAAGAACCATATAAAAATGTAACACTTTCAAAATCAGTTGTACTTTCAAGATATCTTTCAGATTTCTTTAAAAGAAAAATAAACTTAATTCTTGAAAAGAAGGAAGCAGCAAAAGATAGTAATGAGATATTTAAAAAATATTGTGATATTATTTGTGAAAATAATTCAAATCCAAGAGATATTGTTATAGTCTATTCAGGTGGAGATGATGTTTTTGCCATTGGAACTTGGAATGATATTATAGAATTTTCTATTGATTTAAGAAATGCCTTTAAAGAGTTTACTAATGATAAAATCACCTTGTCTGCTGGAATTGGTTTCTTTTCTGAAAATTATCCTATTCATCAAATGGCAGAAAAAACAGGTAATTTAGAGAGTTTAGCAAAAGCTAATAAGGATAATAATGGTAAGATTATCAAAAATTCAGTTGCTTTATTTGGAGAAATTGATGAAAAATTAAATCATATATATACTTGGGATATTTTTATAGATAAAGTTCTAGGAGAAAAATATAAGTTTATAAAATCTATAACTATATTAAAAGAAGAAGATAAAGCAAAATATAAAGATAGAATAGTTATAGGAAAATCTAAATGGTATAAAATAATGGATTTAATAGTAAATAGCCTAACTAAAGATGATAATAAATTAGATATAGCAAGATTTGCATATGTTTTAGGAAGAATAAATTTTACTTCTGAGAACAAGGATAATTTTTATGAGTTTAAGAAAAATCTATTGTTATGGTTAAAAGATAAAGAAGAAGCTAAACAACTTCTTACAGCTATTAATATATTAATTTATCAAGAAAGGGGAGAATAAAATATGAATAATATGAATATACAAGAAAAAGTTGAAAAATATCAAAATGATAAAAGAAATGCAGTAACAACAACTCAATTAAGACTACTATTATCTAATGCTGTAATTATAAAAAATAAAATACAGGTTGAAACAAGAAAAGGGGATGAAATCTCTGAAAAATTAAAAAATGAAATAAAATATTTACTCGTAAAACATATCTACCAATGTGGTAGAGAACCTAAAGTAAAAAATTTTGATAAGGAGTTTCATATATCAGAAAAAATAAAGGAAATTGGAAATTCAGCAAAAAAATTTAATGAATTTTATCGTTATCTTGAAGAAATTATTGCATATATGAAGTATTATGAATCTGATAAATAATCTATATAAAAATTTTAATATGAGAGGAGATAATTTATGTATACATTAAAAGGAAAATTATTAATAAAAGGAACAATTAAATTAATTACAGGTTTACATATAGGAACATCAGGAGACTTTTCAGCAATAGGAGCTGTTGATACAATAGTAATAAGAGATTCAGTTACTAATAAACCTATGATTCCAGGATCATCATTAAAGGGAAAAATGAGATACCTATTAGCTAGAACTAAATATAATTCTTCTTTAGAACTAAAAGATATTAAAGAAGAACATGATTCTATAAAAAGACTATTTGGAAGTTCAGAACCTGTAACGATATCAAGATTACAATTTCAAGATATGTTATTATCTGATAAAAGTATAGAAGATTTTAAAGAATTTGAATTTGATTTACCATATACAGAAATAAAATATGAAAATACTATTGATAGAATAAAAGGAGTTGCAAATCCTAGACAATTAGAAAGAGTTCCTGCTGGGTCAGAATTTGATTTTAAAGTTGTATATAATGTAGAGAAAATAGAAGATTTTGAAGAAGATATGAAAAATATTTTATTAATGATGGATGTTTTAGAAGATGACTATCTTGGAGGACATGGAACTAGAGGTTATGGTCGTATAAAATTTAAAAATCTCTCTTTAGAATTAAAAACTTATACAGAAGAAAATAAAAAGGAATTAACAACAATAGAAGAAGAAATAAATAATTTTAGAAAAGAGCTAGAAAGTAAGGTGGAATAATGTCTTATTTACTATATAAACTAAGGTTTCCAAATGGTATTCATATTGGAGCAGCTTCTGGAAATACATTAGAGGAAACTATGATAAGTGTTTACTCTGATACCTTTTATAGTGCTTTATATAATGAATATATGAAACTATACAATAATAATGAATTATATAAAATTTCTGAAAGTGGAGATTTTTTAGTATCTGATTTATTACCATTTAAGGAAAAAGAAGATATATCAACAGATTTTTATCTACCAAAACCTTTTATTAGTATTCAAAGAAATGAGAAAGAAAAAAATGATGAAGAAGTTGTTGATAGAAAAAAAGTAAAAGCAACTAATTTTATTCCAGCAGATAGATTAGAAGAATATTTTTCTTTTTTAAAAACTGGAAAAAATTTTCCCGAAATAGATGATGATTTTGGAAGAAAACAATTATATACAAAAAATAAAGTTTCTTTAGAAAATGAAGATACTCAACTTTATAATATAGAAGTTTTTAAATTTAATGAAAAATCAGGACTATACTTTGTAGTAAAACTTCCTGAAGATGAAAAATGGGGAGGAATTTTTGAAAATATTTTAGAAAGTCTTTCTTTAACTGGAATTGGTGGAAAAAAGAATTCTGGTTTTGGACAATTTATCTTTGAAGATCCTATGTTTTTTTATGGTGAAGATTTTGATCCTATTGAATCAGAATCTGATGCTTATATAAATAAAGCTTTGTATTCAGATGAAGAAAAATTCTTTTCTATTTCTTCATATTCACCTAAAATAGAAGAAATAGAAAAGATAAAAGAAAGTGAAAACTACTATCAATTAATAAAAAGAAGTGGTTTTGTAAATAGCTCTTTATATAGTGAACAAGCCGAAAAAAGAAAACAAGTATATATGCTTTCATCTGGTTCAGTATTAAATTTTAAACCAGAAGGAAAAATCTTAGATTTGAATCTTCATGGAAAACACAGCATATATAGAATGGGTAAACCTATTGTATTGGGGGTTAAAATATGAGTAATATAATAAAGTATAAAATGAAACTTGAAGTTTTAACTCCACTTCATATAGGTGGAGCAGATTATAAATCTAAATTAGATAAAAAGGAATATGTATTTGATAAAGATAAAGGAACTCTAACCTTAATAGATAGTGAAAAATTTATTAGTTTTTTAATAAAGAAAAATCTTTTCGATGATTATATCTTTTATATTCAAAAGAATTTAAATTTAAAAAAGCATGAACAAGATAAAAATATAAAATTGATAGATTTTTTAAAAAGTAGAGATATCTATAAAAATATAGAGGAATTCAGAAAAAAAGCTCCAATTAAAATTGATGCCGAGATTGAAGAAATGAATGATATAAAATTAATGCTAAGAAATCTTCAAGGAAAACCATATATTCCAGGGTCTAGTATAAAAGGAGCTATAATAAATTTTTTATTAGTTAATTATATTATTAACCATAGAGATAAATTTAAAATTGAAAGAAATAAAATATTAGAAATAGCTAAAAAAGCTAATAATGATAATGATATAAAGAAAGCTAAAAATGATATAAAAAGAATAGTAAATGAAATTGAAAAATCTATTATCTATGGAGATAACAAAGAATTAGAAAAATCAAAAAGATTTGGTATATCAGTATCAGATACATATAATTATTCAAACACTAGAACATATTTTTATAGAGATATAGATGAAAAAAGAGATAAAAGCAAAGAAGAAAAAGAGCAAGCTATACCAGTATACAGAGAATACATAATGGCTAATTCAATATTTGATTTTGATGTAACTCTAGATATAGACTTAATGGAAAAGAGCAAATTTAAAATAAAAAATATAAGTAACTTAACTGAAGCAATTGAAAATACAAGTAATTATTTAATAAATGATATATTAAAAGATGAAAATAGTCCTCAAATTGAAAATTTAGTATTAGGAGCTAATACAGGATTTTTACAAAAAACTATAATTTATTCTCTATTTGAAAAAGAAGAAGAAAGACTGGAAGTTATCAAAAAACTTTTACATCTAAAAAAAGGAGATAAAATAAAAGATCACCTAAAAGATAAATTTTCTCCAAGAATTCTTAATAGAATAAAAATAAATGACAAAAATTATTTAGCTGGTTTAGTTAAAATTATGAAAGTAGAGGAAAAAAATGTTGGCACAAATTAATATAGAGCTCGAAGCTAATGGACTTAGTACTAATATGGGTTCATTATTTCATGGATATTTAATGGAAAATATAGATCCAGCCTATGCTGATTATTTTCATTATAATACAACAAATCCATTTACATCTTGTGTTTTTAAAGATATGAAAACTGATAAATTTTTTTGGAGAATTACAACATTTAATCAAAAAGCTTATGATATGCTTATGACTTGTTTTTCTAATAATATTCCAGAGACAATTTATCTAAAAAATAAAGATTTAGAAATTAATGTAAAATCTTTTTCTATTCAAAAAAAATCATATGATGATTTATTTTTAGAATGTACTGAAAGAAAAAGAATAAGGCTTGTAAGTCCAACTTCATTTAAGTCTAATGGAGTAACACATATATTTCCTAATATTTCTACATTAATCTCTGGAGTGATAGAAAAAATTAATCAACACTCAGATTCTGCAGAATTAGCTAATAAAAAAATAATAGATGAACTTTTAGAAAAAGTCTATATAAAAGATTATAATTTACGAACAAAGATTTTTCATCTTGAAAGTATAAAAATAAAAGGTTTTATAGGAACTATGGATTTAGCTATTAAAGGAGAAGATACAACACTTGCTAATATTTTAAATTTTTTAATTTTAATGTCAGAGTATACAGGACTTGGAATTAAAACATCACTTGGAATGGGAGGAGTAAAAGTTGAGTAAAAAAATTCTTTTAACATTTGCAGGAAATACAGATCCAACAAGGGGAGAACATGATGGACCTATCATACATATATGTAGATATTATAAACCTGATAATATATATTTAATTTTAACAAAAGAGATGGAAGAAAGAGATGAAGAACCACATAATATTTATGAAAGAGCAATTAAAGAAAATTTAAAAAATTATAATCCAGAAATTATTCGTATAAAAACAGGAATTAAAGATGCACATCATTTTGATATCTATTTTAGTTGGATATATGAAACTTTTGAGATAATAAAAAAAGAGAATAAAGATGCAGAAATATATTTGAATATGACTTCAGGAACTTCTCAAATGACAACAAATTTACTTATGTACTATATAGATTCACTTGACTTAAATTTAATTCCAATACAAGTTGAAACTTATAAAAAACAAAGTAATCAAAGTGAAGAAAATAATAAGACAGTTGATAAAAATTATGATGTTGAAGCTGAAGCAATATGTAATCTTGATAATGAAGAAAAAACAAGAACTTATCGTATTGTAGAACCTGACTTAAAAAAATATTCAAGAATATTAACAAAAAATCAAATAGAAAAACTTTTAGAACAGTATAAATACGAAGCTATATCTGAATTATTAAAAAGAAATATATTTGATAAAAATTTAGAGTTAAGCACTTTAGTCAATTTTGCTATTGAAAGAACTAATTTAAAAGGACTAGACTGCAATAAAAAGTTAAATTCTTTAAATAATAAAGATTATAATAAACTGTATTATTTTACAAAAGATAAGAATATTACAAGAATCCCTGATTGGTATCAAATAGTAGATTTTTTCTCATTAGCAAACATTAAGCAAAAAACTGAGGATATTTCCACATATACATTGATGTTAGAACCAATAATAGTTAAAATATATCTTTCAATTTTAAAGGATTTAATGGGAAAAAATTTAGATGAACTTTTTAAAAGAGATTCAAATGGCTATAAGATAGAATTGAGAAGACTAGAAAATGGTTTAAAGGAAATGATAAAAGAAGATCTAAATAAAGATTCTTTAAAAGATAATGTTTACATTTCAGCACAAGTTTTAGTGTCTACAATAAAATATTATTTAAAAAATAATATTAACTTAGCCAATTATATAAATGTTGAATATTTTAATAATCTAGCTGAGACATTAGCAAAAATGAAAACAGTTAGAAATACTCTTGCACATGAACTAAAATCAATAAGTCGAGAAGATTTTAATAAAGAAAGTGAAACTACAGTTGAACAAATAAATAGCAAGATTTTAGACTTTTTCAATAAGTTTTATACTTCACTTGGTTATAAAAAAGAAATGGTTGAAATATATGATAATATAAATAAAGAAATAGTAAAATTATTGAAGTAAAGGAAGTAGAATAATGAGTAATCTATATATCTATGAGCAAGGAATAGTTTTAAGATATAAAGAAAACAGACTACTTATAACTTACACAAATGGAGATTATAAATCTATTCCAATAGAAAATATTGATAATGTTGTTATATTTGGAGGTATACAGTTAAGTACATCTTGCATGCATAATTTACTTACTAAAGGGATTCATGTTACTCTTCTTTCTAAAAATGGATCTTATTTTGGAAGATTAGAGTCTACTAGTAATATAAATATAGATAGACAAAGAGAACAATTTAGAAGAGGCGATGATAAAGAATTTTGTTTAGAAATATCTAAAAAATTTATTAAAGGTAAGGCAACTAATCAAAGAACCATCCTTATTCGTGCGAATAAAGATTTGAAAAGTGGAATTTTATCAAGTATTATAACTAGTATGTTTGGAATTATAAAAGATATAAATGATTCTAAAACAATAGAGGAGCTTATGGGGGTTGAAGGTTATTTGGCAAAACTCTATTTTAATGCACTAAATCATATTATAGATAAAAAATATAGTTTTAAAACAAGAACTAAAAGACCTCCTAAAGATCCATTTAATGCAATAATAAGTTTTGGATATACACTTTTACATTATGAAATATTTACAACTTTAGTAACTAAAGGATTGAATCCCTATGCTGCTTTTTTGCATTCAGATAGACATAAACATCCAGCACTTTGTTCTGATTTAATGGAAGAATGGAGAGCTATTTTAGTTGATTCATTAGCAATAGCACTTTTAAATAATAATAAAATTATTTATGAAGATTTTGACTTTGATGAAAAAAGTGGAGGAGTGTTTTTGAATAAAAAAGCTTGTGAAAAATTTGTAGAACAGTTTGAAAAGCGTCTTAGACAAGAGGTTTCATATATAACTGAAGTTCCATATAAGATGAGTTTTAGAAGAATAATAGAATATCAAGTTATGTTACTAATTAAAGCTATAGAGGCAAATGATGCCAATATATACAAATCAGTTTTAATCAGGTGATATTTATGAATAATTGGGATTTTTTAGATGAAGATTTTGAAAAGGAAGTTTTTGAAGATAACTTTACGGTTATCATAATTTATGATATTATATCCAACAAGAGAAGAACACAATTATCTAAACTTTTGAGTGCATTTGGATTTAGAATTCAAAAATCTGCATTTGAATGTCTTTTAACAAGAGAAAAATATAAATTACTCATTGAAAAGATTGATAGATATGCAAAGCCAGAAGATTTAATAAGAATCTATAGATTAAATCAAAATGTAGTAACTCAAATTTATGGAGAAAAATTAGAAATTGAAAATGAGATGTACTACTTTTTCTAATGAAAAGTAGACGATATGATAAAAATGGGAAGTTTAATATGATTTTTGATAAAACAAAATATAAATTTTTAAAATTTAAAAAGTCACACGATAATAACTTTATAAAATATTGCAAACAAAAGTTTTTTTGAGTATAGGATAAGAAAGAATATAACTCCGATAGGAGACGGAAACTTTCTATATCCTCAATCTTTTCAATTTTAAACTTGTAAATAAGAAAGAATATAACTCCGATAGGAGACGGAAACATATTATTTTTTAAATGTCCTTGTAACATCTTTATATTATACATAAGAAAGAATATAACTCCGATAGGAGACGGAAACTTTAGTAAATCATCATAAGCGTAAGAAATTTCATACTTACCATAAGAAAGAATATAACTCCGATAGGAGACGGAAACTTTAACTAAATTGAACATATACATTTCATCATTTACATTTTCTTATAAGAAAGAATATAACTCCGATAGGAGACGGAAACTCTTTAATCCATTACTGTATCCCATTTTATATACTACATATATAAGAAAGAATATAACTCCGATAGGAGACGGAAACTTCCTTATTTTCTAGTGCTTTTAAAATTGCTCTTCTTGTTACATAAGAAAGAATATAACTCCGATAGGAGACGGAAACAAATTCATCATCAAATACTTCATCGATTTTTTTATCAATAAGAAAGAATATAACTCCGATAGGAGACGGAAACGATTTTGCTGTACAATAATCATTATAAATTATTCCAATAAGAAAGAATATAACTCCGATAGGAGACGGAAACCTATTTTTTCCATTTCAGTAGATTCAATCATTGCATAAGAAAGAATATAACTCCGATAGGAGACGGAAACTATATTCTTTTCAGTTCTTTCAATATTGTTATTCATTTATAAGAAAGAATATAACTCCGATAGGAGACGGAAACTTGCAACCTTGACAACTATCTGACCGACATTTTTTAACTTGTTAAATAAGAAAGAATATAACTCCGATAGGAGACGGAAACTCCAAAGCAAACTCCTTCGCCTAATTCTTCACTTCTTTCAAATAAGAAAGAATATAACTCCGATAGGAGACGGAAACTTATATACAATAATAGATGTATCTAATAATTTAATCTCAATAAGAAAGAATATAACTCCGATAGGAGACGGAAACCATCTCTTGATGTACCTGTTATTTTACCAGTTAACCACCCAATAAGAAAGAATATAACTCCGATAGGAGACGGAAACTCTACCATATTTTGTTTTCATTTTAACCTCTTTTAATCATAAGAAAGAATATAACTCCGATAGGAGACGGAAACTCAAGGATAATGTATCCATTATCAATATATTTTCTGTTTATATAAGAAAGAATATAACTCCGATAGGAGACGGAAACCCTAGAATTTCCAGTATTATTATCCCTTTTCATAAATTCTATAAGAAAGAATATAACTCCGATAGGAGACGGAAACTCATTCCATAATTCAAATAGATAGTTCAACTTTTGTGGTAAAATAAGAAAGAATATAACTCCGATAGGAGACGGAAACGATGAGGATACTCCTGTATTTAGAAGAAAGACTAAAAAATAAGAAAGAATATAACTCCGATAGGAGACGGAAACCCTTTATTGAATCGCCTTCTTTTGTAAATTCTAAATATCATAAGAAAGAATATAACTCCGATAGGAGACGGAAACTCAAGATTATTTGCAATGGATGGATATGTATTTTAATATAAGAAAGAATATAACTCCGATAGGAGACGGAAACCTTCTCAAGTCTTTTAATTCTATCATCTATTGTAAGTTCAAATAAGAAAGAATATAACTCCGATAGGAGACGGAAACTTTAAAAAAGAATATATTGGTTATAATCACCATAGTTGTGTATAAGAAAGAATATAACTCCGATAGGAGACGGAAACTCTTTCTTTTATTTGTTCTAATGTTTTCATATTCCCCTCCATAAGAAAGAATATAACTCCGATAGGAGACGGAAACGCAAAGGAGGTATTATGTACTATGATGGATGGTATAAAAATAAGAAAGAATATAACTCCGATAGGAGACGGAAACGTAGATGTAGTGAAAGTACAATAAATAATATCAGAATAATAGAATAAGAAAGAATATAACTCCGATAGGAGACGGAAACTCTATTAACCATGAAACTATATTTTGTCTTATCGTAGTATAAGAAAGAATATAACTCCGATAGGAGACGGAAACTTATATTTTTCCAATTTAACATTATAAATTTTTTGGTATATAAGAAAGAATATAACTCCGATAGGAGACGGAAACAATGTTTAATAAATACATCAAACCAATATGGATTAAATATATAAGAAAGAATATAACTCCGATAGGAGACGGAAACTATACTTAACCAATGATTGATTGATTTCAATTTGTCTATATAAGAAAGAATATAACTCCGATAGGAGACGGAAACTTATTTAAATCATTAGTATAAGAATATTCATTGCTTTTATAAGAAAGAATATAACTCCGATAGGAGACCAAAACTCTCCAACCTTATTTGGTAATTGAACAATATAAGTATCAATAAGAGAGAATATAACTCCAATAGGAGTTCCTTTTATTGACAAAAAATCAATATATTTTTATAATATTAGTATAAGAAAATAGAAAGATAGAAAAGTCTAAAAGTACTATGATATTTCAATATTTAATCAAGAATTTCTCACAATTGAAATTTTTATAGAAAGAAATAAAAACTATTTAAGGAGGAATTTTATGAAAAAATTATTACTTTTAACATTATTTGTAGGAATTTGTATAACTGGAGTAGCAAGTACAAAAGAAAAAAATCCAATTCTTATGAAACAAGTATTTAAAAAGGAAGAATTAATAACATTGGACAAACAAAATGTAGCAGGAGGAAATGGA
>ERZ772827.1263-NODE-1263-length-12925-cov-10.395416_pt1 | contig 12925 bp, 7 predicted proteins | sample MGYA00580850_ERZ772827 | MGnify/ENA primary metagenome ERZ772827 (study PRJEB29015, sample SAMEA2737950) | human oral metagenome | biome: human oral; feature: human-associated habitat; material: dental | place: China | collected 2145 ...
CCTCATCGGCGACGGCGCGGTCGGTCAGGGACATCGCCTTCTCCTCGATCTTGTGCCCGACCAGGGGGACGCTGACGCTCAGGTCGACCTCAATGGTGAGCTCGGTCGCGTTCTCGCCGGCCGGACGCATCGCGGTGGTCGCGCCGGCGCTGACCGGCGCGCCCTTGAGAGTGATGTCGATGTCTCCGGTGCGGGAGCCGTCGTCGGCGGGCTCGCCCCAGGACTCCGCCAGGGTGAAGGAGATGGTGGAGCGCACGAATCGCTTGGCGGCGGCGGGCAGGAGGCTGGGCGGGACGGAGCCTGCGATTGTGGACACAAAACCCTGCCCACGCGCGGCCACGTCCACTGTCGCGTCCTCGAGTCCGAAGCGGTCGATGCGGCCCTGCTGGTAGGCGGGATCGGAGAGCATCGTGGCAACGCGCTGGGGGTCGGCTGGGTATGTCATGGAGATGGTTTTCTTCATGGGGTGATCTTGCCACGAGGACCGGGTCTCGCGCCGCCGGTAACATCGGGTTGTGCCCAACCTCCTGTCTCCCTCGACCCGCGGCGCCATCGATCTTCCTGCCGCAGACCTCGACTGGCTCCATCAGCTCATCGCCGACTGGCAGGTGATCGCCGACCTGTCGGTGTCCGACCTGGTGCTGTGGATCCGAACCGACACCGGTCGTTTCGTTGCCGTGGCCCACTGCCGTCCCGCCACCGGGGCCACCGTCCACCTCGAGGACGTCATCGGCCGGCGCATGCCCGCCGTCCGCGAGGCCCTCGCCCTGGAGACGTTCACGGGCGTGCAGGTCGTCGTCGCCGCCGACCCGGAGTGGACGGGCACGACCGCCGTGCGCGAGGAGTACGTCCCGGTGGTGCGCGACAGCGAGCCGATCGCCGTGGTCACCCGGGAGTCCTCGGTGGGGGTCATGCGGGGCGGGCGCATCGTCCACCAGGCCCAGGAGGACCTCGCCGACGCCCTGTGCCTCATGATCGCCCAGGGCGACTTCCCGATCCGCGGCGCCGCCACCGGAGTGCGCCACGGCACGCCCCGGGTGGGCGACGGCGTCGTCCGGCTGGACGACGACGGTCTTGTGGTGTACACCTCACCGAATGCGCGCTCGTGCTTCCACCGCCTGGGGCTGACCGGCGAGGTCGACGGGCAGGTGCTCGCCGAGGCGGTCACCGCGATCATCCCCGAGCGCACGCCCGTGGACGAGACGATGGCGGTCGTGCTCATGGGCCGTCAGGCCTGGCTGGCCGAGGTCGAGGTCAGCGGAGTGTTCCTGTCGATCCGCTCCATCCCCCTGCGCCGTGACGGTCACCGCACCGGGGCCCTGCTGCTGGTGCGAGACGTCTCGGAGATCCGGCGCCGCGAGCAGGCGCTGCTCAACAAGGATGCCACCATCCGTGAGATCCACCACCGTGTGAAGAACAACCTGCAGACGGTCTCCGCGCTGCTGCGCCTCCAGGGGCGGCGCGCCACCAATGACGAGACCCGCGAGGCGCTGGCCGAGGCCGAGCGCCGTGTCGCCACCATTGCGACGGTGCACGCGGCCCTGAGCCAGAACGTGGACGAGACCGTCGACTTCGATGAGGTCTTCGCCTCGGTGCTGCGCGGCGCCGCGGCCGTGGCAACCGCCAGCGGACGCGTGACCACGCACATCGAGGGCACCTTCGGCGTGGTGCAGGCCGATGCGGCTCAGGCGCTGGCCACCGTGCTCGCCGAGCTGGTCACCAACGCCGTCGAGCACGGGCTGGAGGACCGCGACGGCACGGTGACCGTCACCGCCGAGCGCGACGGCGACGACCTGACGGTCCACGTGATCGACGACGGCGTCGGCCTCGAGCCGGGCACGGTGATGACGGGGCTGGGGACCCGGATCGTGAGCACTCTCGTGCACGGCGAGCTGCGCGGCGTCATCGACTGGCGGCCCGCGACCGACTCCGCGCGCGGCGGGCAGGGGACCGACGTCGTCGTGCGCGCCCGGCTCGCCCCGGCCTGACCATCCCCGACGGCGCCGCGCCTCGCGCTCCCCGAGCGCAGGACGCCCGTCGGACCAAACGGTTCGACGGGCGAGACGGCCTGACGGCGGGAGGTCAGGAGGAGCGGCGAGCGCGGGCCGCCCGGCGCTTGAGGGAGCGGCGCTCGTCCTCGCTCATGCCCCCCCACACCCCGGCGTCCTGACCGTTCTCCAGGGCCCACTTCAGGCAGGTGTCGACGACCTCGCAGCGGGCGCACACCTCTTTCGCCTCGGCGATCTGCGCGATGGCCGGACCGGTGTTGCCGACGGGGAAGAAGAGCTCTGGGTCAACGGTGAGACATGCTGCCTGGCTGCGCCAGTCCATGAGGGCTCCCTTCGGGGGGTACGTAGTGCGGTCGCCCCGTGCCCGCCGCTGCGAGCGATGCTCGGAAATGAGCAACAGGTCGTCGCTTTCTTGGAAAACCTTCACACGCGTGCGAGGGCCTGGCAAGGGTTCAGCGATGAGAGGTGCGTCGACAGCATGTCATTATGCTCACAGACGCGGGTCCCTGCTCCCGGGCGCGCCCGTTCGGGACTGCGGCCCGGCTCAGGTCGCGGCCGCTCCCGTGTCGTCGGCGATCTGGAGAGGAACAGCGCTCGCCCTGGAGACCAGCGCCCCCCTGCCCGGGAGCGCCGGCGCGCGCGGGTCGCTCACCGGCCTCAGGGAGCGCCCCGCCACCTGGGATGCGGGTCCCAGAGCGGGCCACAGCACGACCAGGTCGCCGCGCTCGCGCAGGGTCGCCAACGGCCCCCGGTAGGTCGCCACGGTGCGCTCGGTGCTCGCCGAGGCCAGGACCGTGCGCCCGGCCCGCAGCGCCTCCTCGACCCGCACGTGCACGGCCGCCTCGGCCATGTCGAGGTCGTCGACCACCAGGGGCTCCTCCGGCGCCCTGCGCCGGCACCGCAGCAGGGCGCGCAGGGCCGTCGTGCGGCCCGAGCCCGGCGGCCCCACCACGAGCACGCACCCGCGGGGGACCGGCAGGGGCAGCGCGTCGTCCCCGCCCACCGCCCACGTTCCCGGACTGGGCGGCACCGTGCGGGGGATCGCGACCAGCCGGTGCGCCGGACGCCCCGGGGCCCTGCGGGGCGTTCGGGGCACGATCACCTGGGCGGCCAGGGCCTGCCTCGCGTCGACGGCGCCGTCGACAATGACCCCCCGCCCCGCTCCGGAGCCCGTCACCACCCCGCGCGGCAGACCCGCCACCGCGGCCTGGGCGGGCTGCGGCGCTCCCAGAACCAGGCGCAGCCCGACCCGGGCCGCCCACCTGGCACCGGCCATGGCCAGCGGGGCGGTCAGCACCAGGCCTGTGCCCGTGGCGGGGGCGGTGCGCACGAGCAGCTCGAGCAGGCTCTGCCCCTCGCCCGGTCCCAGCACCTCGTCGACCGCGGCCGTCATCGCGTCCACGTCGTCGACGACGAGCAGCTCGCCGGCCAGCTCCCCGGAAGCGGCCAGCGACCACAGCCGCGCCAGGCGCCGCGGGTCCTCCGGGCCGACGACGGTGCCCAGGCCGGGGCCGGTGACCGCCGCCAGCTGCGGGGGCGCGGCCCCCGCCAGGCACAGCGACACGGCCAGGCCCGACTCCAGGGCGGAGGCCGCGGCCGCCAGAGCCGCCGTCGTGCGTCCCGATCCCGGCGAGCCGAGCACCGCCAGAGGCCGGTCCACCGACCACCGCCAGTGACCCAGCCGCTGCTCCTGCGGGTGGTCCGTGGCAGCCAGCACCAGGCCGTCGGCCGGACCCGTGACGCGACCGAGCGCCGCGGCCTCCCGCGCGTCCAGCGACGTCGGCAGCGGCGGCGCCCAGGGGCGCCACGGAGGGGAGGAGGTCCGGGCGGCGGCGCGCACCTCGGCCACGAGCGCCTCCAGGTGCGCCGCGGACCCGCACCAGGGGGCCTGGGCCGGCCCGTCCGCGTCGCCTGCGCCCACGACCAGGACCCGTCCGGGATGCGGGGCGAGGGCGGCGGCGCCGTCGTGCCCCAGGACGTCCCGGGAGTCCCCGGCGTCGAGCACACGCAGGCACACGCGCAGCGTCGTGTTGGCGCGGATCGCCGGCGAGACCGCGCCCGCGGGGCGCTGGGTGGCCAGGACCAGGTGGATTCCCAGGCTGCGCCCCTGGGCGGCGACCCGCACGAGGCAGTCCAGGACATCGGGGTGCTGGGCCGCGAGCGCGGCGAACTCGTCGACCGCCACCACGAGCCGGGGCGGCGCCTGGGCGGGGCTCATGGCCGTGACGTCCTTCGCCCCCGCTCGGGCGAGGACGCGCTCGCGGCGCCGCACCTCGGCCTCCAGGGAGGCCAGCGCCCGGGCGGTCGCCGCCGGGTCGAGGTCGGTGAGCACGCCGGCGGTGTGCGGCAGGCGAGCCAGCGGCCCGAAGGCGGCCCCGCCCTTGTAGTCGACCAGGACCAGGGCCAGGCGCGAGGGCGGCAGGCGGAGGGCGAGCTGGAGCAGCCAGGAGGTCAGCAGTTCGGACTTGCCCGAGCCGGTCGTCCCCGCCATGAGTGCATGGGGGCCGTCGCCCACCAGGTCGGCCGTCACCGTCCGCCGGCCGCGGACCCCGAGCACCGCCGTTAGGGCGTCGGAGCCGGCGCGGGACGGCCGGAGGCGCCAGCGCGCCCCGATGGCGTCACGGTCCACACGCCCGGTGACATCCTCCAGGACGACCTTGTCGGGCGCCGCGGCCTCGACGGGGGCGTGCGGGGAGCCGAGGCCTATGAGCTCGCCCGCCGCCTCCCACCACCGATCGCCCAGGTGCGGAGCGGTCGGCGGCGCCGGGCGCACGGTGCGGGCCCTTCCCGGCGGGGCTCCGGAGGCGGCCAGCAGCTCGGCACCGCACGCGGCCGCCTCGCGTCCCCAGGTCAGGCGGTAGCCCTGGTATATGGCGGCCACGCGCGCCTGCCCCCGGGCCGCGACCTGTGCGATCCACCACCGCACCGCCGCCTGCGAGCCCGGACCGGTCAGCGCCGTGCGCTGGCCGGCGGCCAGCTCGAGCAGGTCGGCGCGCCTGCGTCGGGCGAGCCAGGCGGCGCGCGGGCCGTCCTCACCGACGGCGGCCGCCCGGTCGTCGGCGCGCACGGCCAGGGACAGCAGCATGGAGGGCGGGTCCGGGTCGCGCCCGCACCAGCCGGCTCCCGCGGTGCGGCGGCGACGGCGTTCGCCCCCGGGGACCAGGGAGCCCAGCCGCATGACGGCCATGAGCATCATGGGGGCCACCGCCAGCATCCCGTAGGCGCCCCTGCCGGTCATGCGAATGGCGAGGGCCGCCACGACGACGAGCATGAGCGTGGCGGCCACCACGGCCGCCCGCATCCAGCGGCGCCGGGAGCGCCTGGCAGGTGCGGGAACCGTGAGGTCGTGGGGGCGGCGTCGCAGCTCCAGGAGCGTGTCGCCCACCAGGACGAGCGCGCCCGCGCCGCAGCGGACCCGGCGCCGGCGCAGGCTCCGCCACCAGAGCCCGCGACGCACACGGGTTCCGTTGGCCGACCCGGCGTCGGCCACGGTCACGAACCTCGCGGCCGTGACGAGCGCCAGGTGACGGCGCGAGACGGCGGGGTCGGTCACCACCTCGCCGCGTCCGATCACGCCCTCGGCCGGCACCGGCAGGACCAGTCCGGCATCCGGTCCCGTGAGCACGGCCAGGTGCCAGGGCCGCGACAGCGCCTCCTCGGCCGCCCGGGCGCCCGCGTGCGGCGCCCGGGCTGCCGAGTCGTGCCGCCCGCCGGGGGCGGGGGCCGCGGGGGAGGACGAGGACATGGCACGAGAGTGGCGCAGTCGGCGCAGCGCGCGCACAGGGGGTGTGGACAGGCCGCCTCCACCCCTGCGCGAGCCCCGGCTGTGGAGCCCCGCGCCCCGCCCCTCTCGCCGAGATCGGTCGGGCTGCGGCCCGAGGCCGCAGTCGCGTGGCCGGGGCCGGTGTGCCAGGCTGGCCCCGTGTGCGGACGCTACGGATCCTTCAGCGCCACGACGGCCATCGCCGAGGCCTTCGCCGCCACCGCCGCCCCGAGACCGCCGCACTGGGGCCCTCCCGCAGCATCGCGCCGGGCGCGGACGTCGCCGTCGTCGTGCGCCGTCCGGGCTCGACCGGGGAGTCCGACGGCCCCGGTCCGGCCGCTCGCCCGCGCCGGGTGCACGCGGCGCGCTGGGGGCTCCTGCCGCCCTGGGCCACCGACCCCGCCGCCGCCTTTCGCGCCTTCAACGCCCGCTCCGAGACGGCGGCGACCAAGCCGACCTTCCGCGACGCCATGCGCTCCTTCCGCGCCGTCGTGCCCGCCTCGTGCTGGTACGAGTGGTGCGCCCCGGATCCCACCGCCCCCACCGCGGCGCGCGCCGCCAGGCGGCCCTACGCCGTGCGCCGCGCCGACGGCGGGCTGCTCGCGCTCGCGGGCCTGTGCTCGTGGTGGCGGGTGCCCGAGCAGGCGGACAGGCCCGTGCGCCAGGGGCCGGCGCTGCACGGCTCCTGGCTGCTGACCCTGACCATCCTCACCCGCGACGCCGGGCCGGACCTGGCCTGGCTGCACCCCCGCGAGCCGGTCGCCCTGCCCGACGACGCCGTGGACGCCTGGCTCGACCCGCAGCTGTGCGACGGCGGGGCCGCCACCGACCTCCTGGGCCTGTCCCGGCCCGGGCTCGCCTGGACGCGGGTGGAGCGCACCACGCTGGCGCCGCTGCCCTGAGCGGCCCGCGGCGCAGACGGCCGGTCCGCGCCCGCCCGGGATGAGGAAGGATGTGCCCCATGACTGACGCCCCCGACTCACCGGCGCCCGACGACGCCCCCGACCTCAGCTCCGTTCCCGCCGCGGCCCGCCTGCGGTGGAGCGAGCTCGTGCGCGACATCGAGCGCGCCCGTGACGCCTACTACGTCGCCGTCGACGCCCAGAGCCCCTGGTCCGACGCCGAGTACGACGCCCTCTACCGCGAGCTGGAGGCCCTGGAGGCCGCCCACCCGGCCCTGGCCCTGCCCGGCTCTCCCACGCGGACGGTCGGCGGGCGCGCCTCCACCGACTTCGCCGAGGTCCGCCACCACGAGCACCTCTACTCCCTGCAGGACGTCTTCAGCCTCGCAGAGGTCGAGAAGTGGGTCGAGCGCATTGTCGCGACCACCGAGGTGCCCGATGACGACCTGCCCATGACCGCCGAGGTCAAGATCGACGGCCTGGCCGTGGCGCTGACCTACGAGCGCGGGGTGCTGACCCGGGCCGCGACCCGCGGGGACGGCACCATCGGCGAGGACGTCACCGGCAACGTGCGCACCATCGGCTCGGTGCCCCTGGTCCTGGCCGGGGACTGCCACCCGGCGCTGCTGGAGGTCCGCGGCGAGGTCTACTTCCCCGTGGAGGACTTCAGCGCCTTCAACGAGGCCCGCCGCACCGAGAACGTCGAGCGCGAGGCGCAGGGCCGGCCCCTGCTGCAGGTCTTCGCCAACCCCCGCAACGCCGCGGCCGGCTCGCTGCGCCAGAAGAACCCCGCCGTGACGGCCGCACGGCCCCTGGCCATGATCACCCACGGCATCGGCGCCATCGTCCCGGCGCCGGGGGAGGAGCTGCCGGGCGAGCAGCACGAGTGGTACGACCTGCTCACCCGCTGGGGCCTGCCGGTGTCCCCCTACAACGCGGTCGTGCGCGGGCGCGCCGAGCGGGAGGCCTACATCGCCCGCTACGCCGACCACCGCCACGACCTCATCCACGAGATCGACGGCATCGTCTTCAAGCTCGACTCGCGGTCCCTGCAGGCCGAGCTCGGGCACACCTCCCGCGTGCCGAGATGGGCGGCCGCATACAAGTACCCGCCCGAGGAGGTCCACACGCGCCTGCTCGACATCGACGTCCAGGTCGGGCGCACGGGCCGGGTCACCCCTTTCGGGATCATGGAGCCGGTGCTCGTGGCCGGGTCGACGGTCGCGCGCGCCACCCTGCACAACTCCGCCGAGGTGACGCGCAAGGGCGTGCGCATCGGCGACCTCGTCGTGCTGCGCAAGGCCGGGGACGTCATCCCGGAGATCGTCGGGCCGGTGACGGAGGCGCGCGACGGCACCGAGCGCGACTTCACCATGCCCGGGCGGTGCCCCTCGTGCGGCACCCCGCTCGCCCCGGCCAAGGAGGGCGACGTCGACCTGCGCTGCCCCAACACCCGCTCCTGCCCGGCCCAGCTCACCGAGCGCGTGGCCCATATCGGCTCGCGCGGCGCTCTCGACGTCGAGGGCCTGGGCGACGAGGCCGCGGCGGCCCTGACCCAGCCCGACGCCGGGCGCGAGGAGGCCCTGGCGGCCCTGGCCGCCGGGCGCGCCCTGGACACCGAGAGGGGCAGGCTGCGCATCGCCCGCGCCGAGCTCGAGGCGCTGCCGCCCTCGGAGCGGATCGACGCCGCGCGCCGCGTCCTGGAGGAGGCGGGCATCGGCGAGCAGGCTCCGGTGCTGACCGGTGAGGCGGGACTGTTCGACCTGACGGTTGACGATCTGCGCGAGGTGATGGTCTACCGGCCGGTTGCCCGGCGCGGAGCCCCCACGGGCGACTGGCGCCTGAGCCGTTTCTTCTGGTCCAAGCAGAGCTACGACAGGGACGGGGGCGTCAAGAAGCCGACCGCCGCGGGCAAGAACGCCACCGCGATGCTCTCCCAGCTGGCCGCCGCGAGGTCGCGCCCCCTGTGGCGGGTCCTGGTGGCGCTGTCGGTGCGGCACGTGGGGCCGACGGCGGCCCGGGCGCTGGCCGGGCGTTTCGGCTCGCTGAGGGCGCTGCGCGAGGCGGGCGTGGAGGAGCTGTCCCAGGTCGACGGCGTCGGGCCGGCCATCGCCGCCTCATGGGCCGAGTGGCTCGACGTCGACTGGCACCGGGAGGTCCTGGACCGCTGGGCGGCCGCGGGTGTGCGCACCGCCGACGAGACCGCCCGGGGGGCCGGGACCGTGCGGACCCTGGCGGGCCTGACCATCGTCGTCACCGGCACCCTGGAGCGCTTCACGCGCGACGGCGCCAAGGAGGCGATCGTCTCGCGCGGGGGCAGGGCGGCCGGCAGCGTGTCGAAGCGGACGAGCTTCGTGGTCGTGGGTGAGAACGCGGGCTCGAAGGAGACCAGGGCCCGCGAGCTGGGCCTGAGGATCCTGGACGAGGAGGCCTTCGAGCGGCTCCTGGCCGAGGGCCCCGACGCCGTGAGCCCCTGAGGACCACTGACAGCGAACCAGCCACGCGAGACGGCCCGACCGTAACGGCGGGACGCGGCAGGAGACGGTGTCAAGACGGTGTCAGTAGTGGCTGGCGACCGTTGTGCCGATCTCGGCCCAGTTGAAGAACCACTGGGCCTCGCCGACCGGCATGTTGAGGCAGCCGTGCGAGCCGGAGTAGCCGAAGCTGGTCCTCCACGGCGCGCCGTGGAGGGCGTAGCCCTGGTAGAAGTACGTGATCCAGGGGACCCCCTCGGTCTCGTAGTTCGAGCCGTCGGCGTTCTCGCCGCGCATCGTCTGGGACTCGTACTGGAGGTAGACGTGGTAGGTGCCGGTGGCCGTCGGGGTGGCGGCCGCCCCGTCGACCACGCTGACGGGCCCGTGGACGACCGTGGCGCCCTCATAGGCGGTGACGGTCTTGTTCGACAGGTTGATGTCGATCCACTTCTCGCCGTCGGTGGCCTGGTAGGGCAGGTTCTCTGCGCCGGCGGCGATCTTGCGCTCCTCCCAGGTCGCCTTGATCTCCTTGGTCTCGAAGGTGCCGGAGTAGGGCTTCCCGCTGGAGAGCGCCTGCACTATGGCGTCGCTGATCGTGTCGGCGTTGGTGACCTCGCGGCCGTCGACCGCCTCGACGCTGACGGCCACCTCCTTGCCCTGCGAGTTGACGTTGCGCTTGCCGGTGACGGGCTCCTCGTCGACGTCCTTGACCTGGGCGGCGACCCACTCCGAGACCTTGCTGTTGTCCACGCTGATGGTTGGCGCCTCGGTCTCGCTGGAGGTCACGGTGATCCAGGAGGCCTTCGTGGAGTCGTCGGCGGTGTAGGTGGTCTCCTCGATGGTGGTGGACTCGCCGGCGACGCCGGACTTGCCGGCGGGCGCGGTGACGGAGACGTCCTGCGCGATCCACTCGTTGGCCTGGTCGGCCACGCTCTGGGCGTCGGCGTCGGAGACGGCCGGCGACTTCACCTCGTAGGCGACCGAGACGGAGGCGGTCGACAGCGAGGTCGCGGCAGTGGTGGCGGCCTCCTTCAGGGCGGCGGAGTCCACGCTGGTGCCCTCGGCGCCCGGCGTGACCACGAACCCGGTTCCCTCGTCGTCGAGCGCGATGCCGGCATTGCGGGCGACCGCGCGATCATCGGGGATGAGCGAGGTGGCATAGGCCGAGACGACCGAGTCGTCGGTGGAGGTGACCACGTCGATCTTCTCGCCGGAGAACAGGGCCCCGAAGCGGCCCAGCACGCTCTCGCCGCGCGCCATCGCGGCGTCGGCGGTCGCCTCCGCGTCAACGGTGGTCCCCAGGTCGGCCAGGGAGGCCGTGGCGGTAGCGTCCCCGCTGATGTCAACGGTGGCGTCGGCGGCCTTGTCGTTGATGGCCGTGACGATGTCGTCACGGCTCATCCCGGCGACATCGATTCCCGCGATCGTCGTCCCCGGCAGGGCGACGCCGCTGTAGTGAGCGGCGTAGGCGTAGCCGCCCGCCCCTACGCAGACCAGCAGGAGGGCGGCCGCCGCGGCCCATATGGGCCACAGACGCCGGCGCCCGGTGCCGGCCGGGGCAGCGGGGACGGGGGCGACGACGGAGGCCAGGTCCGCGGGGGCCGAGGCCTCGAAGCCGGCTTCCGGGGGCGAGGCGGAGGCCCTAGGAGGAGGCCCGGAGGCGCCGAGACCGTCGGCGGGTGCCGGCTCGAAGCCCCCGTAGCCGCTCGGGGGGACCGAGGCGGGCAGGTCGGAGGGCCCGGCGCCCGGGGCGGCGTCGGCACCATCGTCGGGCACCATGAATGCGGGTGCGGTCGCAGCCGCCTCGGCCGGGCTGGCTCCGGTGCCGCTCGCGGACCCCGGCGTGGCAGCGACCGGCTCGGAGTCCGGGATCGCTTCCGGGTCCGCACCGTCTGGGGATGCGGGGGTGAAGGCAGGGGCCGCGTCGGTCGTCGTGCTGTAGGGAGTCTCCGCAGCGAGCGCACTGCCGCCCTCTGGCGCGGGCGCACCGTCCGAGGGCTGCGTCTCCTCGACCGCGGGTCGAGAGCCGGGGGTGAACTCTTCCGTAGGCATTGGTCCTTGTCCTCAAGCAGCGTGCAAACCGCTGCCCTGTCGCGCCCCCGTCCGGTCTGCGAGAGCCTCAGGCTCCATAACAGCGTCCGGTGGTTGGAATGTCAACGGGGCGTTCTGCCCATGTCATGTGACATCGTGCATGGTCCCTGGAAATACGGTGCTCTGCACCCGTAGGCGACCTGGATCCGCGCCCGGGCGCAGTGTGCCCGAGGTCGGCGCGCCCGCGCCGGACCCGCGCGCCGGGCGTGTCCGAACAGGGCCGGCGGCCCGGATACACTCACCCCATGTCTGCCATCTCCTCCGATGAGGTCGCCCGCGTCGCGGCGCTCGCGCGGGTGGCGCTGAGCGACGAGGAGGTTGCGCGCCTGGCCGGTGAGCTGGACGCCGTCGCCTCCGCCTTCGCCCGCGTCACCAGCGTGGTCACGCCCGACCTGCCGGCGACATCCCACCCGGTTCCCCTGACCAATGTGCTGCGCGCGGACGTACCCGGCCCGACGCTCGACGTCGATGAGCTGCTCGCCGGCGCGCCGCGGGCCGAGGACTCCATGTTCCTCGTGCCCCAGATCCTGGGGGAGGACTCCGCCTCATGACCGCTGACGCTCTCCTCCGCTCCACGGCCGCTGAGCAGGCCGCTGCTCTCGCCGCCGGAGAGGTCACCTCCCGCGAGCTGACCCAGGCGCACCTGGACCGCATCACCGCCGTCGACGGCGCCGTGCACGCCTTCCTCGACATCGATGCGGCCAGGGCCCTGGCCGACGCCGACGCCGCCGACGACGCGCGCCGCTCCGGAGAGCAGGTGGGCGAGCTGACCGGCGTGCCGGTGGCCGTCAAGGACCTCATCGTCACCCGCGGCCAGGTCACCACCGCCGCCTCGAAGATCCTCGCCGGCTGGGTGCCGCCGTACGACGCCACGCTGGTGACCAACCTGCGCGCCGCCCACCTGCCGATCCTCGGAAAGACCAACCTGGACGAGTTCGCCATGGGCGGCTCCACCGAGCACTCCGCCTTCGGCCGCACCGCCAACCCGTGGGACCTCGGCCGCATCCCCGGCGGCTCCTCGGGCGGCTCGGCGGCCGCCGTCGGAGCCTTCGAGGCCCCCTTGGCCGTGGGCACCGACACCGGCGGCTCCATCCGTCAGCCCGCCGCCGTCACCGGCACCGTCGGCGTCAAGCCGACCTACGGAACCGTCTCGCGCTTCGGCGTCATCGCCATGGCCTCCTCCCTGGACACCCCCGGCCCCATGGCACGCACCGTTCTGGACACGGCCCTGCTCCACGACGTCATCGCCTCCCACGACCCGCTGGACTCCACGAGCCTGGCCGACGCGCCGCGGGGAATGGCCGACGTCGTGCGGGCCGCCCGGCGGGGGCGGGACCTGAGCGGGCTGCGGGTGGGCGTCATCACCGAGCTCGACGGCGGTGACGGCTACCACGACGGCGTCGTCAGCTCCTTCCACGCCGCGCTGGCGGAGCTGGAGGGCGCCGGCGCGATTGTCGAGACCGTCTCCCTGCCGCACCTGGAGTACGCGCTGGACGCCTACTACCTCATTATGCCCGCCGAGGCCTCCTCCAACCTGGCCCGCTACGACGGCATGCGCTACGGCCTGCGGGTGGAGCCGGCCGAGGGCCCCGTCACCGCCGAGACCGTCATGGCCGCCACGCGCGGGGCGGGCTTCGGCGACGAGGTCAAGCGCCGCATCATCCTGGGCACCCACGTGCTGAGCGC
>ERZ772827.1265-NODE-1265-length-12902-cov-4.816066_pt1 | contig 12902 bp, 9 predicted proteins | sample MGYA00580850_ERZ772827 | MGnify/ENA primary metagenome ERZ772827 (study PRJEB29015, sample SAMEA2737950) | human oral metagenome | biome: human oral; feature: human-associated habitat; material: dental | place: China | collected 2145 ...
CGTCGGTGGCGTCGAAGGGGAAGACGTCGTTGTCGTGGAAGGTGATGCCCCAGGCCCCGAGCTCAGCGAGCTTCTCCGTGTACTCCCAGGGCTTGAGGGCGGCGCGGGTCCTGTCGCCGAAGGGGTCGGCCGCCAGCCAGCCGACCGTCCACAGTCCGAACGAGAACCTGTCTTCCTTGGTGGGCTTACGGACCACGGTCACTCCTCCTTGAGCTCGGCGCCCCGCGCGGGACACCCATTTGTTTGGTGGCGCAACTATGGCATGCCGGTGAGGTAAGGTCAAGGCCGTGGTCACCAACTACTGGGCTCCGACGCCGACGTCGGTCTCCTCAGCCCTTACTCCCTCCCCATCGTCCCCGTCCCCACTGTCCTCGGCCCGCCAGTCAACGCTGCGCACGGCCAACCTCGCACTCGTCGCCCATCATGTCCTGTCCTCCAACGCACCGATCTCCAGAGCCGACGTCGCCGCCGCCACCGGCATGACCCGTTCGACGGCCTCACGGCTCGCTGACGACCTCGTCGACGCCGGCATCCTCGCCGAGCTGGCCCCCATCCCCTCGGCGGGGCCCGGGCGCCCGGCCGTCCCCCTCGCCCCGCCGCACGGCACCTTCGTCGCACTGGGCCTGGAGGTCAACATCACCCACATGGCGGTGCGCGCCGTCGACCTGTCCGGCGAGCTGCTCGCCGAGAGGATCGTCCTCGACGACTTCACCCGCTCGGACCCCGCCGTCGTGCTTGAGCGCCTGTCGCGCCTGCTGGCCGACGTCCTCGCGCTCGGCGCCGTCGGCCGGGCCCGTCTCGTGGGCGCGGCGCTGGCGCTGCCCGGACTCGTGAGCGACGGCGTCCTGCTGCGCGCCCCCAACCTCGGCTGGTCCGACGTGCGTCCCGCCGACTACCTCGCCCCGGTGCTCGCCCCCGCGCGCCTGGGCCTGCTCGTGGGCAACGAGGCGAACTTCGGCGCCCTCACGGTGGGGCGCGAGCGCCCCACCTCCGCCTACCAGTACCCCTCCTTCATCTACCTCTCCGGGGAGAACGGCATCGGCGCCGGGATCGTGCGCGAGGGGCGGGTCATCCTGGGGGCATCGGGCTTCGCCGGGGAGATCGGGCACGTACAGGTCGACCCGGCGGGCCCCCTGTGCACCTGCGGCAACCACGGCTGCCTGGAGTGCTACGCGGGCCGCCGCAACATCCTGCGGGCAGCGGGGCTCAGCGACGAGGACTCCCCCGAGACGCTCGTGGCCGCCTACGAGGCCGGAGAGGCGCAGGCGGTCGCCGCCATCGAGGCGGCGGCGACCGCGCTGGGCGCCGGGCTGGGCGCTGCCGTCAACCTGCTCGACATCCCCGTCGTCGTCCTGGGCGGGCACCTGGCCCCCCTCACCGGCGTCCTCAGGCCGCTGCTGGCCGAGGAGCTGGGCCGCCGCGTCCTGGCCGCCTCCTGGTCCGTGCCCGAGGTCGTGCAGGCCGACGCCGACCAGATCCCCGGGGCGACCGGCGCCGCCTGGGCGCTGCTCGCGCAGGTCGTCGCCGACCCCGTCGCCTGGATGCGCACCGCCTGAGCCCGGACCGAGCACCGGCTGGGCGCCGACCGACCTCGGCGCCCAGCCGGAGCACGGCCCGGGCAGGGGCCTCTCACACCCCGATGTCGGTGCCCTCGCGGCGGAAGGCCGGGATGTACTCGTAGGGCGCGTCGACGCTCACCGTCCGGCCGCCGTCGTAGACCTCGCCCGTGTGGATCTCGACCCAGCGCGCCCCCGCCGGCAGGTAGGCCGATGTGCGCGTGACCCCGGGTTCGGTCACCGGGACGACGAGCAGGTCGCTCCCCAGCAGGAACTCGTCCTCGACGTCCCAGCAGCGCTCGTCCTCGGGGAACTCCAGGAACAGCGAGCGCATGGCGGGGGTGCCGTGCTCGGCGGCCTCCTGCATGACCCGGCCGATGTAGGGGCGCAGGCGCTCGCGCAGGGCCATGTGCTCGCGCGAGACCTCCAGGCAGCGCTCCCCGTAGCTCCAGACCTCGTTGGGGCCCCCGCTCAGCGGTGAGCCGAGCTCGCCGCGCGGGTCGCGGTGCCCGTGGAGGCGGAACAGCGGGCAGTAGGCCCCGAAGGCGAACCAGCGCGCGTACAGCTCGCGGTAGGCCTCGTCGGAGGGGTCGCCGCCGTGGAAGCCGCCGATGTCGCTCGTCCACCAGGGGATGCCGGACATGCCGATGCTCAGCCCGGCCCGGATCTGGCGTGCCAGCGAGTCCCAGGTCGGGGGGATGTCCCCGGACCAGACGGCCGCGCCGTACCTGGCCTGCCCGGCCCACGCGGAGCGGCACAGCAGCACCGTGGGCGGCTCGCCCTCAGCAGCCATGCCCTCGGAGAAGGTCCGGGCGTTGTCACGCGGGTAGGTGTTGGCGACCACGGCACCCGGCCCCGAGTAGAAGGACAGGTTCTTGGGGTGGCCGGGGTTGAGCTCGGGCTCGCAGGCGTCGAGCCACCAGACCCTCACGCCCAGGTCGTAGTAGTTGCGCTTGATGGTCCGCCACAGGTAGTCCCGCGCCCGCGGGTTGGTCGGGTCGTAGAAGGCGACCGGCAGGTCCCGCGGCATCTTCTTGTCGTGGATGGCCTGGTGGAACTCCACGCCCTGGTCCGTGCCGACGAGCAGGCCCCGGCTCACCATCTCGTCGTAGTTGCTCGACAGCGGTGAGATCGTCGGCCAGACGGAGACCATGAGGCGCACCCCGAGCTCGTCGAGCTCGGCCATCATCGCCGCCGGGTCCGGGTACTCCTGCGGGTCGAAGGTGTAGTCGCCCATGGCGGTCCAGTGGAAGAAGTCCGTGACGATGACCGACAGCGGCAGACCGCGGCGCCGGTGCTCGCGGGCGACCTCCAGGATCTCCTCCTGGCCCAGGTAGCGCAGCTTGCACTGCCAGAAGCCCGAGGCCCACTCGGGCAGCTGGGGCGGGTGGCCGACGGCGTCGGCGTAGCTCGCCATGATCTCGCGGGGCGTGTCCCCGGCGGTCACCCAGTAGTCGAGGGCGGGGGCGGCGTCGGCCACCCACCGGGTCGCGTTGTCGGCCAGCTCGACACGGCCGACGGCGGGGTTGTTCCACAGGAACCCGTAGCCGCGGCTGGACAGGTAGAAGGGGATGGACACCTCGGTGTTGCGCTGGATGAGGTCGACCACCAGCCCCTTGTGGTCGAGCCGGCCGTGCTGGTGCTGGCCCAGGCCGTAGACGCGCTCGCCCTCGTAGGCCTTGAACTGCTGGTGGATCTCGTACAGGCCCGAGCGCTGCCCGTAGAAGACGCGCGCGCCCGGCCACCAGAAGTGCTCACGCTGCTCGGCGAGCAGCTCGGTGCCGTCCGAGGTGCGCAGGAAGCGGAGCATGACGGTCGGTTTGCCGTCACCCGCGTCGGTCCACGCCTCGACCGTCAGGCCGCCGACGACCAGGCGCAGGGCGCCGTCGTCGGTCTCGCTCACCGCGGCCGGGCCCAGCCCCGCAGGCCGCTCCTCCAGGGCCCCGACGTCGGAGGCGGGGATCTGGTGCTGGGCGGCGCGCACGCGCACGGAGCTGCGCCCCCACTGCTCGATCCTGAGCACCTCGTGCGCGTGCCGGATCTCGACCCCGTCGGGGATCTCTACGTATTCCATCAAGACAGGCTCCTTTGCTCCTGACAGGGGTGTGGATGATGTCGACGTGCCGTGGCCGCCCGGCCCGGGACGCGGGTGCCTGGCTCAGGCCTTGACGGCCCCGCCGGTGGCTCCCGCCGCCACGTACTTCTGGGCCACGACGAGCAGCACCGCCGCGGGCAGCGAGGCCATGGTCGCCGTCGCCATGACGGAACCCCAGTCCGCGACGTAGCCGCCGATGAACTGGTAGATGCCCAGGGTCACCGGCTTGGCCTCAGAGCTTGAGCTCAGGGTGAGGGCGAACAGGAAGTCGCTCCAGGCGAAGAGGAAGCTGAACAGGGCGGCGGTGATGAGCGCGTTGCGGCTCAGCGGCAGCACGATCGAGAAGAAGGTGCGCAGGCGCCCGGCGCCGTCGACCCTGGCGGCCTCCAGCAGCGACACGGGTATGGCCCGCATGAAGGCCTGGATGATGAGGATGGAGAAGGGGATGCCCAGGGCGGAGTCGGCGAGGACGAGCCCCAGGGTCGTGTTGAGCACCCCCAGGTCGTTGTAGGCGCTGTACAGCGCGTTGGCGATGACGATGCCGGGGATCATCTGGCTCAGCAGCAGGGCGAACATGACCGCCCCGGTGCCCCGGACGCGCAAGAGCGACAGCGCGTAGGCGGCCGGGGTGGCGACGGCGAGGCTGACGAGGACGGCCCCGAGGGCCACGACGAGGCTCCTGGCGAGGTTGGCCCCCTGGCTGGCGACGGCGTTGCGGTAGCCCTCCAGGCTCGCGCTCACCGGGAACCAGTCGAGGTCGACGGTCGCCACTCCGGGCTGGAGGGAGGCGTTGACCATCCAGTAGACCGGGAACAGCATGAGGGCGAGGAACACCAGTCCCAGGAGCGTGTGGACCGGGCGGTGCAGGCGGGTGCGCTTCATGTCCGTCACTCTCCCTGCCCGGCGCGGCTCGTCCTGAGATAGACCAGGGCGAAGACGAGGGAGATGACGACGAGGATGTTGCCCAGCGCCGCCCCCTGCCCGAACTCGAAGTTGGCAAAGGACAGCTTGTAGGACTGGGTCGCGAGGGTGACGGTGGCGTTGGCCGGGCCGCCGTCGGTCAGGCCGAGGATGATGTCGAGCACCTTGAGGGTGTAGACGACGCCCAGCACCAGCACGACGCCGACGACGGGGCGCAGCAGCGGCCAGGTGACGTGGAGGAAGGCCCTCCAGCCGACGGCGCCGTCGAGCGCGGCGGCCTCGTAGAGCTCGTCGGGGATGTCCTGCAGGCCGCTGTAGAGGATCGTCATGTTGAAGGGGATGCCCAGCCAGATGTTGACGATGACGACGGCGACGAGGGCCACGTTCGGGCTCGTGAGCCAGGGCACGTGGCCGACGCCCACGGCACCGAGGACCTCGTTGACGACGCCGCTGTCCTGGTCCAGCATCCACTTCCAGATGGCGCTGGAGACGATCATCGGCAGCAGCCACGGCAGCAGCATGAGCGAGCGCAGGACCCCGCTGAGGGGGAACCTGTTCTTGAAGAACACGGCCAGCGCCAGGCCGATGGTGAACTGGCCGAGGATCGAGCCGACGGTGAACAGAAGGGTGTTGAGCATCGCCGTACTGAACACCGAGGAGCGCACCACCGCGACGTAGTTGTCGAGACCGACCCAGGGGGCCTCGCCGGTGTAGAAGGTCCTGGTGGTGTACTCCTGGAGGCTCATCGTCACGTTCTTGACCACGGGGTAGCCGAAGAACAGCAGGAGGAAGGCCAGCGCCGGGGCGAGGAAGGCCCATGTGGCCAGCTCCTCCCTGCGCCGTGCGGCCCGACGGGCGGGCCTGAGGGTTGCCGGGGTCATCATCACGCTCCTTGTGACCCGCGGCGCCCGGGCTCAAGCGGCACCGGGCGCCGCGACGTCGGTCTCAGGACAGGAAGTCCGCCTTGGCGGTCTCCAGGGCCGCCAGGGGCTGCGCCTGGCCGGTGAGCGCGGACTGGACGGCGTTGTAGAGGGCCTCGGCGGTCTTGGGCCAGTTCTCACCGAGCAGGGCGGTGCGCGAGCGGCCGTTGTTGACGGCGGTGACGAGGGAGTCCATCTGCGGCAGCGCGGCGACGTAGTCGGCGTCGACGGCCTTCTTCGTCGGGATCGTGTAGCGCTGGGTGTTGAGGTCGAGGATCGAGTCGTCGCTGAGCAGGTTGGTCAGGACCTCCATGGCCTTGGCCTGGCGCGCGGCGTCGCCGGTCTGGGGGATCGACCACAGCTCGCCGCCCAACGGTGAGACGGAGGTGTCCCCGGCCTTCGGCGCGGGGATCTCGGCCACCGCCCAGTTGACGTCGGAGCGGTCGAAGGTGGTGGTCAGCCACGGGCCGTCGATGACCATGGCCGCCTTGCCGGAGGTGAACTGCTCACCGACCTCGGCCTGGTTCCAGTTGAGCACGCTCTGCGAGGCCCAGCCGTTGCTCACGAGGTCGACCCACAGCTGGAGCGCGTCGGCGGCCTTCTGGGTGGCGATGTCGGTCTCGTCGGCGCCGGCGGACCAGAAGAAGGGCAGGAACTGCCAGGAGCCCTCGTAGGAGGCCTTGGCACAGAAGGCGATGCCGTAGCGCTCGCCGCTGGTGAGGGTCTGGGCGGCGGTCCTCAGCTCGTCCCAGGTGGTGGGCACCGCGAGGCCGGCCTCGGTGAAGGCGTCCTGGTCGTAGTACAGGCCGAGCGTGTTGGCGCACGGGCCCATGGCGTAGAGCTCGCCGTCGTAGGTGCCCGCCCCCACGAAGCCGTCGATGAAGCCGTCGGCGGAGAAGCCCAGGCTCGACAGCGGGGCCAGCGCGCCGGTGGCGGCGATCTGCTGGAGGTCGGGGTTGTCGAGCATGAGCAGGTCGGGCAGCGTCTTCGACGAGCTCATCTGCAGCACCTTCTGGATGAGGGCCGTGCCCTGCACCGCCTCGCGCTTGATCGTCACCCCCGCCTTCTCGGCAGCGGCCTCAAGCGCCGTCTGGAAGATGCCGTTGTCAGGGTCGTCGGCGTAGTAGTCGAGGACCGTCAGGGAGGTGACGTCCCCGGAGGAGCCGCCTGAGTCGGAGCCGCAGGCGGCGAGCGGGAGGGCGGCGGCAGCCAGGGCGGCTCCCTGCAGGGCGTGACGACGGGTGAGGAGGTGACGGGAAGACGTGGACATGCGTTGCTCCATCTCTCGCCCCGGGGGGGCCGGCCGTACGGGAGGGATACGTATGCGCACACGTATTCGTCGCATGCGCGCACGTATTCGTCACGCGGTCCCCGTCGGGGCGATGTTGCACTGGGATGACACCCAGCCTCTTCGCTGTGTGCCGTGCAACAAACGTATCGTTGTGGGGTACGCCCCGCAAGAGGGTCTTCCGACCTCCATCTCGACCAGCCGGAGGCAGCAGGTGTCTTCCTACCCAACCAGCCGGGACGTGGCAGCGGCCGCAGGTGTCTCCCAGTCCACCGTCTCCTACGTGCTCAGCGGCAAGCGCTTCGTCGCCCCCGACACGGAGGCCCGCGTCATCGCGGCGATGGAGGAGCTCGGCTACCAGCCCCATGCCAGCGCCCGCGCCCTGCGCAGCCGCCGCAGCGGCGTCCTGGGGCTCGTGGTCCCGTACCACGACTACATCGACACACCCAAGCAGTACCGCTACATCGTGTCCCTCGCCAGGCAGTGCCGCCACCACGGCTACGAGCTGCTCATCAGCAACAGCGAGGAGGGGACCGACAGCATGCGCCGCCTCATCGACTCCGCCCAGTGCGAGGGGCTCATCGTCATGGACGTGCTCGAGCAGGATCCCCGGGTCGACACGGCCCGTCGCTCCCGCATCCCCTCGGTCTTCATCGGTCTGAGCGCCGACTGCGAGGGCGTCACCGCCATCGACACGGACTTCGAGGAGATCGCGCGCCAGTGCGTCACCCACCTGCTGGCCCTCCCCCACTCTCGGGCCGCGGTCATCGGCCCCTCCTCCGAGCACGTCCGGTCGATGGGCTTCCTGCGTCGCTTCGACACCGCGCTCCACGAGGCCGCCCGGGGCAGGATCGAGCTGGCACGGGTCGACGTCGCCCGCGGGTACCTGGCGATGCGGGCGGGGCTGGAGGGCCTGCTCGCCACCGGGACACCGCCCGAGGCCTACGTCGTCGCGCCGGGGGTGTCAGGGGAGGACGCCGTCATCGCGCTCATGATGCTCGGCATCCGTCCCGGCACCGACGTCTCCCTCATCGGCGCCAGCGGTCCCGACGAGTCCTCCCACGCCCCGCTGGACTACGCCTACTACGACGCCGACGTCGCGGCAGTGACCCGGGAGGCCCTGGAGCTGCTGTCGGCGAAGCTGCGCCCGGGCGCGAGCGCGGAGCACGAGATACGCCGGGTGCCCCCAGTCTTCCACCGGGGCGAGTCCCTGCGTGCGCACGTCGTGCCCTGAGGCCCCGGGAGGCGACCCCGCAGGAGGGAGCGGGCGCCGCCGTGGGCCTCAGGGCCCGGTCGAGCACCGGGCTCCCCGGCGCGCCGGGCCCAGCCGGACGCCGTCGTGCCCCTGACGTTGCCCCAGGCACCGACCCCGGGAGAGGATCAGGCTAGCCCGAGGCACCGCAGCCCGCTGCCCCTCAGCCTCACCCACGTTCAAAGGAGCACCTGAATGAGCACCGAGCCCTTCGCCCTCACCGACGAGGACCTCAAGGCGATCAACGTCTCCAAGGCCCTGGCCGCCGACGCCGTCGAGAAGGCAGGGTCCGGGCACCCCGGCACGCCCATCTCGCTGGCGGGCGTCGCCTACCTGCTCTACCAGTACGAGATGCAGTGCGACCCCTCGGACGACAGGTGGCTGGGTCGTGACCGTTTCGTCCTGTCGGCGGGCCACGCCTCCATGCTCCAGTACGCCCAGCTCGTGCTGGCCGGCTACGGGCTTGAGATCGAGGACCTAGCGGCGCTGCGCACCGCCGGGTCCCTGACCCCCGGGCACCCGGAGTACGGGCACACCAAGGGTGTGGAGGTCACCACCGGCCCCCTGGGCGCGGGCGTGTCCAACGCCGTCGGCCTGGCCATGGCCGCCCGCTACGAGCACGGCCTGCTCGACCCCGACAGCCCGGCCGGCGAGTCCGTCTTCGACCACTACGTCTACACGATCCTGGGCGACGGCTGCATGCAGGAGGGCGTCGCCTCGGAGGCCGCCTCCTTCGCCGGGACCCAGGAGCTCGGCAACCTCATCGCCATCTACGACGACAACGACATCTCCATCGAGGGCGACACGGACATCGCCTTCGGAGAGGACCCCTCGGCCCGCTTCAAGGCCTACGGCTGGCAGGTGCTGGAGGTCGACTGGACCAACGGGGGCGGCGAGTACGTCGAGGACTACGCGGCCCTGCACGAGGCGCTCGTCGCCGCCCGCGCGGAGACCCGCCGCCCCACCCTCATCCGCCTGCGCACGGTCATCGCCTGGCCCTCGCCCACGAAGCAGGGCAAGGAGGTCTCCCACGGGGCCAAGCTCGGCGCCGAGGAGCTCGCGGGCCTGAAGAAGGCTCTCGGCCTGGACCCGGAGGCCACCTTCCAGACGGCGGGGATCCTGGAGTACACCCGTGAGCGCGCCGCGGCCAGGGCGCGCGCCGCCCGCGAGGACTGGGACGCCCGTTTCGTGGCCTGGCAGGGCGCCAACCCGGAGGGGGCGGCGCTGCTGTCCCGCCTCCAGGCGCAGGAGCTGCCCGAGGGCCTGGACGAGGCGCTGCCGACCTGGGAGGTCGGGGCCTCGATCGCCACCCGCGCGGCCTCGGGCAAGGTCCTGTCCGCGATCGGTGCCGTCATGCCCGAGCTGTGGGGCGGCTCCGCCGACCTCGCGGGCTCCAACAACACGACGATCGCCGGGGCCGGCTCCTTCCTGCCCGCCTCACTGGCACAGAAGGAGGGCGACGGCCCCTACGGCCGTGTCCTGCACTTCGGCATCCGCGAGCACGCCATGGGCGGCATCCTCAACGGCATCGCCCTGGACCGGCTCACCCGCTCCTACGGCGGCACCTTCATGGTCTTCTCCGACTACATGCGTCCGGCCGTGCGGCTGGCCGCCCTCATGGGGCTGGACACGACCTTCGTGTGGTCGCACGACTCCATCGGCGTCGGCGAGGACGGCCCCACCCACCAGCCGGTCGAGCACCTCGCGGCGCTACGCGCCATCCCCGGGCTCGACGTCGTCCGCCCCTGCGACGCCAACGAGACGGCCGCGGCCTGGCGCACGATCCTGTCGCGCCGAAGCAACCCGGCAGGCATCATCCTCTCGCGTCAGAACCTCACGGTGACGGCCTCGGCCGAGGCCGCTGCCGCAGGCGTGCCGAAGGGTGCCTACACGCTGCTGGAGTCCACGGACGGCCACGACGAGGAGACCACACCCGCCGTCGTGCTCATCGCCACCGGCTCCGAGGTCGGCGTCGCCGTCGCGGCACGCGAGATCCTGCAGGGGGTCGGCACGCCCACCCGCGTCGTCTCCGCACCCTGCCTGGAGTGGTTCGCCGAGCAGGACGAGGCCTACCGCCAGGAGGTCCTGTCCGAGGACGCCGTCAAGGTGTCCATCGAGGCCGGGGTCGCCATGGGCTGGCGCGAGATCGTCGGGGCGTCAGGTGCGGTCGTGTCCCTCGACCACTTCGGGGCCTCCGCTGCCGGCACCCTGCTCTTCGAGCAGTACGGGTTCTCCGGTGAGCACGTGGCCGCCGTCGCGCGCGAGGCCCTGGCCGCCAAGGTCTGATCCGTCCGCCCGCGACACCCTGAGGTGACGGCCGTCCTGCCCGGGCAGGACGGCCGTCACTCGCTCCCCGGCCCTCTCCCCTGAGGCCCGGTGCGGGGGTAGCCTGGACCCGAGAACGTGAACGTTCACATCTGGCCCTCCCGACGACGCGTCCTGCGCTCCAGCAGCGCCCGTCACCGCACAGACCCCAGGAGACCCCATGCCCGAGACCCTCGTCCTCGCCGAGCTCGACGCCGACCTGCGGGCCGCCGTCGCCGCCACCCGCCAGAGGGTCGCCGCCCTGCACGCGGAGCTGCCCCGCTGGGGCCTGGTCGTGTGGACGGCCGGCAACGTCTCCGAGCGTGTCACCCTCGACGGCGTCCCGACCGACCTGTTCGTCATCAAGCCCTCCGGGGTGGCCTACGACGAGCTGAGCGCCGAGACCATGGTGGTGTGCACGCTCGACGGCGACAAGATCGCGGACGGCACCCCCGCCTCCCTGGCACCCTCCTCCGACACGGCCGCCCACGCCTACGTCTACCGCCACATGGAGGGCGTCGGCGGTGTCGTGCACACGCACTCCACCTACGCCACCGCCTGGGCCGCCCGACGCGAGCCGATCCCCTGCGCCCTGACGATGATGGCTGACGAGTTCGGCGGAGAGATCCCGGTGGGGCCCTTCGCGCTCATCGGCGACGACTCGATCGGGCGCGGGATCGTCGAGACGCTGCGCGGCTCCCGGTCTCCCGCTGTGCTCATGGCCAACCACGGCCCCTTCACCATCGGCCGCGACGCCCGCAGCGCGGTCAAGGCCGCCGTCATGTGCGAGGAGGTGGCGCGCACCGTCCACATCGCCAGGCAGGGCGGCGAGATCCACCTCATCGAGCAGGACCTCGTCGACCGCCTCAACGACCGCTACCAGAACGTCTACGGTCAGCACTGAGGCGCCTCACCGGACCGCCCCGCCCGCCGACAGCCCACCGTGCCCGGGGCGCCCTCCCCATGCAGAGGGCTTGCCCCGACCCGCTGGACAGCGAATGCTGGTTGTCATCTTCACCTTGCCCGTCCACAGGAGCGCTCCCCCATGATCTTCAAGTCCAAGCAGAGCGAGCTGCACTCCAGGTACTACTGGGCGCTTGTCACCGTGTGCCTGATCATCGGTGTTCCCGTTGCCTTCTGGATCTACATCGAGATCAGCAACAACGTCACCGGCCGCACCCGCATCCCGGTCTACCTCCTGCTCATCCCGCTCATGATCCTCATGGTCCTGGCCAGGTGGGTCGACGCCAAGATCCTCAAGGCAGCCCCGCAGCTGGTGCGCGAGCGCGACCGAGCCGCCCTGGCCAGCGCCCTGGGATACGACCCCGTCAGCGGGCGGCCGGCCGCCTCCGCGGCCCCCACAGGCCCGAGCACGGCGGGGTACGCCCAGCCCGTTGCCCCGGCGGTCGGCACCAACGCCCACGGAGCCCAGTACGGGCAGTATGGGGCCCAGCACGGGCAGTACGGGTCCCCGGCCGGCGGCACTCAGCCCGACGGCGGCGCCCCGTCCTCCGCGTCCTACGGGTACTGAGCCTCCCGGGCGGGTTGAGCCGCCCGGGCCTGCCTGACAGCCGACGACGACGCCCCCGCCGGACCGCCCACGGTCCCGCGGGGGCGTCACCCTGTACCGACCGGGTCCTGCGACGCGAGGTGACGGCCCCTGTGCCGGCCCGGTTCGCGTGTCACAGGCTGCCCCTACTCTTGCCGTTATGAGCCCCTCGTCCACGATCTCCGCGTCCAAGAAGAAGGCGCGCCCCTCCTACGTCTGCAGCGAGTGCGGCTGGGACAGCCCCAAGTGGCTGGGCCAGTGCCGTGAGTGCCGCGAGTGGGGCACGCTCACGGAGGTCGCGGAGACTGCCGACGCCGCCGCAGGAGGTGCGGCCCTGGCCCGGGCGGCGGCCGTGCGCCCCGCGGTGGCAGCGCGCCCGATCGGGGAGGTCTCCGCCGAGCAGGCGCGGGCCCGGCCCACCGGGGTCGGCGAGCTCGACCGCGTCCTCGGGGGCGGTATCGTCCCGGGCGCCGTCGTGCTGCTCGCCGGAGAGCCCGGCGTCGGCAAGTCCACGCTGCTGCTCGACGTCGCCGCGAAGGCCGCCGCCGTGGCCCGCGAGCGAGGGCGGGGCCCGGTCCTGTACGTCACCGGCGAGGAGTCGGCCAGCCAGGTGCGTCTGCGGGCGGAGCGCATCGACGCCATCGACCCGGCGCTGCTGCTCGCCAGCGAGACCGAGCTGGGCGCGCTGCTGGGGCACGTGGAGACGGCAGAGCCGTCGCTGCTCGTCGTCGACTCCGTCCAGACCATCGCCTCCGCCCAGGTGGAGGGGTCAGCGGGCGGGGTCACCCAGGTGCGTGCCGTGGCCGGCACACTCATCGCCGTCGCCAAGGAACGGGGCATCCCCGTCCTGCTCGTCGGGCACGTGACGAAGGACGGCGGGATCGCCGGGCCGCGCGTGCTCGAGCACCTCGTGGACGTCGTGTGCCAGTTCGAGGGTGACCGCCACGCGCGCCTGCGCCTGCTGCGCGCTGTCAAGAACCGCTACGGACCCACGGACGAGGTCGGCTGCTTCGACCT
>ERZ772827.1266-NODE-1266-length-12901-cov-7.053480_pt1 | contig 12901 bp, 9 predicted proteins | sample MGYA00580850_ERZ772827 | MGnify/ENA primary metagenome ERZ772827 (study PRJEB29015, sample SAMEA2737950) | human oral metagenome | biome: human oral; feature: human-associated habitat; material: dental | place: China | collected 2145 ...
ACGACCCCTTCGCCATGCTGCCCTTCTGCGGCTACAACATGGCCGACTACTGGGGTCACTGGCTGGAGATGCAGGACAAGCTGGGCGACAAGTTCCCGCGCGTCTACCAGGTCAACTGGTTCCGCAAGGACGAGGACGGCAACTTCATGTGGCCGGGCTACGGCGACAACGCCCGCGTCCTGGACTGGATCGTTCGTCGCGCGGCCGGTGAGGTTGAGGCGATCGACGGCGTGACCGGCCGCTACCCGAAGTTCGAGGACTTCAACCTCGACGGCCTGGACATCGACGAGGCCGTGTGGGCCAAGCTCTTCGCGATCGATCCCGACGCGTGGGCCGCCGAGATGGACGACACGGAGGAGTACTTCTCGCAGTTCGGCGATAAGCTCCCCGCCGCCATCACCGAGCAGCTGGCGAAGTTCCGCGAGCGCATCGCCGCCGCGAAGGCCTGAGTCGCAGCATCGTCCGCTTCAAGCGGCGCAGCGGGGGATCCGACCGAGAGGTCGGGTCCCCCGCTGCTTGTCCCCACCGTCCCCGGTAGCGTCCAAGACGCTGGACGAGGGGAGCGGGCGCGCCCGTCCCACGGGTTCCCGAAAACGTAGTGAGCGCACTAAACTAACCACAGCACCACTTTTCCCGTGCCCACTAGGAGACTTCGTGGCCGAATACCTGACAGATGCGGAACTCGCCCAGGCGAAGGACATGCTCAACCGCATAACCATGATCTACCAGGCGAAAGTTGTCGGGCAGGAGGATCTGCGGACGGCGCTGACGGCATGCCTGCTGGCGGGCGGTCACGTCCTGGTCGAGTCGGTGCCCGGTCTGGCCAAGACCACCGCAGCCCAGACTTTGGCCTCGGCGGTGTCGGGAACGTTCCACCGGATCCAGTGCACTCCGGACCTCATGCCCAACGACATCGTTGGATCTCAAATCTGGAACCAGGCCTCGGGTGAGATGGTCACCCAGCTGGGACCTGTCCATGCGAACCTGGTCCTGATGGACGAGATCAACCGTTCCAGCGCGAAGACTCAGTCCGCGATGCTGGAGGCAATGCAGGAAGGGCAGACGACGATCGGCGGAGTCAACCACCGCCTTCCCCGCCCGTTCATGGTGATGGCCACCCAGAACCCCATCGAAGAGGAGGGAACGTACGTCCTCCCCGAGGCGCAGATGGACCGTTTCCTGCTCAAGGAGATCATCACCTACCCGGCCCCCGTCGACGAGCTTGAGGTCCTTGAACGCATCGACTCGGGAGTGATGAGCCTGCCCACCTCCTCCGAGCCCGTGTCCATCACGGACGTGCTGCTGCTCCAAGATCTGACGCGACGCATCTACGTGCACAGCACGCTCAAGGCGTACATCGTCGACATCATCAACACCACGAGGGGCGCCGGACCCAATCCGCTGCCGGGTTGGACCAAGCACGTGCGTGTGGGCGCCTCGCCGCGAGGCGCCATCGCACTCATGCAGATATCCCAGGCGCTGGCCCTCATGGACGGGCGCAACTACGTGGTTCCCGACGACATCAAGAAGCTGCGCTACGGCATCCTGCGGCACCGTATCATTCGTACCTTCGATGCCCTCGCCGACAACGTGTCGGTGGAGGGGCTCATCGACGCGGTGTTCAACGCGGTTCCGGTGCCGTGACGGGGGCGGTCGTGGACCGGCGATCACCAGGAGAACCAGCATGCCAGTGAGGTCGCGTGAGATCCACGCACTGTCGACGCGCATCCAGTTGCCCGTCCTACGCAAGCTGCTGTCCGTCATGGACGGGCAGCACTCGGCGCTGAGGTGGGGCCGTGGCTGGGAGTTCATGGACCTGGCGCCCTACCAGCCCGGTGACGACGTTCGCGAAATCGACTGGGCGGCGACGGCACGCACCGGTTCGCCGGTCATCAAGAGGCACGAGGCCACGGCGAACCTGCAGGTTATGCTCGTCGTCGACACGGGCCGCGAAATGGGCGCTCTCGCCCCGTCGGGTGAGACCAAGGAAGAGGTCGCCCTCACCGCATGCGAGGCGATCGCATGGCTGAGCGTGGCGCGCGGAGACCAGATCGGCCTCGTCGCCGGTGACGCCGAGCGCGTGCGCTTCATGCCCGCCCGATCCGGCAACGCCCACGCCGAAACCATCATGCGCCGCATCGAGGAGGACATCACGCTGTCTTCCCCGCACTCGGACGTGCCCAAGCTCCTGGCGCGCGCGCGGACGGTGACCCGACGCCGCAGCCTCATCGTCATCGTCACAGACGCAACCCAGCCCGAGCCGACGCGTCTGTCCGATGACCTCATCAAGTCCCTGTCCGTGCGCCACCAGGTCATCCAGGTGTCGGTGGCCGACATGAATCCGGCGGATATTGACCAGGATAAAACCGTTATCGACGTCAACGAGGGGCCCCTTCCAGACTTTCTGCGCAGGGACGAACAGCTGGCCCGCGAGGCGAGCATGGTTGTTGAGCAAAGGCGTGCCGCTGTCGCGCACATGCTTGACATGCGCGGCGTCGTCCAGGTGAGCGTGGGCTCCTCGGAGGAGGTTCCGCGGGCGCTGCTCAGGGCGCTGCAGCGCTCGGGAGCCCGTAGATAAACAGGGGTTGGTCCCCGTGGTCGCCGCGCCCCTCTCTAGCGAGTGGTAGTCAGCTGAGAGCTGGCGCACAGAATTGCCGGTATTTTACGCGGGGCCGTGAGATAGCATTCAAATTTCCCGGTAATTATAGTTTTCTCGGGTCATCTCCCATATATTTGTTGCTGAACCATCCATCCCGTCACACATAGTGCGGAAGTTATGAGAGGAAGACCAGTGAGCAGGAAGTACGCGCCCCTCGGGCGGCGAATGATCGCCGCCGCGGGTGCTCTCAGCCTCGGCGTCGCCGGGGTCGTTGCGACCAGCGTCGCCACCTTCGCCGAGGATCCGGCCTACGGCACGATCAACCAGAACGCTACGGGTTCGATCGTCGTCCACAAGCACCTGAAGAACGCCACGGGCACCATGGGCAAGGTTGACGGCACCGCCGACTCCGGCGGCGACGGCGTCGACGGCGTCACCTTCAAGGCCTACAAGGTCTCGGGCCTGGACCTGTCCAAGCCCACCGACTGGGACAAGCTCGCCGCCCTGGCCGACAACATCCCGTCCAATGCCTGCACGGATCCCGCCCACCCGACCCTGGGTGACAACGCGCCCGCCGTCGATGCTCAGGCTGCCGCTGAGGGGACGACCGCAGGCGGTGGCAAGACCACCCTGGCGGGCCTGTCCGTCGCGGCGTACCTGGTCTGTGAGACCGAGGCTCCCGCCGACATCGTCGAGAAGGCCAAGCCCTTCGTCGTCACGATCCCCTTCCCCAACACCACCAACGGTGGCGAGGGCAAGTGGCTCTACGACGTGCACGCCTACCCCAAGAACCAGAAGATCGAGATCGACAAGACCATCTCCGATCAGACCGTGAACGGCGTGGGCCTCGGCTCGCGCGTGCAGTTCCCCGTCTCCACGACGATCCCCAGCCTCGACACTGATACGAACTTCACCTACTTCTACCTGCGCGACCAGCTGGACGACCGCCTCTCCGACGGCAAGGTGGACAAGGTCACCCTGGGCGCCGATACGCTGGCCGAAAACACCGACTACGTGCAGTCCAACACGGGCGGCCTGGTCGTCGTCTCCTTCACGCGCGCCGGCCTGGCGAAGCTGAAGGCGAACCCCAACAAGAAGCTTGAGGCGATCTTCTCCGGCACGGTCTCTGCCATCGGCGACGGCACCATCAAGAACAAGGCCAACCTGGTCCAGGACACGCACTACGGCGCCATTCCTCCGAACGAGCCGCCGTCGACTCCTCCGACCGAGCCGAACAACCCGCCGACCTCCCCCGAGGTCTCCACCGACTGGGGCAACGCCCAGCTCCTGAAGTTCGACGCTAACTCCGGCGCCGCCAAGACCGGCATCAAGGGCGCGAAGTTCAAGGTCTACAACGCCGCCGAGCCCTACGCCGCCGACTGCTCCGCCGCCACCAAGGCCGGCGACGCGATCACGGTGAACAACAAGACCGAGTTCGTCTCCGATGACGCGGGCCTCGTGGCAATCGACGGCCTCTACGTCGGCGACTCCGTCGGCTCCGCCGGCCAGGGGTCCCAGGGCGCGACCAAGCGCTGCTACGTCGTCGAAGAGGTCGAGGCCCCCGCGGGCTACGTCCTGCCGCAGAAGACCACGACCGGCATCTCGGTCTCCAAGGGCGCCCTCGCCGCTGCCACGTACAGCGCGGAGATCGCCAACAACAAGCAGCCCGTTCCCCAGCTGCCCCTCACGGGTGCCAACGGTCAGCTGCTCATGACCATCGGCGGCATCTCTCTGGGACTCATCGCCGTTGGTTCCACCATGGTGATCCGCTCGCGCAAGCGCAGCGAAGCCTGATACCCCGGTTCTTCAGCGGTTCCTTCCGCTGAAGAACCGGGCCCCGCGCGGGTCGGCGCGGCCGCGAGAATGGCTCTCGGGTCGTGCCGACCCGTGGCACGTCCCAGTCAATACTTGTGCGAAAACGATTTACGTCGAACTAATCATTGGAGTTGAAGTGACCCAGCACGCCCGAACACAGCGCCGCGCCACGCGGTTCTCACGCTTCGCGGTCGCGTTCGCGGTCTGCGCGGCTGTCACCGCCGCGCCGATCCTGCCCAACGCGGCCCAGCCTGCCCAGGCTGCGGCCGAGGGAGTTCCCAGCGGGTCTCTGCCCGCGACCTTCGCCACGGGAGGCATGGGACGCTTCAAGGACTCCATCCAGTGGCTCCAGTGGGCCGACTACGACAAGGACTTCAAGGGCAAAGACAAGCCCAACGTCCCCGTCCTCGGCGTGGGGGAGGGGCCGAAGGAGTTCATCAACCACCGCGACCTGGGCGACGCGGGCTCCCTGGTGACCACCTGCACCCTGTCCAACCTCACCCACGACACCCCCGCGCCCGGCACGTCCAAGCAGCAGACCGAGGGGCCCCTGGTCGCCACCATCCCGGGCGCCTGGGCGGGCGACGCCCTGGACAACCTCTACAACGTCGGAGGCCCGGGCTCGTGGAAGGACGGCTCCGAGGTGTGGCACTCCGGGCTGACCTACCCCCAGGACTACGTCAACAAGAACCAGATGGTGATCGGCCTGGCCAACGGCTACGCCTACAACGGGGCCAACGCCTGGGACGGCAAGCCCTGGGATCAGAGCACCGACCACCGACCCACGGGCTACAACGCCCGGGTGAGCGTTGACTACAGCTGCAAGGCCGAGATCTACGGCAGCGACGGCTCGATCACCAACGTGCCGATCCAAGGCCTCGTCTTCGCCGACGCCGAGGCCTCCTCCAGGCGCTTCGGCATCAAGAGCTGGGCCACCAGCGACCGCCAGGACGAGTGGGTCCAGGCCACCGTGAAGAAGACCGACGGCAACAGGCCCCCGCGCTGGAGGGTCCTGGACACCATGCGCTCGCAGAAGTGCATCAGCAAGAACACCGGCAAGCAGGTCACCACCGACGGCATCGTCTCCGACGGTGGGCGTACCCTGCGCCTCATGCCCTCCGACGAGGAATGCGTCTACCAGTCGGGCGGCAGCTACTCCAAGCCGAACGGCTACGGCGGCCCCGACGCCGTCATGTTCATGGAGGGTGCCACCTCCGCCACCGTCACCATGCAGGGCGCGGGCTACTCCGCCGTCGCGCTCGGCCTCGTGGTCGCCACCGACTACGGCGACGCCCCCGACTCCTACGGCATCGCCTCCTCCGTCTTCCAGCCCACCTGGGAGGGCGGCGAGGTTCGCTCGACCACCGACCTCTTCCGGGTCTCTCCCCAGGCCCGAATGAACATGGACAGGGTGTCCCCCCGCCTCGGCGCCTACATCGATGCCGAGCCCAACCAACCCTTCAGCGCCGACGCCCTCGGCGACGATACAGACGATGCGACGAACGACGAAGACTCCGTGACCCTACCCGCCGACGGTATCCGCACCGAGCCCGGCGCCACCTACAACCTGTCCCCCACGTGCGCGGGCGCGGGCAAGGTGGCCGGCTGGATCGACTGGAACCACAACGGCACCTTTGATGCCGGTGAGAAGTCCAACGAGGCCCCCTGCGCATCCGGCAAGGCGCAACTGTCGTGGACGGTCCCCGCCGACGTCGTGCGTTCCGTCGACGGCGAGGACGGAGTCGGCAGCGCCACCTACATGCGACTGCGCATCACCGCCGACAACAACGGCAACGGCCAAAAGCCCGTCGGCGGCACCGCCACCGGCGAGGTCGAGGACTACCGCGTCGCAGTGCGCGTTCCCACCCTGCAGCTGGTCAAGAACGTCGACAACAAGTACGCCACCGCCGAGGTCGCGGGCCTGGGTGCCGACCAGTGGACACTCACCGGCGGCGCGGGCGCCTACACCGCGACGGGCAACGGCACTACGGGAGGCCCCACCGTCGTGCGCACCGGTAACAACGACCTCTCCGAGACCACCGCCAACCCCGCCGGCGCGGGATACGAGATGGGCCAGTGGAGCTGCGAGCAGGCCCCCGGAACCGTGGGCGAAAACTACTCCTCGTCCCTCAGTGGCGCCACGACGGACGGACGGGCGCAGCTCCAGGTGCGCGGCACCGACCGCGTCCTGTGCACGATCACGAACACCGCGAAGCCAGGCTCCCTGACCTGGAATAAGGTCGACTCCGACGGAATCACACCCCTGGCGGGTACCACCTGGACCCTGACCGGGCCGAGTGTGCCCCGCAACGCCACGGTCGAGGACTGCACCGCCGGCCCGTGCCCCGCCCAGCCCTACAAGGACCAGGATCCGGCCCCCGGATCCTTCGCGATCAAGGACCTCAAGTGGGGGACCTACACCGTGCGTGAGACCAGCGCCCCCGTCGGCTACCAGGTGAACCTGCAGGCATACACCTTCCCGCAGATCGCCCCCGCTTCCCTCGAGGCAACCCTGAATGCCGCCGTCGTCAACGAACGCAAGACCGGATCACTCACCTGGAAGAAGGTCGACGCATCGAACACGGCTACCGCGCTGGAAGGCTCGGAGTGGACCATCAGCGGTGGAACCCTGCCGGGCGCCGTCACCATCACGGACTGCAAGGCCGCCTCGGCTGCCCAGTGCCCCAAGCCGGCGGGCGCGACCTACTACGACTCCGACCCGGCCGCGGGTTCCTTCGCGGTGACGGGCCTGCCCTGGAGTGACACTGCGTATGCTCTGACGGAGAAGAAGGCCCCGGCCGGCTACCGCCTCGACGCGACGCCGCGACCCTTCACCATCACTAAGGATGCGCTCGACTACGCCTTCGCGCCCATCACCAACGACAAGCAGGGTGTTCCCGCCATCCCGCTTACCGGTGGATTTGGCGCTGACGCCTACGTGATCGGCGGCATCGTCGCTGGCCTAGGCGCCGCCGGCGCGGCCGCAGCCATCAGGCGCCGTAAGGCCCGCACGGCATGATGCGCCCCGGGGGACCCGAGAGACGGGTCCCCCGGCGCACGCGCGCTATGGCTCCAGATCCCGACACTGCACCGGCAACGCCGAGTGCCTCCGCAACCTCCTCGACCGCTCCCCGCGACGCGCGGCGGTGGAGGTTCTCCGTGATCTCCCTGATTCCCTCCCTCCTCGCCCTGGCGGGAATGCTCCTCTTCCTCTACCCGTCGATCTCCGCGTGGATCGTTCAGTACAACCAATCCCAGATCATCGCCCAGTACGAGGACTCCGTGAGCAAGGCCGATCCCTCCGCCGCGGAGCAGCTCGCCCTCGCCCACCGCTACAACGACGCCCTGAGCTCGGGGGCCGTCCTCCAGGCCAACTCGAACGTGCCCACCGGCGACGGGACAAGCGGGGACGCGAGCCTGGACTACAACGCGATCCTCGCCGCCGACAGCTCCGGGCTCATGGGCAGGCTCAAGGTTCCCGCCGCCGACATCGACCTGCCCATCTACCACGGGACCGACGATGAGACGCTCCTGCGCGGCCTCGGACACCTGGAGGGAACGTCGCTCCCCGTCGGCGGGCAGGGGCAGCGCACCGTCGTCACCGGACACCGTGGGCTGGCCGAGGCGCGCATGTTTACCGACCTCGACAAGGTGCAGGTCGGAGACACCTTCACCTTCGAAGTGTTCGGGGAGGTTCTCACCTACCGGGTCTTCGACAAGAAGGTCGTCAACCCCGAGGAGACCGAAGCCCTGCGCTCCGAACCCGGCCGAGACCTCGCCACGCTCGTGACGTGTACCCCCCTGGGCATCAACACGCACCGCATCCTCGTCACCGGGGAGCGCGTCTACCCCACGCCGCAACGCGACATTGACGCTGCGGGTGCCGCCCCCGACATCCCCGGCTTCCCCTGGTGGGCGCTCGGCCTCCTGGGGGGAGTCTCACTGATCGGTCTGTACATCTGGCGATCCGGTTACCCGCCGCGCCCCAAGAGGCGTCCAACACTGAACAAATGAGAGAAAATATCGCCGATTAGGCCCCGTGGTGGCGCTCGCGCCGCAGGGTGACGCCGAGCCGGGCATTAGCACTATCGCGCCCGGCGTGGCACAATCAGGTGAACGCGGCGTCGGTGTGACCGCAATATGCACGGTTGACCGACGCCCCGATGGCGACGGGGAAGAGGGTGCAATGACACGACGAGCGACGGCGGTGCCTCGCACCGATCGCGCCCGGACCGTCCCGCTCCCGCGCCCAGGCGAAAGGTACGGCAATGTCCGGTAACCTCATTGAAGGCCTTCAAGAACCCGTCATATACCCCCACTGGATGTGGATCTTGGGGGTCGCACTGCTCCTCGCCGTCCTCGGCTGGGTAGCGTACAGTCTGTGGGCCTGGTGGCACTCACGCGAGGGCAGCGTCGCTCACCTGCAGACCATCTCCCAGGCCAGGCGGGCCCGATACCACGACTACGTCAACCAGATCGCCCAGCGCCGCGCCTGCGGAGAACTTGACGAGCGCGGAACCCACCTGGCGGTGGCCGGCCTCATGCGCGCCCTCGGTACCGAGCGCTCCGGCCGCGACCTCGAGGTGGCCACCGTCGCGGAGATCCGCGCCCTCGTCCCCACCTGGCCCCAGCTGGCCCTCGTCCTGGAGGCCTGCGAGACGCCGAGCTTCGTCGGCGAACGCGCCGACGGCGCCACCGGGGGACCCTCCCTGCCCGGCGGCGCACAGGGGGCGGGCGGCACCGACATCCTGATCCTTGCCTCGCAGGCGGTAGATGCATGAGATTCACCTGGCTCATCTTCGTCGTCCTCGGTGTCGTGCTCGCCGCGACCTGCGCCGGCTGGCTGCTCGCCCGTCGAGCCGGCGTGCGTTCGGGCAAGAAGGGGTGGGTGGCCAACACGGGCTACCTGCGCGGCTTGCCGAAGTACAAGGCGCTCGTGCGTCGCACGCGCGCCTCGCTGGCCATGGCCTTCGTCTGCTTCCTGATCGCCGTCATCGCCACCTCCGTGTCGGCGGGCGCGCCCGTCGACCGCTACGTCAAGCACGACAAGTCTGCGAGCCGCGACATCGTCCTGTGCTTGGATGCCTCCGGATCGATGCTGCCCTACGACTCGAAGATCGGCGCGGCTTTCCGAGAGATTATCTCCCACTTCGAGGGTGAGAGGATCTCGCTGCAGCTGTGGGACGCATACTCGATGACGATGTTCCCGCTCACCGACGACTACGACATGGCCACCGACGTTCTCCAGGACATGTCGGACACGATCGACACCGGCCTGACGCGCATTGGCGGCAGGTTGAGCGCGACGCAGGAACTCTTCGACTACCTTGCGCCCGTCATGGATGAGAACCAGGAAGTCTCCTCGATCGTCGGCGATGGCCTGGCCTCGTGCGTCATGGGTTTCGACCATAACGACAAGCAGCGTTCCCGCACCATCCTGCTGGCCACCGACAACGAGGTGTACGGCGACGGCGTCTACAACCTGAGCGAGGCGATCGAATTCGCGAAGAGCCAGGGCGTGACGGTCACCGCGCTGTACCCGGGATCGGATATCACCCTGAGCTCCGAGGCCCTGCAGCTGCGTGACGAGGTCCGTAAGACCGGCGGCGACTTCTACGATGCCTCGTCCCCGTCGTCCGTGGATCGTGTGGTGAAGCAGATCGAGGCCGAACAGAAAGAAGAACTCGACTCCGCTGGCAAGATGCTGGAGACGGACCGCCCCGGCGCCGCCCTCGGGTGGACACTCTTCGGCGTCGTGTCCCTGCTCGGTCTGCTGGCGTTCGGGAGGCTCTGACATGATTTTTCGCCCCGTCTTTCACCTGGCCATCCTGGGCATCATCGCCGTGCTCGGTGCGCTCTTCGTGTTCCTGTCGGCCAAGCGCGCCACCCGCCGCCACGTCATGGATGTTCTGCGTCGCTTCCTCATCGTCGTCACAGTCATCATCATGGGTGCAGGCCCGTCGATCCCCGGCGAGGCCCAGGAAGTGACCTCGACCCTCGAGGTCTACTTCGTCATTGACCGCACCGGCTCCATGGCCGCCGAGGACTGGGACGGCAGCAAGCCCCGCATCGACGGCGTGCGCAACGACATCTCGATCATGATGAACATCCTCACCGGCTCGCGCTTCTCCATCATGTCCTGGGATTCGAGAGCCCACACGGACCTGCCGTTGACCTCCGACGCCTCCGCGGTCATCTCGTACATGGATTCCTTCGACCGCGAGCTCTCCAGTTCCTCCCAGGGATCGTCGGTGAACCGACCCGCCAAAGACCTCGCCAAGCTCCTGAAGAAGAACAAGGAACGCCACCCCCAGAACGTGCGCGCCCTCTTCGTCTTCTCCGACGGTGAGACCTCCAACCAGAACCACTGGACCAGCGCACCCTCAGGTGAGGCCAGCGACTGGGATGCTGTCAAGGAGTACATCGATGGCGGCCTCGTCCTCGGCTACGGCACCGAGGAAGGTGGCCCCATGAAGGTACTGCGCCTGGGCGACAGCGGCTCCCAGAGCGGCGGTGAACCCGAGTACATCCACGACTCCTCGCAGCCTGATAACCCGATCGCCATTTCGAAGATCGACGAGGCCGCCCTGAAGGATGTCGCCTCACGCGTAGGCGTCGACTACGTGCACTCGCCCGACAAGTCGGCGATCGAATCGCACGCTCGTTCCGTGCTCGACAAGGCGACGACGCTCGCCGAGTCGCGCAACCTGAAAGACACGTATCGCTACATCATCTGGCCCTTCGCGCTCCTTCTCGGGGCTCTCCTCGCGTGGGAGGGTGCCACGCTGGCGCTGCGCGCCCAACAGTTGAGGAACTCCCATGCCATCTGAGAACTCGCATCCTGAAGCAGACCTCCTCCCCTTTGGCGCGCCCCAGGTCGATCCCGTCGATGCGTCCGTTCGTGCGAAGCTCACCAAAGCCTCGTCGGGCAAACAGAAGATCCAGCGCAACCCCCGTGCGCTGCGCCCTCTGTGGTACTCCATCCCGATCCTCGTCATCGTGCTGAGCGTCGCCGCGTACCTGATCGGCCTCTCGCTCTGGTCGCGCTCGTCCCTGAGCCACTGGAAGGCGCAGGAATACGACATCGCCCAGACGGGCTACGAAGGCCAGATGGCGTGGACGAAGATCGGCATCGAGCGCTGGGTCGCGCACTACAACCGCGGCACCACTCTCGTGCGTCAGGGACAGACCGACGAGGGCGTGACGGACCTGCGTACCGCCTTCGACCTCGTCCCCAAGGCCACCGAGGTCAAGCCGGGCCGACTCGAGCCCTTCTCCTACGAATGCCGCGTTCGCGTCAACCTCGCGATCGGCATCGAGATTCAGGGCGACGTGCAGGCTGCCGCCGGCGCGTACGCAAATGCCGCGACTATCTACCAGGAAGCCGAAGAGACCGTAGCTCCCTGTCAGACCGCCTCCAATTCCAGTCAGAACCAGTCTGACGACCAGAACCAGTCCGATAACAAGGACCAGTCGAGTAACCAGAACCAGTCCGATAACAAGGACCAGTCGAGTAACCAGAACCAGTCCGGCAAGCAGGGCCAGTCCGGTGACCAGCAGCAGTCTGGCAACCAGTCCGATAACCCCGCCGACCAGAACAAGGAACGCGTCGAGGACAAGAAGCAGAAGGCTGAGGAGCAGTCCCAGGAGCAGGGCGACCAGCAGCAGGACCAGCAGCAGGACCAGCAGGACAAGGGATCGAAGGATCAGCAGACGAACCCGAGTCCCAGCCCGAGCCCCTCGCCGAACCCCTACGAGGGCGAGACCCCGGAAGAGAAGCAGCGCCGTGAGGAGCTGCAGCACAAGAACGATCAGCGTAACAAGGACCAGCGCGACAAGAAGGATGACCGCCGCAGCGGCAACCCGAACGGCGCCTGGTGAGGGCCGCAAGCCCGTCTCACTTTCGCTGTGACGTGCACCCATAAAACACCACGGTGGCCCGGAAGGCCACCAAACACCGATAGGCTTAAATCGTGAAGGTTCTTCTCGTTGGTAACGGGGGTCGCGAACACGCGATCGCCCGTGCGCTTGTACGAACGTCCACCCCCGAGCATCCTGTTGAGCTCGTCGTCCAGGCGGGTAACCCCGCGCTGGAGCAGCTGGGTCGCTCCCTGACAATGGATCCCCTGGATCCGAAGGACGTCGTCCGTCGCGCCACGTCTGAGAACGTCGACCTCGTGGTCGTCGGCCCCGAGGCGCCGCTCGTCGCGGGCGTCGCGGATGCGGTCCTGGACTACGGAATCCCCGTTTTTGGCCCGACGAAGGACGCGGCGCGTCTCGAGGCCTCCAAGTCTTTCGCGAAGCAGGTCATGGCCGATGCCGGCGTGGCGACGGCTCGCGCCTTCACGTGCACCACGATGGACGAGGTTGAGGCCGCGTTCGACGATCTGGGTGCCCCCTACGTCGTGAAGGATGACGCGCTTGCCGCCGGTAAGGGCGTCGTCGTGACCACCGACCGCGCCCAGGCCTCGGAGCATGCGCGCGCCT